>Ga0207433_10008607_pt1 | contig 16549 bp, 12 predicted proteins | sample YelNatPaOPGAMG01_FD_187559 | JGI IMG/M metagenome (GOLD analysis project Ga0207433, IMG submission 187559) | Hot spring thermophilic microbial communities from Obsidian Pool, Yellowstone National Park, USA - OP-RAMG-01 (SPAdes) (version 3) | ecosystem: Environmental > Aquatic > Thermal springs... | reverse complement strand
GATGGTCTTCAAGAACTCGCCGTCCAACGCGAATTTCAGCTTGCTGGCGATCGGGTAGGTGAAGTTGACATACGGACCAAGAACGTTAACCGGGTTGGTCCATCGGCCAATCTTGTCCCATGCGCCTGCGGCGGCGAAGTTGCGCTCGATCCGCTTGTAACCAGCGGCGAGCCCAAGCTTGCCAAAGCCTGCATTGATGCGAGCATCCCATGCGGTATTGCTGCTGTTGATGTCAGCAACACCAGCAGCGCGGTCGCTGGCAAGGGTGTTAGACTGAGTCCAGCTGCCGGCAAAACCGAAGTTGCTGCCGAACGGGACAGTGATGTCACCACCAAAGACCTGCGCCTGGTCATACGGGCTGGCGCCAGGAGTACCTGCGGTCTCCCACAGAGGCTCAGACCATGCCTGGTAGTAGGTAGCTCCGATGATGCCCTTCCACGGTGTCCCGAAAGTTACGCGGGCGCCCGCGGACTGGGTGATCAGGCCACGCAGACCACCGACCGAATGGCCACCAGCAGCGTTAATCGGGTTCAGAACGCCGATACCACCGTAGATGCCCAAAACACTCGGCTGACCAGTCAGACCGTTGACAAGGAAGTCATTCTCATTATTCTTTACGGCGAACAAGGTAACGTCAACACCGCTGAAGGTGTAGCCAAGCTTAACACCGTCAACAGGATAGTTACCGTCGTCCGTCTTGAGGATGCTGGTGTAGGAATCTACGTCGATCTTCTTCAACGTATACGGAGTGAACTGCAGCGGGAATCTACCAACCGACAGACTGCCCTTGCAAAGACCTGCGGAAATATACAGGTAGTAAGGGAAGAACGTATCGGACAAGCTGTCCTTAACATTGCTGCCGTTGATAACAGCGGTACCACCCTTGGCTGTCGGCCTGGCGCCATCGATATAATCGTCGACGAAGCCGAGGTAGTTGAGGTAGTTACCGTAGTTGATGGTAGCGCGAGCAGTGGTAGTGTCGCTGACGCGGCCAACCACGTTCAAGTCGAAGTCCTTCACCACACCGATGGTGCGCATGAGGGTGTCCCTCTTAGCAGAGGTAGCGGTCGGGATCGTCGTAAAGCGCTGATCCTGGTCGACCGGGGCGCCCTGCTCGGAAGCGGTGGCGACTGCGAAGACGTTCACATCACCGTTGAAACGCACGCGCTTCTGCTCGGCTTCGATAGCCGCAACGCGAGCGCCAAGAGCGGCGACGTCTCTCTTCAGACAGTCAACGTCCACACCCAGAGCGGCGAGTTCATCTCTGAACTCATCGATGAGTTTGCGGAGCGCTTCCACATCAGCCTTGGTAGCGAAATTCGCAACGTTCGGAATCTCACTCTTCAGGGCGTAAGGGGCAAGCATCGACTCGACTTCGGAGCGGGAAACGCCTGCGGGCTGCTGAGCCTGCTCGGTAACGGGCGGGATCTTTGCAGCGAGGCGGGCGATAGCCACTGCGAACTCATAGCGGCTCATCGCTCTCTTTCCACCGAATGTTCCGTCAGGATAACCAATGATTATCCCGTCTTTCTGCAGCTGGTTCACAGCGTCGTATGCCCAGTGATCGGTGGGCACGTCGTTGAAGGGTCCCTGCGCGAAGACCGGAGCCGCGCACAGAAGAACCGCAATCACGAGTAGATAAGCTGTTTTCTTCATCATTATCCTCCTTGATTGTCTACTACATCGACAGGAGGACATTCTTTTCGCTCGGACGGCTGCTGCCAGTATCCAAGTTGCCTGACTCGCAACCATTCCTTGCTCCAAGGCAATCCTTCCCGTCTATGCCATCACTAGCAGCACTCACAGGCGTTCTCAAGGATGCACCTCCTTCCTTGCCTGCGCTGCAATCAGTGTGATAGCCTGGTAAAACCAGGGAATATTAACACAGCGTTAATCCCGTGTCAATACCCAAAGACGCCTCTTTGCTGGTAATATTACCTACCATAGAAGCATTTTTTTATGATGAGCTAATTTAAAAGGCTACGCTTGCCTGCAGCTCATCCGTTGTCGTAATTTTTTCCCCAAACAGCACTTAAATGAAACAAGTGGACGTGATAAAAGAAGAAAGTAGCCATTTATAATGCAGATAGCAGGGGAAACAGATACGGTTCTAGGACGCAGCGAAAAATTTCTCCGCGAGAATCACCGCGACATAATCATCATAAGGACATCCGGGAGTTTGAAGAGATACGGGGATCAGCTTGCGCAAGCCGCGCGGGGGGTTCTCGCGCCAATATCTCGCGCGAGCTTCGAGTGAGGTAAATTTCTCTTCAATGAATATAACCGGGGCAATATCAAGATCGCTTACAGCCTTCGATACATCACCCGCCGAGGTGCCGTTCCCGATCACTATCGCATCAGGCCGGCAGCTTTTGGCAAGCTTGGAAACAACCTTGCGGATCTCAGTTGAAGGAATAACCATTCGATCGATAACTTCCAGGCTAGAGGACATCCTGACCAGAGCCACCCCACACTTCGAGCGGCCGGGATCTATCGACACGACAACTCTAGCCGCTTCAGTCATCTTGCCCTACTCCGCCTTTTCGGTGCTGAAGCGTATGTTATTCAGGTTGAGGGAGTCGGCTGCGTAGATATCGGCTGTCGCAAAAACGCTCACATTGGTTTTCGCATCCATAGCCTTGATCCGACTTACGGTCTGCAGCAGTTCGTCGGCCTGCTCCTTGCGGTTGGAACCGAGCGAGGCGCGTGGATCGTGAGTGGCGACAGGCACTACCCCAGCCTGCATAGCCGCCTTCGCAACATCGACCTGCAGGAAGCTGTTGAGCGCAAGCAGGATATAACCTTCTGATTCCTTCCCATCGATCTGCGTGCTTGCGATCCTGTCACCTTTTTTGTAGACGATATCGTTGAAGTAGAGCCGGAGTTCGACCGGCACCTGTTCATCCGGAAGCGTATTCACCGCGCAGACCACCCGGACGAGCACATCTACGCGGCTGCTCGATATGGTGGCTATCGCCCGGTTCACATTATCGGGCTCGTCGTCGACCAATATCGCGACCTTTTTATTCACCACCGGGAAGACCACGACAACCGCCCGATCGTTCTCACCGCGCTTCGCGCCCGCCTTCTCCGCCTTATCGCTCGCCATTTCCAACAGCGAATAAAGATCACCCTTCAGCCCAAATATGGTCTGACCGGGATTGATCTTTCCGCGCGCGATTTCATCGCCCTGGAAGTAGATAAACTGCCTGTTGCGGGTTATCGCGCTTTCGACCTGAAGCTCCTGTCCGGTCTTCAAAGCGAGATCGAGTTCCGCCTGCTTCGTTTTGAGCTTGGCCTGGGTATCCGAAAGCCTGGTTTGAGCCTGAGCCAAGCGGGTAGACGCTTTCGATAGGTCGGCTTTTGCCCGAACAAGGTCGGCCTCGCGCGATCTTAACTCCGATTCGGCCGCATCGGTCCTGTGCTGGAGATCGGCAAGCTGCTTTTGCCTGAGAGCGATATCCTTCTCCAAACGGCTCACCGCCGCCGTAGCTTTAGCAAGATTTGCCTTTGCGCGGTCAGCCGTCGCGCGAGCCGCAATAACCTCTTTCTGCTGCTGCGCGACCTGCTTCCTGAGATCATCGCCGCGCCGTGCGAGGAGCTTGTTCACATTCCCGAGCTTCGCGTTGGATCTGGTCAGTTGATTGTTCTGCGCGAGTATCTGCTCGCCCCTCATAAGCACCTTGCGAAACTGGGAGTTGACCGAAACAAGGGTAACGAGCGCGAATGCGGAAATCAGCATTCCGGTGATTGTGGTGATGACGATCGCTGTGTAGCGGGGGCGCATATTGAAAAGCGTCAGGCGTTTCTTGCCCATTCTCCGGCCAAGCAGGTCTCCGAAGTAGGCAATAAAGCCCGACACGCATATCAGAGCTGTCACAAACAGGATCGTGTATCTCATATAAGCGTAAGCGCTCGTAATCGCCCTAGACGATAGTATCTTTAGACGCGAAAGCCCGAAAGATAGAAATGGCGAAAGAAAATTCTATTTCTCTATCTTTGGTGGATAGGAATCTCCAAATCGCCACCTATCAGTAGAAACACCAGACTCTGTTCCCTGTTCCCTGTTACCTACCCTTTCTATCTTTCGGGCTTTCGCGTCAAAGAAGATTATGGATGCTGATATGTTTATTGGTTTACTTCGCCGCTCTCTTCAGTAAGACTCCGGCGGTAATTACTCCCAGCGCATCCGGAATAAACGCCGCGGTGGCCGGCATCAGGGTCCCATTGAGCGCGAGGTTCCAGGTATATCGCCCGGCAACATAAAAAATCAAAATGACGAGTATGCTCAGCCCCAGACCCACGGATGATGAGCTGCGATGCGGACGTATCCCCAGCGGAGCCGCGAGAAGCGCGAACACCAGGCAGGACAGCGGCACCGACAGCTTGTTCCACTTCCATACCTCCAGGTCACGAATCTGCGAGATATCTCTATCCGGATGTTCTTTCAGGATACCGACCATTTTCGAGAGCTGCGAAAACGTCATCAGTTCCGCTTTAAGATTCCGATAAAGAGCAAGATCATCCCGGGTCTTCTGAATCATTACCTCGCGCGACTGTCCCTTTGTAAAAGTCGTAATGGCAATCGAACGAGGGTCTTTCAAATCGACCGCATAGGCGCGGCCATCGTAGAGCTTCCATCGGTATTTAAGGGCCGGATTGTTGATCCCTGCCCACTGTGCTCGAGCTGCGTATACGAACAAGACGGGCTGGTTCTTTACATACTGGGTGATAGTCACATCCCGCAGAATCGCATTATCCATATCCATTCCGCCTCGTACGTTTATCACCGAGCTCGTACCGGGGTCTTCGACGGTAAATGGCTTCTCGCTGACCGGTGTCTGTTTCAAAGCTGTCTTCTCAAGCTCGCTAATGCGAACATTCGCTCTCGGCGTAACGATCTCATCCAGTACAAGCGAAAATCCGCTCACAACAAGCCCCAGGCCCAATATCGGCAAAGCAATTCTGTAAAGGCTCACGCCCCCTGCGAACAATGCAACGATCTCGCTCTCGCCCGAAAGCCGCCCTATCCCCATCAACACCGCAAGCAGGGTCGACATCGGCAGCGTATAATACATAATCCCCGGCACGCTTAGGATCACGCCTTCGATCGCCATCAGGACGGGCATGCCGTGCGAGAGCCACTGGGTCAGCTTTATCATAACGGTAATTGCAAAAATAACCGATGAAAAAGCCGCCACCCCGAAAAGGAACGGCCCGGTGAGCTCACGCGTAACCTGTCTGTCTACCAGCTTCATACGCGCCTCACATCTTGAACCGTTCGCCGAGATAGAAATCGCGGGCGATAGGGTCGTTGGGGAGATCGGCTGACGGGCCTGATGTCTTGATCTCGCCTTCGGACATGATATAGGCCCTGTCCGTAATAGCGAGGGTCTCGCGGACGTTATGATCGGTAATCACGATCCCAATGCCCTTATCTTTAAGATGACGGACGATATCCTGGATCTCGTTGATAGCGATCGGGTCGACCCCCGTAAAGGGCTCGTCGAGCAGAATAAAACCGGGATCAGTGGCAAGAGCGCGTGCTATCTCGACCCTGCGCCTCTCACCACCCGAGAGCACCTGGCCCTTGCTGTCGCGCACGCGGGTGAGGCCGAATTCTTCGAGGAGCGAATTGGTCCGCGCGAGCCTTTCCTTGCGGCTCACCCCCTGCATTTCCTGCACCAGAAGCAGGTTCTCGGCCACCGTAAGCCTGCGGAAGATGGAAGCCTCCTGCGCGAGATATCCGAGCCCGAGCCTCGCGCGTATGAACATCGGCTTATGGGTGATATCAGTCGAATCGAGCAGGACCATGCCGTCGTCCGGACGCACAAGCCCCACCATCATATAAAATGTGGTGGTCTTGCCGGCGCCATTCGGGCCTAAAAGCCCCACAATCTCGCCGGTTTCGAGCCCGAGGCTGACGTCGTTCACCACGCGCCGCCCCTTATACACCTTCATCAAATTACGGGTTTCGAGCTTCACTACTTCTCCTGGTCCTGCGTTTTCGCCTTAGGTGTGGCGGTTATTGTGCTGAGCCCCGGCGCGCTTTCAACTTTGAATCGAATGTCATCCGGGCCAAGGTTCGGATCGAGATTGACCGTAGCCTTGTCTCCGGTCATCACGGCTGGAGTGTCGAAGAGAGACGAGTTCTCGTTGGTGATATTGACATGCCCCTTAAGATATGCGAGCTGGGACTTGCCGTCGTAGTTCGCGTTATCGGCTGTAGATGTGACTTTAGATGTTACACCCTTTGGGTCCACGGTGACGTATATCAGCTTCACAGGACCTGAAAGATCGGCGCTTTTGATCGAAGTCTTGTTAACCCCGGCGCTCGCTACAGGAGTTTCGGCGAAGATTACCACGATTTTCGCGGCATAAGCCTCGAATGTGGTCTTCTTTATCTTATCCACCTGTTTCACATAAGCGCTGCCCGTTGCTATGACCCTGCCCGTTCCGTAACCAATATCCGATGCGTTGACGACCAGGCTTCCATCAGTGGACTTATACGATGCCGCGAACGCATGCGAACAGGTCAAGCATACAGCCAGGGTTACAAATGCAAGCATCACTCTGATTTTCATTTTAGAACTTGATTCCTTTCGCTGAATCTTTCACCGTGAGTGTTCTCATCGAAGTATCCGCCACAAATGCTGCTCCGGTTATCGTTCCGTTCGGTGATGTGATCTCCACACCTCCGTCGCCGACTACCTTATGCGCATTTGCATACCACTTCATCCATGACGCCCTGACAGTGGTCTGGCGTTCCAGCGATTTCAAAGTTACTCCACCCATCGCTGTAACTACTCTATTATTCGTATCCGCCACAGCTTTGGGAGCTTTCATAGAGGCAGTCAGTTTGTCATTCTCGTATAGCTTGGCTGAGAAGTCAAGGAGAGTGCCTGTCTGGGCGACCTCGTTGAAGCTGACGGACTTAGCGACCGAGGTCATCTGGGTACCTTCTTTAGCAACCCAATTGAGCGTGACTCCGTCCGTTTTCTGTTGGCTGAGCCCTGAGCTTTCCAGCGATATTTTAAGCTGAGGCCCTTGATCAGCGGAGGTTTTGGCTGCCTTTTTTGTCTTATCCGGTGTTTTTTTGCCCGAAGGATTCCTCGGCACCTGATCGACGAAAAGCTTGCTTGTTTTCATGGGAGGGAGGGGTGGTTTCTCCCGGGCGCACCCCACCATGGCGAGGGTAAAGGCCGCGCCTGACGCTAAAGCTAACAGGCGCTTGAATGTGGGGTTGATAAGTGCGCGCATCTTCTTACCCGGAGTAAATCGACGTTCGAGATAGCTATAATTCTTTGACGGGTCAACAAACCCCGTCTTACTATGCAAAGTTTAACATAATATGAGTGAGCACGCAAAAAACAGGCCGAGGCGCAGAAATTTTTCTTTAAGCAAAGATAATATAGCTGTCAGCTGCAAAAACCATCATTCCTGCTGCTCACCTTCTCCAATGGAACCTAATGCGGTATAATTAACGTCTATATTCCAAATAAACTGAGAGGTGACACAATGGCCGTAGAGGACAGGACAGCATTTGAGACCGAGGGTGTTTTGGATGGGCTTTCGGCGCAGGAGCTCTTCGGGTCGGGCAAGGGTCTGACCTACGACGACTTCATCGTGCTTCCCGGTTATATAAACTTCCAGGCCAGCGAAGTGGACCTGGAGACCAGTGTTACTCGCAACGTCAAGATCAAACGGCCTCTTGTCAGCTCTCCGATGGATACCGTCACCGAATGGAAAATGGCAGCGACGCTCGCGCTTCTGGGCGGAATCGGCATTATTCATTACAATAACACGATCGATGCCCAGGCGGAGCATGTGCGGAAAGTAAAGCGGTTCGAAAACGGGTTTATCATGGACCCGGTGGTACTGAGCCCGCGAAATACGGTGCATGATGTAGATACAATCAAGCTGGAGCATGGCTTTTCGGGGATCCCGGTGACCGAGGACGGCACTCTTGGCTCGAGGCTCGTCGGAATAGTCACCAACCGCGATATCGATTTTGAAAAGGATAGGACAAGACCGCTTTCAGAGGTGATGACCACGGAACTGGTCACCGCGAATGAAGGCGTTACGCTCCATGAAGCGAACCAGATCCTCAAGCAGAGCAAGAAGGGAAAGCTGCCGGTAGTAGACGATCAATTCAGGTTGGTAGCGCTGCTCTCAAGAAGGGATCTTCTTAAAAACAAGGAATTTCCGTTCTCCTCGAAGAGCGCGGGCAAGCAGCTCCTGGTGGGTGCGGCGGTTTCGACACGGCCCGAGGACAGAGAAAGGGTCGAGGCGTTGGTGGAAACGGGAGTGGATATCATCCTGATCGACTCCGCGCAGGGCTATTCGGCTTATCAGATCGAGATGCTGCGGTTCGTGAAGGAACATTTCCCGGAGGTCGATGTGATCGCGGGTAACGTGGTGACCATGGACCAGGCGCGGTCGCTCATCAATGCGGGCGCCGATGCGCTTCGGGTCGGGATGGGACCCGGTTCGATCTGCATAACCCAGAGCATGATGGCTGTCGGAAGGCCGCAGGCATCGGCGGTTTATCACTGCGCGAAGTTCGCTAAACAGTATGGAGTGCCGGTGATAGCCGACGGCGGAATCCAGGGAATCGGGCATATTGCCAAGGCGCTCTCGGTCGGAGCGGGCGCGGTGATGGCCGGTTACCTGCTGGCGGGAACCGCTGAGTCGCCGGGTGAATATTTCTATGAGAACGGTATGCGCGTGAAGCGATATCGCGGAATGGCGAGCGTAGAAGCGATGAGCGCCGGCGGCGGAAAACGATATTTGAATGAAGATAACAAGGTGGTAGTGCCGCAGGGAGTGTCGGGAACGGTGCTGGACCGCGGCTCGCTGGTGGATTATGTTCCTTATCTGATGAAGGGGCTGCAGCAGAGCTTCCAGGATATGGGCTTCCAGAACGTACCTGCTCTGAGAGAGGCGCTTTATTCGGGAAGAATGCGCTTCGAGCACCGGACGGCAGCTGCGCAAGCGGAGGGAACGGTCCACAGCCTGCATTCCTACAATCCGCCGAAGTTCGGGCGGATTCAGGTGGATGGGTTTTAGAGCTATAAGATTTTAGTTTTGGGAGACTTCTTTCTCGAAACGACGACGAATACGAAAGGCCGGAGCATTAGCCCCGGTCTTTTTTGTATTACATGAGCCTGCGTGCTAAAATATCTGACATTACACTAACCATTCGCTCGCTTTAGTGCGTCTATTCGTTAAAGATAGGAGAAAATACGGGCGGTTTCGTGAGTTATGGGAATATCGACCAATCGTTTAAATTCCCGCACATAGATATTACTGTATATTTCGGCCGGAAGAAGTTCGCGGCAGGCAAGCGACCGGTATGCGAGCGGATCGGCATGTTCCCGGATTACTGGCTCGATGAAAAGGACCCGATATCGGCAGTGATAGCTTATTGTTCGTTGAAGTGAGTTAAGCCCTCAGCCCCCTCAGCACCGCTAGGTTCTCTTTATCGAAGCTAAGATCGTTGATGTTTTCACGGGAGCCTGGGGTTTCTATGATGCCGGGCAGATTCTCGGCGCCGGGGTAGTTGAGGATGGCGCGAAAGCCTTCGGGGCCGATTTGGCCTTTGCCGATGTGATAATGCCGGTCCTGCTTGGAGCCGCGGTTTTTTTCGGTATCGTTAAGGTGGATTACTTTTAATTTATCGAAGCCGACGTAGCGTTTGAGGAGGTCGAACATCGAACTGACGCCCTCTGGGGTGGAGATATCATAGCCCGAGCCCCAGAGGTGCGCGGTGTCGATGCAGATTCCGACACGGTTTTCGACGTCACGCAGGCAGCTCATAATATCCGCAATTTCCTCGAATCGCGAGCCGATGCTGTTACCCGCTCCCGATCCCATCTCCAAAGCCACCACAGGATCCGGCGCGGTTTCGAGCGCGATGCGGACAGCCTCGCATATCCGTGCCACTCCTCCCTCATAACCCTCTCCCTTGTGGCTGCCGATGTGGGTCACGATGTAGCTTCCGCCGATGGCGGCAGCGCGCGCTATTGCATCCGCAAGCGCGGTTTGGCTCTTTTGCCAGATAATATCATCGGGGGAGGCGAGGTTGACGAGGTATGGGGTGTGAAGTACGATGGGGTGGATATCGAACTCAGCGGTTCGAGATACGAACACAGCCGCCGCGATGGGGTCGAGGGGAGTCTTCACCCAGGAGTTAGGGTTTCCGGAAAACAACTGGACCGCTTCGCATTCAAGCTCCCGCGCGCGGTCCAGCGATTTTACAAGCCCTCCGGCGATCCTTACATGGACCCCTAAACGCATCAGTCCTCATCTTCAGGCCCGAGGGAATCGATATCGTTCGAGGAATAGCTGAACGAACTGAGCTCCTCGGCGCGGTAGAGCGTGACGAGCAGGTCCTCTCTTTCAAAACTCGGGAGATACGACGAAACCACGTCTTCGTCGATAGTCTCGAGCAGATCTTCTTCCTCTTTTACCGACAGGTCGATCTCTAGAAGGATGACTGCGTGTATGGTATCGTGCGCGTAGTGCAGGTGGACCTGACCGACACGCGTGTCGTTATCCCAGATAATATAAATCTCGGATGATACGGTTCGCACGTTTCGTGATAACCGAAACTGGGTCTTGCCGTTGTTCTCCAAGACAGACCTCCAATAAATGCAATGTCAAACTCCATAGTATCTCATTTTATGAAGGGAAAGGTCAATATGAGCCGGCCGAAGGGAAGAAATTCTTAATTTTGAATAGGCAGGGGTGCGGTAGTCTGATTAAAATTGATAGTCTCTTTAGACGCGAAAGCCCGAAAGATAGAAAGGATAGGTAACAGGAAATAGGTACAGACTACCACCCATGCCTATTCCCGATACACCAATGATAGAGAAATAGATTCTTCTTTCGCTTTTCTATCTTTCGGCCTTTCGCATCAAAAAGACCATAATTGCTGATCAGACTACCACCGTGCATGTATTCAAAATTCAAAAATTAAGAACTTCACACTCCACCCCTTGGGCTTATGTCAGCAGCCTGGTTATTTTTTGTTTACTTGAGATTGAATAGGGCCGTTGGCGGCGGTTTCCACTCGACCGGGAGCGCGGCGGTTCTTGCCTTCGGTGTGGGTTATCGCGTCGCCCAGGTCCTGGCGGCAATTTTCAGCCATTTCACTCAGCTTTTTGACCACTGACGGATACAGCGCCGCAACGTCATTCTTTTCGCCGATGTCAGCGTCCATATCATAGAGTTCAACCGGTTTTTTCTCATTAGCCAGGTCCATCTTCCATTTACCACACCTCAGCGCCTGCAGTCTGTTATCACGGTAGAAGAACAGCACCTCATGCGGGCTTACCGCTCCGTGCGTTCCGGATAGAATCGGCCGGATATCCTTACCATCGATGATGCGATCGGACGGAACCTCGGCGCCCGCCAATTTCGCGAAGGTGGGAAGAAGGTCCATCTCGGTCACGACTTCGTTGCTGACCAATCCGGCCGGTATCCTGCCGGGCCAGCGTATAATGCACGGCACCCTGACGCCGCCGTCATAAGTGGTTCCCTTTCCATCGCGCAGGGGCAGCGCGCAGCCGCCGTTTTCCCGCTGCTGGAGCCATGGGCCGTTGTCGGAGGTGAAGACCACAAGCGTATTGTCATCGAGACCGAGCTTTTTAAGCGTATCCATTACCTGCCCCGTGCTCCAGTCGACCTCTTCAGCCGCATCCCCGTAGAGCCCGCGCTTCGATTTACCCCTGAATGCTTCGGAGACATGTAGCGGGATATGGACCATTGTGTGCGCGAGATAGAGGAAGAACGGCCTGTCTTTGTTTTCTTCGATGAATTTTATCGCTTCGCTGGTATAGCGCTGGGTAAGCGTGTCCTGGTTGACGGGCTGCTCGATAATCCTGTCGCCCTGCATAAGGGGCACAGGGGGATTGGTCCCATGACCCATGTCGTTACTGTAGGGCAGGCCGTAGAAATAGTCGAACCCGTGATGCGTGGGCAGGAAAGGTTTTTCCCAGCCCAGGTGCCACTTTCCGATGCATGCAGAGGTGTAGCCACGGGTTTTGAGCACATCGGCGATCGTTTTCTCTTTCGAGCTGATCCCGATTTTATCTTTGGGATTGAGCACACGAGGCAGGCTGACGCGCGTGGGATAGCAGCCGGTCAGGAGAGCAGCGCGAGAGGGTGTGCATACGGTTTGAGCGTAGAAGCTTGTGAATTTAATCCCCTCCCGGGCCATGCGGTCCTCATTGGGAGTGGATATCAGCGGGGAGCCGAAGCAGCCGACATCCTGATAACCGAGATCATCAACCAGGATGACGACAAAATTAGGTGGGCGGTTATCGGCAGCTATGGCTTTATCCAAGCCGGTAAGGCCTATCATAGCAGCCGCCGTACCTGCCATCGATGCCCTGAGGAACTCCCGGCGTGACATAAATCTACGTTTCTCATTCATCGCAAGCCTCCTGAAACGATTAACATCCAATATTCAGCTTCGTTATCGTTGAGCAGGGCTCCTATTTTTAGGGCATATTCCGGAAGCAGATAATTATAGCGTCGGGTCCCATAGGCGGGCGTCTCGATCATGCAGAAGCTGGTCGTAACCAATCCACTTCGCATGGCCGTCGACATAGGAAACCGATGATCCTTTATAATGGACCTTAGTCGGCAGGTTGAGGCTGACACCGTTAACAGCCCAGCAGAAACACCCGTCATCGATCTGATCGCGACCTTCGTGGATTAATAACAGGATCTGAGACGGATGCCGGAATGTGTCGCATATAGGCCTTTGAGCTGTCCAACCGAGCATATAGTTCATCGCGTAGGAGTCGGGGCAGTTGCGGGTTTTGTTGGTTCTCATATTAGGGGAGGTGGTCATTACATTAATGTCAGTGGGACAGAGGAAGATTTTCTTGTTCCCGCCGCAATACTTCCAGATGGCTGCTCTCATCAGATCGATGCCCATTCCATCCGACGGTTTATACCAGCCGCACCAGTCCTTCTCCGCCTGACCGGCGTATGCGGCGATATACGTCATCGGCAGCTTTCCGCCGTTATCATCCGCATACAGCTTGCATGCCTGCGAGAGTTCCTTAAGATTATTGGTACAGGTGGTTACGTTGCTCTTTTCTTTAGCAGCAATAAAGACTGGAAACAGGACAGCCGCCAATATCGCGATGATCGCGATAACTACGAGCAGTTCAATGAGTGTGAAGCCGATGTTATTTCGCGCGGTCATCGACCTTCTCTGCAAACACATCTCAGATCCCTCCCATAAAACCAGTGCAAGGTATATGGATGTTCCCTACCCTATATTCTAATATATACGCCATTCTTGCTCGCTACAGTGGTTTCCTCTTTTCTTCTACTTAAACTTTTTGAAGAAAGCTGACAGCTGTCAGCTATAAAGTGGCCCCGGCTGGAATTGAACCGGCGACTTTCGGCTCAACTGGTAACTCTACCGGTCGGCCCTTGCAGGCATGTTGGTGGCGGGGACACTGCCGATGCTCTAACACTAAGCTACGGAACCACATATCCTGCCACCTGGGCTGTTGGGTTTGGACCCACTCTGCTTATGAGGCATTCCCGATAACCCTCACCAAACGGCCTTTGCAGGCGAATAGCTGATGAGGGTAGACCCGGGCGGCAAACCTGTATTCATCGCTTTCATTTCCAAGCATTTATATTATTAGAGATAGGGGGCAAGTGCTCAAGGGGGAATAAAAATTTCCACGTTCAACTTTGGTAATGTGCATTTAATCCTAAGGCATATTGAGATCAGGAGGTGCGAGCATTGGGTTGGAAAAGACTTAGCTGCAGGGGGGTTTGGGGCTGGCGCCAGTGAAGGCTGGGGATGTCGCGGAGAGCTACCTCGATGTTGAGCGGAGCTCCGGAGCAGGTCCATAGAAGATACTGAGCTGTAGAAAGGGCGATAGCGGGAGTGTTGTTGGTCTTGCTGAGGTGCGCGAGCCACACAGAGAGCTCCCTTTCCGATTCGGCGAGATCAATCAGAAGAGCGGCGGCTGTATCGTTGGAAAGATGGCCTTTATCACCAGCGATGCGGCGCTTCAGATAGGCGGGATATGGACCGGTGACGAGCATCTCGGGATCGTGGTTGGATTCGATTATGAGCAGGCCGGCATTAGCTGCTTCCGCGCGTATCCGTGGGGTGAGGATACCGGTGTCGGTTGCGCTGGTAACCGCGCTTCCATGCCCCTCGATTGTATAACCCACCGGGCAGGCGGCATCGTGAGAGACCGGGAATGAACGGATCATGAGATCATCGATCAGAAGCTCGGACCCGACATCGATGACCCTGGTGGGAACCGTATCGGCTTCGGGAATTGCTTCGAGAGTCGAAGCGTTCGCGACGATCGGTGTTCCATATCTCCTCGCCATTCTCAGCGCTCCCGCGGTGTGGTCGGAGTGCTCGTGGGTGATCAGGATTGCGGAGAGATCGGCGGGATTGAGCTGTGCCTGCAGCAGAGCCGCAGTCAGGCGACGGATGCCGATACCGGCGTCGATCAGGACCGCCGAGTTGTCATCTCGAACGAGGATCGCGTTCCCCGAACTACCACTTGCGAGAGAATATGCTTGCAGTGCCACGCTTATATTGTACTGGAAAGTGAGGAGAATGTGGAGGTCAGCAGCATATTACTTATTGAACGGATGCTGCGTTGTGGCCTGATCAGCCGGTAAAGTCGTTTGACAAAGTCTCAGAGATTTTATTTTTAATCACTCTTGACAAGCAAGCAAGCTCTACATATACTTCTACGTGTGAAATTTCATGGCAGCTGCAACACTATTTGTAGCCGATAGTCACCGCATAGGTTATTATGATACGAACTGGTTACATCTGGTAATACAGTGGCGGAAAGGGGTGAGGGCCCGGCAATATGTTATTAGAGCCTGCTCGCAATGAGGCGATTAGAAAGGCCAAAGTAAAACGAAAGGAGAGAGACGGATTGAAGGTAACAAGACTATTAGTAATTGCATTCGCTCTGGCAATGATCGCGAATGCAGCCTTAGCCGAACCTATGCCGACCCTGGCTAAGCAGAGCGGACAGGGCACTGAGCTCTTCGCTGCTGCTAACATCGATCCGCTTAGCGTTGCGCTCACACCGGCTTTCGAGGCGGCCGCGGCTAAGTATGATGTACCGGTAGAGCTTCTGGAGACATTGGCATACTTCGGAAGCGGATTCGAGAACAGAGGAGCTGTTCCTAACCGTGACGGTGGCTATGGGATTATGGCCCTCAGAGACAACATCCTTACCGGTAACTCACTCAGTGATGCTGTAAAGCTCACAGGTATACCCAGAGGTAAGCTTATCACTGATCCCGCAGCCAATATCGAAGGCGCCGCGGCGGTGCTCGATTCTTATGCCGCTGATATGGGAATAGAGCGTGGAGCTGCTCTGGAGGCATGGCTGAAGCCGGTGATAAAGTATGCCGGCTTTGATGATGAAGACAACAAATTCTTCGCCTTCGAAGTCTTCAAGATGCTTAAGAACGGGTTAAGCTTCGTCAATAACGAGGGAGAGCAGATCAAGTTCGAGCCTCTGAGCATCGGCTCTATCGATCTTAACTCTCTTCTCCCCAAGGGAGTGATAAAGTCCAAGAACTCAGGTGGGACTGTGAAGTTGTTTGGCGCGGCGCCTGAGGCTGCTACATTACTCTCATCCGACTATGGCCCCGCGATCTGGGACCCGGCTGCCTCCTGCAACTATTCCACTGCTACTCACAGCTCGGATACCGTTGTTATACACGTGATGGAGGGGACGTTGGCAGGAACGAGGAGCTGGTTTAAGACTTGCGACCACGGCACCCTTGGCCCGTCATCGTGCCACTACAACATCGGTTCCGACGGCACGATCGTTCAGATGGTGCTGGAGGCTCAAACAGCCTGGGACTGCGGCTGTTACAATTCTCGTTCGATCGGCATCGAGCACGAAGGCTATATCAGCCAGTCCTCTTTCCCGACTGCTATGTATGACGCTTCGGCTCTACTGACAAGAGACATCTGCAACAGGCGCGGTATTCCGAAGGCTCACACTTCCTGTGGCCCCGGCATCTGTGGGCATGTCGATGTCAATAACTGTGCCTGCGGCCCCGGCCACACCGATCCCGGTGCGAACTGGAACTGGAATTACTACATAAGCAAGGTAGTTGGTGGACCCAAGGCCAGGCCGGCTGTTTATGCCAATGCAGACGGCAGGCTCGAAGCTTTCGCTAGAGGACTAGATGGCGCAGTCTGGCATGGTTGGCAGACTTCGGTCAATGGACCGTGGTCGAGCTGGGCGTCGCTTGGTGGTTCCTGCAAGTGGGATCCGATTGTGACCAGGAACAGCGACGGTCGCCTGCAGGTGTTTGTAGTCGCCAGCGACGGTACGATCAAGACAATCGCGCAGACCGCGCCTAATGGCGGCTGGGGATCATGGATCAACCTCGGTGGGAACTGGCCCAATAACTGTGGCGTCGGGATGAACGGCGACGGACGGCTCGAGGTTTTCTGCCGTGGCACGACAGGTAACCTCTATAGCTGCTGCCAGCTTTCCGCGGGAAGCAG
>Ga0207433_10008606_pt1 | contig 16549 bp, 12 predicted proteins | sample YelNatPaOPGAMG01_FD_187559 | JGI IMG/M metagenome (GOLD analysis project Ga0207433, IMG submission 187559) | Hot spring thermophilic microbial communities from Obsidian Pool, Yellowstone National Park, USA - OP-RAMG-01 (SPAdes) (version 3) | ecosystem: Environmental > Aquatic > Thermal springs... | reverse complement strand
GCCAGGATTTTTGCTTCAAGCAAAATCTGGTCATCTTTCAAACCCTCCGGGTATCCTGAGCCATTGAGGCGTTCATGATGCTGTAAAACAATCTGAGCAATTGGCCAGGGAAATTCGATATTTTTCCGTATCTCATAGCTGCCATTTACATGTGTTTTCATAATTTGGTATTCAATGTCGGTCAATTTGCCGGTACGACCGAGTATTTCAGCAGGAATGTAAATTTTCCCCACGTCATGCAGAACAGCTGCAATTCCAATACAGCGAATTTGATCAGTAGTAAATTTCATTTCCCTGGCTATTGCCATGCTGAGTTTGGCCACCCTTTGCTGATGCCCTGCTGTATAGGGATCGCGCATCTCTACCATTTTAGCAATCGCATTCACGGTTCCCTGAAGGGCCTTATGCATTTTTTCAACACTTTGTTTAATTTCATGTTCAGCTTTTTTACGATCGCTTATATCCCGGGCTACCGCCAGCAATCTTGCAGGTCTTCTTTGAATTGCCGGAATAAGACTATATTTTATTTCTACCGGTACACCTGTTCCATCTTTTCTTAATAGTTCTATTTCGAGTGTTCGGCTGTAATCCCTGGACAGTTCTCCCGAATTAATTTTACCAATCTCTTCCCTGAGGACATTCCAGGCAAGCTCATAGGAATCCGGCGTAAAAATTTGTGCCATGGTCTTTTCCATTGCTTCTGCAACACTGTATCCCAATAAACGGCTGATCGATGAGCTAACATAGAGGACATGTTCTGGATCATTCAGTTCAGTTATCCAGATTACATCGGATACATTTTCTGCCAGTAAATGGAAAAGATAACTTCCGCTCCGGTAATTAATTTTCTTCTCATCTGGTTTTGATTTGTCGGGCCTATTTTGCATGGTATAGCTTTCTAATAAGATTGTTCTTAGCCAGTATTTCTATCACGATAGGTAATTACTGATAAATTAACATCGATTTTGGAATAAGGGTATAGCACAAATGTACTAGTACAAATGCTACTTCTCGACTATAAGAAAGTTATATGAAATAATAGCAAGGAAGAGGACTTATCGCGCAACCCGAGGAATCAACCAGCCCGTGTAATACAGGAGATGATGCTATCTTAACAGGTAAGTAATCTAAACTGGTCGGGATGGGCGGATTTGAACCGCCGACCACCTGAACCCCATTCAGGTGCGCTACCAGGCTGCGCTACATCCCGAACACCAATATGCTATCATATTTTCATGAAGCAGGCAATTATTTAATCTCAATCATGAATTCCGGATCAGAATTACTCCCGAATTAATTTCTTTGCTGCAATCCTTGCTTCCTCCGGCTAAATGTGTTAAAAGAAATCAAGGAGCTTTGTCATGAAAAACCAGGAGGTACTGGTCAAGGTTCGTGATTTATACATGCATTTCCCGGTGAAAGGTGGTTTCCTGGGTCGAACTATAGCCACCATCAAAGCAGTAGACGGCATCACCTTTGATATTTTCAAAGGTGAAGTTCTGGGGCTGGTCGGAGAAAGTGGCTGTGGCAAAACCACTACCGGACGCTGCATTCTCCAGCTTTATAAGCCAACCCGCGGCAAGATCTATTTCCAGGAAAAAGATCTGGGCAGTCTGAAACCGGAAGAATTGCGCAGCTTAAGGAAACACATGCAGCTTATCTTTGAAGACCCATATTTCTCTCTAAATCCGCGAATGCGTATCGGCGATATTATCGCCGAGCCTCTCCTGATACACAAAATAGCTAATGAAGAAGAATGCCGTGAACGAGTAGAAGAATTGCTGACAATGGTACAGCTTGAACCCGAAATGGCAGACCGGTATCCCCACGAGTTCTCCGCCGGGCAGAGGCAAAGAATCGAAATTGCCCGTGCTCTCGCTCTCAGACCGATGTTTGTTGTCTGTGATAATCCGGTCTCGCAACTGGACGTATCCATACAGGCACAGATTATCTCCCTTTTAATGTGGTTTAAAGGATGGTTGAACCTGACTTATCTCTTTATAGCCCATGATCTCGCAGTCGTGAAAAGTATTTGTGATCGTGTCCTGGTTATGTATGCTGGCAAAATCATGGAATTGGCACCCCGAAATCTGCTGTATTCAAACCCTTTACATCCCTATACCAGAGCTCTGTTATCAGCAGTTCCCGTACCCGACCCCGAAATCGAAGAAAAGCGTGAGATATTTTTACTGCCTGGAGAACCTCCCAGCCCACTTAATCCACCTAAGGGCTGCCGATTCCAAACGCGCTGTAAATTCGCCGATTCCATCTGCAAAAGCACTCCTCCTGAATTTAAGGAAGTTGAAAGCCAGCACTTCGTAGCCTGCCATCATATATAATATTATCCGGTCGTTTACCCGGCAGTACGGACACCATCCTTAACGATGTCGTTTAGGAACATTGAATCACTTACTTGCTGTGATATAATTTAGATTATCTATGTTCGTAACATGATACCAAGCCGGCTAAAATCCGGGTTTCCAGAATTTAAATTGGCAAGGAGGATTTCCATCATGATCCCAGCTAAGAAAGCAATTCTCTGGTTTCAGGAGGTTAGCAAGAAAGACATCCCGCTGGTAGGTGGAAAAGGAGCTAACCTAGGAGAACTCACCGGAGCCCAGATCCCCGTTCCTCCAGGTTTTATCGTAACCTCCTCCGCATACTACACCTTTCTCGAACAATCTTTCCTTACCGATAAAATACGTAAACTGCTTGAATCTCTTAACCACCACGATTCCAGAGAATTGCAACAGGTAGCCGAGAAGATACAGAATCTCGTATTAAATTCAGCGGTGCCACAGGAAATCGATCGACAGATCAGAGAAGCCTACCAGAAGCTGGGAGGTGGACTCGTCGCCGTCCGTTCATCGGCTACTGCTGAAGATCTACCTGATGCCTCTTTCGCAGGACAGCAGAGCACCTTCCTCAATATTTCAGGTGAAGATAATGTGGTTGCCGCTGTAAAGGCATGCTGGGCATCGCTTTTCAATGCACGTGCGATCTTCTACCGGGCTGAGCAAAATTTTGATCACTTTAAAGTCGGAATTGCCGTTCCAGTTCAGCAAATGGTGCAATCTCAGGCTTCAGGTGTACTCTTTACCGTAGAGCCAATTACATCCGATAGGAACAAAATCGTGATTGAAGCCGTTTTTGGACTGGGCGAAGCAATCGTTTCTGGCGAAGTTACTCCCGACCTCTTCATCGTTGATAAGGAAAAACTGCAAATCCTGGAAAAAAAGATTAACCGGCAGGAGTGGCAGCTCATTAAAAATCCCTCCGGCGAGAATGGCTCGCAGAATATTAAAAGTCCGATTCCGGAACACCTTCAGAATACCCAAAAAATTTCGGATAAAGAAATCATCGAGCTAGCAGCGCTCGGTAAGAAGATAGAAGAGCATTATAACTTCCCGCAGGACATCGAATGGGCAAAAGAAAATGATAAGCTCTTCATTACACAGGCACGGCCGGTAACAACTATAAACAAAACTGTTTCTGATGTCTCAATGGAAAAAGAACTGGCACCGGTTATTCTCTCCGGTTCACCAGCCAGCCCCGGAATTTCTTCAGGTCCAGTTAAAATACTTAGAAGTGCACAGGAAATAGACAAAATCTTTGCCGGGGATATTCTGGTCGCTGAAATGACCACACCCGATTTCGTACCGGCTATGAAACGTGCAGCCGCTATTGTAACAGATTACGGCGGAAGAACCTCGCATGCTGCTATTGTCAGCCGGGAACTGGGCATTCCATGCGTGGTGGGTTGCACCACAGCAACTTCAATGCTCAAAGACGGGCAGATCGTTACGGTAGATGGATCCTCTGGCAAAATATATCAGGGAAATGTTGTCCCTCAAAAGATAGCCCGTCAGTCACCAGCGGTCATCAATACAAAACTCAAGACCCGCACCCGAGTTTATGTCAACCTGGCTCAACCGGACATGGCAGCAAGCATCGCCGCCCGCAATGTTGACGGCGTTGGACTTCTGAGGGCTGAATTTATCATGGGTCAGATCGGTCAGCATCCCCGTTATATGCTTAACCAGAATCGGGGCCAGGAATTTATCAACAAGCTATATGAAGGTATACTGACCATTGCCAAAGCATTTTATCCTCGCCCTGTAGTTTATCGTGCTTCTGATTTTAAAACCAACGAGTACCGTAATCTCGAAGGCGGTATATCATATGAACCTGCTGAAGAAAATCCAATGCTGGGCTACCGTGGATGTATCCGCTATATCAGCGAACCGGATGTCTTCCAGCTTGAGATTGATGCTATTAAAAAGGTGAGAGAAGAATATAATAACCTGTATGTGATGATACCCTTTGTACGTACGGTTGAAGAAATGGCAACGGTAAAGAAAATGCTCGAAGAACAGGGACTTTCACGCTCCTCAGGCTTCAAACTCTGGATGATGGTCGAAGTGCCTTCCAATATTTTTCTGATTGAAAAATTCATCTCGGTTGGAATCGATGGCATCTCGATTGGCTCCAATGACCTCACACAATTGATTCTGGGAACCGATCGAGATAGCCAGAAACTTTCTCAGGTATTCGATGAGCGTAATGAAGCTGTTCAGATGGCGCTGGAAAAAGCCGTCACCACCGCCAGAAAAATGGGGATTACTTCTTCTATCTGCGGACAGGCGCCCTCAGTATATCCCGAAATAACTGAAAGGCTGGTCGGCTGGGGAGTAACCTCTGTATCTGTTAGCCCGGATATGATCGATACAACCCGGGAAATAATTGCCAGGGTTGAAGCAAAACAGGGTATAATGAATTAAAATGAAAAATGATAACCGTTAGATCCTGATGTACGGTTCTCTGGACCACATTTATATGAGTCTGGAAAGCCAGGAGAAGTTGTTATCTCCTTTCGCTGCCAGGAGCAGGCTTTCAAAGGGCAGGGCAAAACCTGAAACTCACAGCCCGGTCAGACTCGAATTCCAGCGAGATAGGGACAGAATAATTCACTGTAATTCATTCCGGCGCCTCAAGCATAAAACCCAGGTTTTCATTACTCCTATCGGCGATCATTACGTCACCAGATTAACCCATACGCTGGAAGTCGCACAGATTGCGCGCACGATCAGCCGGGCATTGAATATTAACGAAGATCTTACTGAAGCAATCTCTCTTGGACATGATCTGGGACATACTCCTTTCGGACATGTGGGAGAAGAGGTATTAAACGAATTATATCCGGATGGATTCAGGCATAATGAGCAAAGCCTGCGTATCGTTGAACTCCTGGAAAACAACCGCCAGGGATTGAACCTTACCTGGGAAGTCAGAGATGGAATTGTCAATCACTCCAAAACCGGTGTTATTGACATTCTGGGTAAAGACTGGGGACAATCCGGTACTTGGGAAGGCGAAGTTTGCAAACTCGCTGATGTGGTAGCTTACATTAACCACGATATTGATGATGCTATTCGTGCCGGTTTAATAAAGCGGGAAGACCTGCCATCATCAGCGGTTAAGATCCTGGGAGCTACCCGGTCTGAGCGGATTAACACCATGGTTTGTGATATTATAGAAAACTCCATGTCAATCAGGGGAGAAAATCCCGCCGAAAAACCAGTCCTTAAAATGAGCCGAAGTATCCGTGAAGCCTGTGTTGAATTGCATGAGTTCCTCCACCAGAAAGTTTATCATGCTGTTGCTATCGAGCCGGACAATACAAAAGCCCGGAAAATCGTTCGCTTCCTCTATCATTTTCTCGTATCTCATCCTGCAATGCTTCCGGTCGAATATGCTCCGGTGCAGGAAGATATCTCGAGGTGTGTGGTTGATTATGTTGCCGGGATGACGGATTATTTTGCAATTCGCAAAGCCGAAGAATTCGGGTACCCGGGATCTTGATCAAAATACTTAAGGCAGACTTTTTTATCGAAAAAGATAGAAGTATAATAGTATTGCCGGAGTTATTCAGTTCATTATTTCATTCTGTGCCTTCAATGATCTTGCCGGCAAAAGGATTGCACTGGTGTCACTAAGTTTATGTCGAGTTAATTTCTCCTGCCCGTGATTTTGGCCAGCATTAGAAGCGTGGTTTTTGCAAAGCAAATTTTTTTATTCGTATTATGAGAAAACATTGCAACCCGGGAATAAAAAACCTGTGACATCTTTTGAGGAAAGCCGGATCTGCGGCGTCTGGATTTCTGCGCCATACTGGAGAAAGCCACGTTAATTTGATTTCAAACCATAAAATTTGCGAATTTTACTGGAAGTTCAGCGATGGGAATTATTGATGAGATTAAGCAAAAACTGGATCTCGTGGAAATAGTAGGACAATACGTCCATCTGGTTAAAAGCGGACGTACTTTTAAGGCTCCCTGCCCGTTTCACAGCGAAAAAAAACCATCTTTCTTTGTTTACCCGGAGCAGCAGACCTGGCATTGTTTTGGCGCCTGCAACACCGGTGGCGATATTTTTTCGTTTATAATGAAGAAGGAAGGACTTAGTTTCAGTGAGGCTCTGAGATTTCTGGCGGAGAAGGCTAACGTTACCCTGCCAACCGGTAGCAAACCGGGTGCAGAAGACAAAACCAGAGACCATTTGTATGAAATCAACCTGGCTGCTGCCCAGTATTTCCACAATCTGCTACTGAATTCAGCACAGGCAGAAAAAGCCCGGCGTTACCTTAGCACCCGAGGTTTGAATGAAAAATCAATTGTTGACTTTTTTCTCGGTTATTCACTGCCGGAATGGGATTCTCTAAAAATATATATGGCGCAAAGAGGATTTACCGAAAATGACCTTCTGACTGCCGGTCTGCTTTTCAAACCTGAAAATACAACCAGAAGCCATGACCGTTTCAGAGATCATATCATGTTCCCCATCACCGATGAAAGGGGAAGAATTACCGGTTTTGGAGCCAGAGTTCTGGACAATTCCTCTCCAAAGTATATTAATTCACCCCAAACACCTGTATTTGATAAGAGTGGAAGCCTGTATGGCATTCATTTAGCAAAAACTGCTATCAGGCAGCAGGACAGGGCGGTACTGGTGGAAGGATACATGGATGTCATTATTGCACACCAGTATGGATTTAACTATGTGATCGCACCGATGGGTATTTCAATCTCAGAAAAACAGATCAATCAGATCAAAAAATTGACCCGCAATATTACCCTTGCACTCGATCCTGACGCAGCCGGTGAGGAAGCTGCCATGAGGTGCATAAACTATGAAAATTCTACAGAAGCAGAAGTCAGGGTTATTTCATTGCCCGAGGGGAAAGATCCTGATGAATTAATCAGAGAAAATCCCGAGCAGTGGAAAAACCTGGTGGAAAATGCTTCTCCGGTAATTGAATATGCTATCAAGCTGGTTACCAGTAGGCAGGATATGAAAACGTCACAGGGGAAAAACGAGGCGCTTAATCGCTTACTGCCAATAATAGCACAGGTTAAAGCAGGCACCAGACAATTTGACTATTTAACCAGATTATCACTGGCGACCGGTATAGAGGAAAAAAGGCTGGAGGCTGCCCTTGCTCGCTATAAAGCTGATCGTCTGGCTGTGGAAACAAGAAGTCAATCAGTTCAGAAGGCTACCCGCACTATTTTATCCAGTCCTTTGGAAGAATACATACTATCTTTACTATTACATTATCCTGAATTAAAAAATCAGTCTGAAAATATCCTGCCGGAATACTTTGAAAACACAGTAAACCGTGCTATTTTTGAAACATGGCAGTCATCTGACAATATAAACTCGATTAGAACAGCACTGGACCCTGCCGTTCAGGATCAATATGACATTTTGGTGTCTCGTCCTCTTTCGAATGATCGTATCCAGGAAAAATATGCCGATTGTTTGCTTCGCCTGCGCGAAAGATACCTGCGCAATCTGCAGAAGAAGCAGGCTGAACTTCTGGCTGCGGAAGAGGAATTTGGAGACCATGACGCGGTAATTTCCAGATTAAAAGAGCAGGGTACCATAATAAACGAAGAACTATCCAAAATATTTATTTTAAGGGCTAAAACCCGTGGAGAGGTGAGAAAATGAAAAATTCTCAAAAAAGAGAGTGGAATCCTGAAGAAATACCGGAAGAAGTTGATGAAAATGAAATAGAGGAAAATATCGAGGATGAACTGGCTGAGCCGGAAATACCCGAGGAACCGGCGACTGAACCAGAAAAAGAAGTCGCTATTGATGATCTGGGAGAGCCTTTACCCGGTTGGGAGGAACCGGATACTCTTGAACTGGAAAAACCTGAAGTAACTGCCGAGCTGGAGCCGGAAATTCCCCTGGAAAGGCTGGAAGAACAGGAAGTCATTGACGACTCGGTTCGCATGTATCTGCATGAAATCGGGCGTGTTCCTCTCCTGACTGCCGAGGATGAAAAAACCCTCGCTAAGAAAATGGAGGAAGGAAGGCGCATTTCAGAAATCAAGCAGGAATGGCAAAAGAAGCACGGTAAGCCTCCTAGAGCCAGTGACATTGTTATGCATATTCTGAACGAGCTTGTGCAGCAGGAAAACACCATCAAAATTATCCAAAAAGAGCTTGGTATCCAGCCTGTAGATTCTTTTATCAAGACCATCACCAATAAGGAATACAGGGATAATATCGATGCCGAAATCATCCCTGAGTTAATCCAGGCTGTTGCTGCGGGAATTAACCGAACCGTACTGGATACCGAGCAGATTATTATCAATATTTCAATTAATATTAATCTGCTTCCCAAACAGGTTCTTGATCTGATCAAGGATGAACTCACTTTTCCACAGGTTGCTGAACTCTTGAAAGATAAAAATTTCGTAGATACCATCAACAGTTTTGAAAACCAGCTTGAAATTTACTTTAATAACATCGAACTTGAAGCCCAGAAGGCTAAAAAGCATTTGATTGAGGCAAACCTCCGCCTGGTAGTCAGCGTAGCGAAAAAGCACATCGGGCGAGGAATGTCGCTACTCGACCTTATTCAGGAGGGTAACATCGGATTAACCCGAGCGGTAGAGAAATTCGATCATCACAAGGGTTACAAATTCAGCACCTATGCTACCTGGTGGATCAGGCAAGCTATCACACGAGCAATTGCAGATCAAGCGCGGACAATTCGTATTCCTGTACACATGGTCGAAACAATTAATAAACTCTTAAGGGTTAGTCGCCGGCTGGCTCAGGAACAGGGTAAACAACCCAGTTCCAAAGAGATCGGGCAGGAAATGGATATGCCTCCCGAGAAGGTGGAGGAAATTATTAAAGTGTCTCAACTGCCGATTTCACTGGAGTCTCCTATCGGAGATGAGGAAGATAGCCATCTCGGCGATTTCATTGAGGATAGAAATACCCTGCCGCCAGCAGACGTGGCTTCACGTCAACTCCTAAAGGAACAGATTGAGGAAGTCCTGAGCACCCTTACCCCCAGGGAACAAAGGGTTCTGCAGTTGCGTTTCGGGCTGGAGGATGGACGTAGCCGTACTCTGGAAGAAGTCGGCAAAGAATTCAATGTAACCCGTGAGCGTATTCGCCAGATTGAAGCCAAAGCCTTAAGGAAATTGCGGCACCCCAGCCGCAGTCGTAAACTGAAGGATTATCTGGAATAAACGAAAAAGCGGGAGAGGAGAATTTCATCTCCCGCTTTTTTAACGTCTCTGGTTTATTTAAACATGCCCAGCATTGAGCGCGGGTTAAATTTTCCACGCAAACCCATTTTCATCAACTTCTGCATTTGCTGAAATTGATTTAGTAACCTGTTTACATCTTGAATCTGGGTCCCGCTTCCCCTGGCAATCCTTCTGCGCCTGCTTCCATCAATTATCGCCGGCTTATGTCTCTCTTCCGGAGTCATGGAGAGGATCATTGCTTCAACCTTCTTTAGTTGTTTTTCCTGGGCATCCTCATCAATCCGGTTGGCAATCCGGGACAATCCCGGAATCATTGAAGTCAATTGAGCCAGAGACCCCATTTTTCTGATCTCTTTCAGATTTTCCAGAAAATCTTCGAGATCATAAGTGGCTTTTTCCATTTTCTTCTGAAGTTCTGCTGCTTTCTTCTGATCGAAAGCCTTTTCTGCCTTTTCGATAAATGTCAGCATATCACCCATGCCGAGTATGCGCGAAGCTAGGCGATCCGGATAAAAAGGTTCGAATTGATCAGCTTTCTCACCAACACCAATATATTTTACGGGTACTCTGGTCACCCAGCGGATGGAGAGGGCGGCACCACCCCTGGCATCTCCATCCAGTTTGGTAAGTATTAAGCCGGTTAAGCCTACTTTTGAATTAAACTCCTCTGCTACCCTGACGGCATCCTGCCCGGTCATAGCATCAACTACCAGTAAAATTTCGTCAGGATGGATCTCCTTCTTAAGCTCTTCGAGCTCACCCATTAATTCTTCATCTATATGGAGGCGACCCGCCGTATCCACGATTACCCAGTTGACTGCCATTTGTCTGGCTTTTGCCAGCGCGTGCGCCCCAATCTCCTTCACAGGCACTGAAGAATCCTCGCTGAAAACCGGGATGTCTAGCTGTTTACCCAGGGTGATCAACTGCTGTATGGCTGCTGGGCGGCGTGTGTCAGCCGCCACCAGTAAGGCTGTTTGCCCTGAATGTTTAAGATTTAAGGCGAGTTTGGCAGCGGTTGTGGTTTTACCGCTTCCCTGTAAACCAACCAGCATAACCACTGAAGGGGGATGTATGGCAGGTACCAGCTTGCTCTGTCCTCCACCCAGGATATTAATTAATTCTTCATTGACAATTTTGATGATCTGTTGCCCGGGGGTCAGGCTTTCCAACACTGTCGAACCGACAGAACGTTCCCTGACTCGAGCGACAAACTCTTTTACAACTTTGAAATTGACATCCGCCTCGAGAAGCGCGAGTCGCACTTCTCTCATGGCTTCATCAACATCTTTTTCAGTGATTCTACCTTTATTTCCCAGACGGCTAAAGATTTTCCCCAGTTTTTCGGTTAAAGATTCAAACATATTCCACCTTCCAGAATCATTATATGAGCATCCTGCCCTCTATACAAGAAACCGAAGGTTCTCACAGACAAATTTAATCAACCGGCCGATACAGATGCCCGGATGTGTAGCCCTTGCGAAGCCGGCGATCGGGTATCTCATGCTGCAGTATGTCACGATATAATGATATCAGATGGGCACTCCGACCTTCCTGATCAATGAAAAATTTTCCGAAACCGGCAGTTCTGAGTTTTCGGATATCATTAAACATGCCAAAAGGACGGCTGTTCAATATTTTCCAGTAACGGCCTTCCTTCCTGACAGGAAATTTATAGCCCTTTTCATCAGTAAGCGATTTTTCCCTGAGTTCAATCAGGGTATTAACCATTACCAGGTTACCATGACAGAAGATTACCACATCTCTGCTTTTAAGATTGATCATTTCTTTTAGAGACAATTCAGGAGATAATACCGGAACTGCGTCATACTTCCGGTAAAACAGTATATCCAGATCATTGAAAGCATTAATCGAGTAATCGAGATAGAATGGAATGTCAAATTCGGAACGCCAGAGCAAAAATCCGGGATTACCCAGCAAAACGGCCGCCGGGGATTTTTGCTTTAATAAATCTTTAGCGAGTCCAAGTTCGGAATCGCTGATGATCCTGGGTATATACGCCCCTATTTGTGACTCCTCCTGCCACTGTCCCGAATCAGGGAAATCGGGAGCGAAAAGATCGTAAAATACAGTATCGGCTCCCGCACCGGCAATCTCTTTAGCCTCCTTAAGCGAATAAGCTCTGGCAAACATAACTAGCGGAGCCGGTGATTTATCCCTTCTGATGACCGGCAGTACGGCACACGGTCTCGTCCTTTCCTTTCGCTTGATAGGTAAACGGGAAATAGTGTAATCGGGCTCGATTTTAATATCTGTTGAAGAAGTTAAATAAATACTGGCATTGTCCGGGAGATTCAGGTTAATGTCAACATAGTCACCAGCTTCCGCTTTTCCCACCGATTGACCATTGATGATTATCTCACGTACAATTGCTCCGTTAACCTGTGAGCCAATCCAGATACCGATGCCATCCCCAACTTTCAATCCTTTTTGGAGATGGATCAAACCTTTCTCAACCCTGCCCAGAAATGCGCCTCTATTTAAAGGTTTATCAGGTGATATGAGTTCACGGTCTCCCATTATCAAACCTTCGGTAAACTCCCGATTGAAAACAACCTCAATCTCATTCATCTCCTTTGATGGCAGCACAAATTTGCCTGCCAAACAGGAATCAATCGCTTTCCGATATAAGCGTGTCGCGACGGCAACATAAAGGGCTGAGCGCATCCTTCCTTCTATTTTAAAGGCATGTACTCCGCTCTGAATTAATTCAGGAATCCTTTTGACGAGGCATAATTCCCGCGTACTGAGAGGATACCGTCCGTTGAATTTCTGCCTGCATGTTTGAGCGCAGCGCCCCCGGTTCCCGCTGCGATTGCTCACAAAGCTGGAAAAAAGACAGAGCCCACTAAAACTGAAACATAGCGCCCCGTGTACAAATACTTCTACCTCTATGCCGCTGTTAATTAGGTTTTTGATTTCATCCAGAGAAAGTTCGCGGGGCGCAATGATCCTGTCAGCACCTTTGACCAGGGATGCGGTAGCAAGATTACCCACTGCTCCCTGTGTTGATAAAATCACCGATAGGCCAGGATAATTATTCTTAACGATCTCAACAAGGCTCAGGTGCTGGATAATAACTCCATCTATGCCAGCATGATAAACATCTGAAAGCAGATCAAAATAATGCTTTATCTCTTCATTTTTTACCAGCACATTCATAGTAAGGTAAACTCTTACCCCCTGAGCGTGCGCATATACAACGGCTTTTTTCAACTCTTCAAATGAAAAGTTTTTTGCCTGCGCTCTCGCGTTAAATTCCCTGATTCCCAGATATACCGCATCTGCCCCATTCAGGATTGCTGCCCTCAGGCTTTCCCAATCTCCGGCGGGAGACAGTAATTCAGGCTTCTGTTTGATTTTTTTACGTCCGTTTATCTGCGCCATAAGCAATTTCAAGATAACAGAGAGAAGCAAATTTATCAATTCACTTATATTTCACTTTTACTTTGCGCTCGTCATCTGGTATAATTTAACGCCAAAAGCTAGCTGAAGGTTTTGAAGATCATGCTAAAAGGTATAATTCTGGGATTTTCCTCTCTCCTTCTTTTCGTGATTCTTTTGATACTCGGGCCCGTTCTGACAATTCATGAAACAGTGTTAAAGCCTCAGTTTGTTGCCGGTGAGCTGGATAAAATCAGTATAGCACCCATATTCAGGGAACTATTTTCAGAGAATATCCCTGCAGAGTATCAAACATATTCGGCACAGATTGACCAGACAATCGTTGAGCTTGAACCATGGGTAAAGGAACAGGTAAGAAGTGTGGTATTCTCCGTTTACGACTATATATCAGGAGAAAAAGATTACTTCGATGTTCAAATATCTTTTGATTATGTAAAACAAGTTCTAGTTAAAAATTTGACCTCGGCTTATATCCAAAGCCCTCCGCCCGGCGCGCAGCAACTATCTCAAAACGATGTTCAACAAAAAATATCAAAAGATCTGCAGATCGATGGTATTTTGCAAATCAGTTCAGAAAATGCTGGCAGAGATATTATGAATCTGCTTAAGACCACGAGACAAATTTATTCTTATGTGAACCTGTCATTTATACTTGTGCTCATTCTCGGAATATTATTCATTATCCTGATCATTGCTATTATCAGAGATGCCAGAAAAATCACTTTATCACTCGGGATAATCATGTTAATCGATGGCATTCTGACCATTGCTCTTTATTTTGCGTTAAATTCATTTTTAACAAGCATGCTGGCATCAGGAGACCTGCCTGAAGCGATCCAACAAATGGCTGCGACCTTTTCCGGTGATCTGCTAAAAACATTCTGGCTATATGGTCTAATCATTCTTATGTGCGGACTAGCCGTGTTAATCACATTCCTTGTGCTCAAAAGAAATCCACATCAAACTGACAAGCCCATCAGGACAAGCTGATTTTAACCGCGGTCCGAGACATTATTTCTGCCTTACTACCAGTTTAAGACCTTCCTGGGCAACCACGATTATCTCTTTGTTTGCCTCAATCGCGCTATCCGCAGCCCTGGCTTTCCAGAGTTCGCCGTCAATGCGCACCATTCCTTCAGGATTTAATAATTCCACGGTTCTACCTTCCATTCCTGACATATCTGTCAGGCCGGGAACCGGTTTTCTTTTTAAAATGCGCGTTCCGAGTTGAAAAACCGTTACCGCATATACTATGAAACCGGAAGCAATCAGGATGATTCCCCACAACGGAAGATTAATACCTGCTCGAGGTAAGACCCACAAAATCACTGCAATAATCAGGGCTTCATCGAGCAGGCTGCTGATAACTGCCAGTATTAACCGTGTGTTTTTCATAGCTATTTCGATAATATTATACCAGCTAATCTGGTTGGTAAATCCACGGCTCAAAATGATTGACTGGATAGGGTAAAAACCATTAAACTGAACATAGAGTGAGGTGTTAAATATGCCTATTTACGAATACAGGTGCAATAGCTGCAATCATAAATTTGAGTTGCTGCGTTCTGTCAGCAAAGCAGGTGAGGATGCCATTTGCCCTAAATGCCAGAGCCGAGCGGAAAGGGTTCTTTCAAGATGTTACACTTTCTCCACCACAGAAGGCGGCATTCCAAAAGAAATCAGCAGCAGCGGCTGCTCTTCTTGCAGTTCTGGTAACTGCAGTTCCTGCGGTAATTAAAAAGAAGGAATCAACTTGACAGTTAATCCTTCAGGGAGAACGGGTATAGCCTACCTGCCACTGCACGGTGGTAAAGCTCCTCCATGGCTTTTTCAGCGCATGACCAAACTGGCAAGAGAAATTAGCGTTATTATTATTGAAGAATTCGGACCTGAGGAAATTCTCAGGAGGCTTTCGGATCCCTTCTGGTTTCAGGCATTTGGTTGTGTTCTGGGTTTCGACTGGCACAGTAGCGGATTGACCACTACTGTTTGCGGTGCAATGAAAGAAGGTGTCCGGGGGCTGGAGAAAGAGCTGGGTCTGTTTATCGCGGGTGGCAAAGGAGGAGTGGCCAGGCAAACTCCTCTGGAAATCCAGAAGTGGGCAGAACAAATTTCTCTTAATCCTGAAAAATTAATCTATGCCAGCCGCATGTCAGCAAAAGTTGATTCAACCGCTCTTCAGGATGGTTATCAATTATACCATCACTGTTTCATTTTCACCCGTACCGGGAAATGGGCGGTTATCCAGCAAGGGATGAACAACACTAACAGTTATGCAAGGCGCTATCACTGGCTTGGTGAACGCATATCTGATTTTGTAAATGAGCCCCATGCGGCAATACACGCTCAGGCTAAAGCTACTATATTGAACTTGGTGGCTTCTGAAAGTACATCAGCCAGAAAAACCATCACAGAGATTGCCACAACTCAAAAGCCTGAAATAAATTTATTAAACCTGCAGAAACTCAAAACCCTGCAATTGCCAGCCAGACACCAGATTGAAGTAAATGATATCCATCCTGAAAATCTCAGAAAGATCCTGATCAGCACTTATGATCGACAGCCAGGAAATTTCGAAAAGTTGATCGAACTGCAAGGAGTAGGCCCCAAAACCATCCGGGCTTTAAGTCTGATCTCCGAATTGATTTATGGAGTCAGCCCAAGTTACCGTGATCCGGCGGTTTTTAGTTTTGCCCATGGTGGAAAGGACGGTATCCCTTATCCGATTGACCGCCAGACGTACGATAGATCAATCGATCTGCTGGCCCGGTTGATCAGCCGGGCTAGACTATCCATCAGTGAGAAACGGGAAGCATTCGGAAGACTAGATCAATTTAGGTCCTTCAAATAAATTTTGTCTCCACTTTTAAAAATCTGTTAAATGTCAGATTTAACTCTGCTTCGCCTGTATCTTAATCTGCTTGGGTTTGACCTTCTCCGCCTTGGGTAACTTCAAGGATAGCACACCGTTTTCAAAGGTAGCCTCAGCCTTATCTGACTGGATCGGAACAGGCAGCGTAATAGAGCGAGAAACCATGCCATAGCGATTCTCTTTTCTGATATAATCCCTGCCCTTCATTTCCTTTTCCTCTTTCCTCTCTGCTTTAATGGTCAAAATATCGTCCGTAACGGAAATATCAACTTCTTCCGGTTTGACCCCGGGCAAAGAGGCTTTGACGATTACTTCGTTATCGGTTTGATACATATCGATTGGAATGTTACCGCCGCCGATTTCAAGTGCCAGGCTTCTGGGACTGACAAAACTCTCCTCAAATAACCTGTCCATTGCCTGCCTGAGAGTCATTATATCCCTGGCAGGATCCCAGCGAATCATGCTCATTTTGATCCTCCTTGAAATTAATATTTCTACTTATATTATATCCAGGCAGTGATAACCTTTACCCGTATTATGCAGAACTTTCCTGATAGCAAGCGATACAGTAACATATTTGTCGGCAGGGGTTGAAAAAAGAAGAGAGACGCTGCAATATATTTTGAGTTATCCCACAAAAAATATATTAACAGGAGGTCTCTCTTGCATAACA
>Ga0207433_10008605_pt1 | contig 16549 bp, 25 predicted proteins | sample YelNatPaOPGAMG01_FD_187559 | JGI IMG/M metagenome (GOLD analysis project Ga0207433, IMG submission 187559) | Hot spring thermophilic microbial communities from Obsidian Pool, Yellowstone National Park, USA - OP-RAMG-01 (SPAdes) (version 3) | ecosystem: Environmental > Aquatic > Thermal springs... | reverse complement strand
TGACATGCTTGTATTCGAGTCGAGAAACTGCACATACGCTTCAGCAAAGTCATTATTCGGAGCATTTACATTGTATAGCGATTACATCAACTTTTATAGTCTTGAAAACCTGACTGATAATTATACAGTTACTCAAACCACAAACAAACTCTCAAGAGTAATCATTTATAAGAATGTTGGCAATTATATATACAACTACACGAATCCGATTATTCCGCTATCCACGAACTCGATTGCATTTGTCTCGAACAGGGCAGTATCAACATATAACCCCGATACTGAAAAAATAACCAGAATCATTCAGGGGGACACTGATATGAATCCCACACCACTATTTGCATCGCATCTAACTAATGACAAGAAATTCTACTATATGACGGTTGGAGCAAACGATAATGCACCCTCATGTCCTGCTGAGGGAATCGGCGCAACACCGCCGTCCAGCACATGGACACTCAACGAGTTCGACTTGCAGAGCGGAAAGAAAACTGATGTTTTCAAGCATACGGCAAATTACATCTACGATATAATCAACTATGAGAAGGGGTCAATCGTTCTTGCGACATCCAACGGAGCATATACATATCACGATGTAAGTGTTTCGTTTGATGCACAAATCAGTCAACTGATGTTTGCACTACTGATAATCGGTATCATCATGATAATGTTTGGCGTTCTCTCGTGGAACAAAGGATTTGAAGATGTGATTTCTCTATCTGCGGGAATATCTCTCGTTACGACCAGTGGAATCCTGTATGTCTATCCTGCAATATATCTGTCTTGGCTGTTGGTTTTCGTCCCGATAACACTATTCTTCCTCATAATGTATGCGTTTATTAAGTCATACCACCTCGAAAAACTCGATTTCCGACTGTCAAGCATGGATGCAATATGGATTGTAATCATTCTTGCAGTTATCGTTGCTGTCGAAATATTCACAGGGCTCATCTCCACATATGTCTATCCAGCATGGCTACCACCCCCGTAAAACTTAATACCCTCCTCTCTCTTTTTCCTTTTTTATGAAAGAAGATGAATCGAATCAGGCGAAATGGATTGCTATCATCTTAGGCACGCTTATTCTTCTCGGCGTGATAGTGTTTGGTGGGATACACCAGCAATGGGTCTACCTGCTCGTTACATCAATCGCATTTTTCCTCATTCTGATAGGCATATTCTGGCATTATAGACGGAAAATTTCAGGAGTAATCATTGTCATTCTCTTACTGTTTCTCACATTCTTTATCACAGGGTTTATAGCATCCGCACTGCATCTCTCATCCTATCCGTTCAATCTCGGCGTAGTTACCCTGATTTTTCTTATGGCGTATGCCTTCTGGGTTAACCCGCAGAACATCAGCACCGAATGGTGGAAGTTTCCGATTTTTGCAGGACTCCTCGTAATATTCTATTCAACGGGTCTGTTACCATCATTGAACAGCACAGCAGATGCACTACTGAAGTTCGCTGGAAATACGATATGAATTTCTCGAATTATTCATAAACCTTAAAATACTTCTGTTGCATTCAGATACTCATGATGGTGGATGATTATTACTGGAGTGGAAGAGAACAAGACCTAATCGTAAAAGGATACGGACTTCCCCCCAATCCTAAAAGAAATAATGAGCCAGAATGGAATCTCATGGAACTCGGAGAACAGTATCCAGAACACCTGCATAGGCTATTTTTCCAGTGCATGCATCAGGGGTTAGGCACATATAAAGGCAAGCATAAACCATTCACAGTTGAAGCATGTAAACTCATAGCAGGCGCATGTTATTCTAAAAATGTCTGTAAAAAAGGCATGGGCGTATACCGAGATGTCTTTCACCAGCAGAAGTTGTTTACTGAAGATAAAATGCCGTCAGGATTGAAAAGGAGAGACTAATATGAGCGAATACAAAACTCCTGTTAAATATAAAGGAGGCTCATGGGATTTCTCAACTAATGCATGCAAGGTAAAGAGGTGATAATATGGTGAAAGGAGACATGAGAAGAACAGGAACGAGGAGTCCAGCACAACAGAGAACTGCACGATGTCTCGCTGAAGCGAGTCGTCAGTGCAAGGGCAAGAGCATGCCTGAGTTTCAGGCATGCAGGCGAGAATATATCTCTTCCTGTATGAGTAAATAAAAGAAGAGGCGAGAACATGGAAAGTTTTGTCGGAATGAGACCCAGCCGTGTCCATCAAAAAAGGAAAAGGTGAAAGTATGGGGAGTTTTGTCGGAATGAGACCCAGCCGTGTCCATCAAAAAAGGAAAAGGTGAAAGTATGGGGAGTTTTATCGGAATAAAGCCACGAAAAGTCAGCATTGAAAAGTATAGTCAGAAGAAACTCTGTGAACTCATAGCCGACATTCGTGAGCATGGCGGAATACCTATGATTCGCACAAAATATGCAGACGCACCCATCGTTGTTGATGGAGAGAAATGTATTCTCGTTGTCGGCTACAAGGGAGGTAAAAGCCAGTGGCTATGTGGCGTCCCCGAAAAGGATATCATGGAATATGAGATGATGGCTGGAGATTTCAAGCGAATACTCCCTTCATGTCCTTCTGACATAATCCGAAGAGTGCAATCAGCACCACCCCCCTTCACAGAATAACGATTGTGTGCATCCTTTTTCTTTTTTTTATTCGAGAAATTTAGAATCCTTTATAAACCTTTATGATATTCCTGATGTAAGGTGAAAAAATGGCACGAGCAACAGGATTTAGGGCGTTAGCGATTTGGCTGGCAATATTCGGACTGGGTATTGCATTGTTATTCCCACTGCATATTACCCAGATACAGACTGAAGTGGGAAAAGATGTGATTGAAGCACGACCTTATGATGTTAAGGTCACGAACTACTCTGATACTACAGTTATAAAGACTGAGATTTTGCAGTATAACATGATGCCGAAACCCTCAACATTTGCATCGACATTCTTTGACAATCTCGGCATCATCTGGTGTGCATTGATAATCATATCTCTGCTTGCACTTATAATCGAATATTTCCGAGCAGAAGATTTAGGCAGGTATAACCAATTTGCGTTGCTCTCACTTGTGACATCGATATTTGCAGTGTTAATCTTTTACTTTGTCTACTCAAGTTACCTTCTTGCACAATTCAAATACGGATTCGTTGAGACTACATCTGACCATGCGACAGGCGTTGCAACAGGGTTCTACGGCGCATTAGTATCAATATTTCTATCTTTCCTTGTTGCAATGCAGGGGTATACCTCAAAAGAAGTTAGGTAATCCCTGACACCCCCTTTTTCTTTTTTTATTTTTGAAAATAAGGTAGTTTTTCTCGAAAAAAATGCTATCCTTTATAAACTGTTAAAATATTCCGTATTTGGTGAGATAATGCCTGAAGCGGTTGGTATCGGCGGATTTATAACTGGAAAATGCACGGGTAAAGCCGTAGTCATTAAATCGTATGAAGACTTAAAACGAGTGAAGAAAGGAGACATCATTGTTGCATACACAACTGACCCGAACTATGATATAGCATTTGAAGATGCGTGTGCAGTCGTTGTCGAAAAAGGAAACATATTCAGTCACAGTGTGATTGCAAGCCGAGACCTGAAAGCACGCAAGGGAATCGATGTTGTCGTTGTAGTCGGAGTAAAAGATATCACAAAACACATTCAGGATGGCATGAATGTAACTGTAGAAGTTAGCCAGCCGACAAGACCCGCAAAAGTCATCTGGTAGATATCCATGAAGGTCGGCGATGTTGTTTACCTAAAGATATATCCAGCAGGGTTTCCAGCGAATCTTAAATCTCTCATATCGGATGCATACAACAAGCACTGGGTATTCACTGTCAAAGATATCAAAGGCGAAAGAGCCACACTCTCATGGATTCATCCTGCACATAAGGATGCACCATCATTTGTAGTGAATACAGATGTGCTGGGTGAAGCATATTTTCCAGAGGTCGGCGAGACCGTCACAATCATAGACAACATTTATCCAGACTTGTATGGCGATATGTCCCCCTATATCGGTAAAGTTGGGGTAGTTACTGGATTTGGAGACGCAAAAAAAAGCGTAGTCCTCCAGTTAGAAGATGGAAATAAGATAAAGATTCATCTGGCGAACATTAGTCCATCATTTTATCCCACACAAGAAATCGTTGCAATAAACGATATAAACGAATGTTCGCCAACACTTATTGCGACAAAAGAACAGGTGCAGGAATGCATGACCTTTGACATAGGGAATAAATACTATGATGAATCGTGGACAGACAAATCAGTTCTTCCGAGAAGAGAAATGGAAAAATGCTATACTCTCGTAACTAAATCTGTAAATGCATCAAACAAATGTTTTTCACTTGCGCCACCACCTTTCAAAGAAGAAACAAAAGCGCATATAGACGATATAAATAAGCGATATTCCGACCTGAAGAAAATCTTTGAATCCCAGCCACGAAAAGAATGTAGCGGAAAACAAGTCGTCAAATTCAAGGACGAAAATGATATCTCGAAGTTTTTAGTTCAATCAGATAGTCAGGCATGCATCGAGGCAGGAGGCACATGGGACATTGAAACTGCAAAATGTGTCGGAGCGGATGCAGTCGCATACAGTCTAAATATGATAACGAACAGAATCCACGATTTGGGTCTAAAAATGCAAAAGGTCAAGACCAAACATTGCGAGTGTAAGATTCCCACACCTGCAGTTATGACAAAGTATCATGAATCCTACTGCGAGGGTGTAGCATATTCATCAACGATAACGAGTGATGGACGAATCCATCACAAACTTGGAGTCCATTCTGCTGTTGTGTCTTTCGGGATTCAGGGGGATAAAACGAGAATCTCACTTGACTATCAGGACTCAATCGGATATAAGGGGAGTAAAGCAAGATTACATTCAATAAAAACAATCTTAGAAGACAAACTCAATCTAAAATGTAAAATCATCAGCAAAGAGCATAATAAAATGTCATGTGAAGGAGACCTTGAGAATCCATTGCAGGCGAAATCCCTTGCATTATTCCTGTCGGGAACTCTTGATGCTGACCTGAAGACAAGCGATAAATCACTCATGGAAAAGAATCTATACAAACTGTGGACTATCAGCGAGGAGAAATCAAAAAATTCAGGATGCGTATCTAAGATACCTTTGAGCGAATACTGGGGAGGTGAGTGACATGATGCTTCCTCAACTTCTAATATCTATTAGAGACAAACTACATCAGAATATATTCAAATTTCTCGATTTACCAACAACAGATACGGAAATCAAAATCCCAAAAGACATCATCTATGACCCGCTAAAAGAGTCGCTATCTATTCTGCATCAGTGTCGACTCGAAAAACCCGATATCGTTAATGATGAGGATTTTCGGAAATCCGTTCAACTTCTCTATACTATCGATACAAAGTTAGACGAACTCAAACCATACTGCAAAATCGAGGATGATGCACTCGTCTGTGATAAGACTAAAGTCAAATCGTCACCCACATTTGAAGAATCATTTAACATGCTGGCGTTTCACATGCACAATCTCGGAATGAAACAAATTGAAGCCTTTGGAAATAGATACAAGTTCTGCTATATCTCACCAGAAATAGCGAAAAGCAAAATCCTCGATTCAAACATGCTTGCCTTTTGTGATGGAATTATGGAATGGGTAACGCATAAGATTAAACCCACAGTGTCTGAATCATCACTATTCTCAGAGGGAATAGATATTGATGCTCAACGATTAGACCTAAAAATGAATGGGCATGGACATCAGTTCATCACAGGTGTATCCCCATCTGGAAAATCTGTGTTCAAGATGATATACTTTGACTATAATTCTCCGAGATTCTCTGCTGTTGTAGACATCTTTAAGGATTTAGTGAAGCACCCACGACCCGATTTTCCGAAAATCAATTCTATGACTAAAATGTCAGGACTCGTATTTGAAGTTGATGGCGAAATACCTACACCAGAATCTGCACGAGCCTTATCCCGATTTATCATCGGAACGAAAGATGCGGACTTCATCGGCAGTGATAAATGTAGAAAACTTGCACTTGAAAAATCGTTAGAGCGTGCAATTGAACTACAGCATAAACCTGACATCACACATGAAGAAGAAAAAAGTCTCATCTCAAATATTATAGCATGTAAAATGAAGTGTGATTTTGTCAAGTCAGGAACAACACTATCCAAGTGGTATAAAGAAGAGGGATGTGCATGAAAAAACACGAAGAGTATGAAGATGAAGAATTTGAAGGCGGAATATTATATCCTACACTGGAACAGATTGAAAAAGTAGAAAAACAGGCACAAAAATCTCGAAAGCAGGGCAGAGAGGAAAAACGGTATTCCTCATGGAAGTTTGAAGAACATGAAGACTTCTATACACCGCCGAGATATCTTCCGCCTCCCCCATCCGAGCCGAAAAAGATTCATCTTGTCGTCTGGGACTTGGACGATACACTCTGGTCAGTTACAGATAAAAATACAGGACATCGGACTATAATCACATCCTGTGGTCTGAGTCCCTATCGAGGAATCGATAATGATACAATCGAAAATACCAAATGCATTGTTCATCTAAAAACGGGCGTGCGAGAAACTTTAAGCGGGCTGAAGAAGATGGGCATACGCCTCTCTATCGCCAGCATCAATAACTATGAACAGGGATATCACGCATTGAGTTCATTTGGGCTTGCACCCCTATTCGATGATATTCAAATCAACTGGAACAGAAAAGATATAATGATTCAGGACACACTGAACAAACTTAGAAACGAGCATATCTGTATTGCGGATAATGAAATCATGTTTCTTGATGACCGAGACCATAACCTTCTTGATGCGTATGATAAATTCAAAGGAATCGTTCTGCTTAACAGTGCAGAAGATTATCAGGATGCACGAGAGATATTCAAATACATCAAAAGGTGATAGCAATCGCAGACGACATAGATGAGATACTGGACAAACTGGTCGAAAAATACGGAATCGCAAAAATAGTGAAAGAAAAATTAGTCGAACCTACGCCTGAAGAGTTATCCAGATGCTATAGTCTTGAAATCGAGAGCATGAAAAAATTTGTATTTACGCCTCCCACACTTGATGCTATAGACCAGATTATCAACGCCAATAAGAAAGGGCTTATTTCTTCAATAGTATGCACACAGACATATCAGGATTATACCGACTGCTCAAAACATGAGTTAACTCTTTCAGCAGAACCTATGAAATATAAAACCTATAAAGCCAAAGCATTCGTGCCACCAGCAGTGCCACCACCGTCTCCGCCACCACCTCCACCGCCACCACCATCACCGCCACATGCTGTAAAAGATGAGATGAGCGAATTCTTAGAAAAACTCTTGAGTGAAGAAGAGTAACTATGCATTTATTCGAGAAATTTAAAATACTTTATAAACCTTTATGTTATTCCCTTATCAGGTGAAAATATGCCAACAGCAAAAGAGATTAAGGCTAAAGAGCATAAAGAGTTTAAGAAAATGATAGAGTCTTCCGAATCTTTTAAGAAGTGGAAGGCTATGAGACAGGCGCAGGAATCTGCAGGAAAACTTAAACCCCCAAAGATGGGATACTTCCACGCATACATGGTAGATATATCCAAGAAAGCAGAACTCGATATGGAAAAGTGGAAGAAAAAACTCAATACAGCCGATATAGAAGGTGTAGACTATCCACCAAAAGTTAAAGCAGAAATCAAAGAACTGCTCAAAAAGAAAGAGATACCTCCTGCTCATGTAACAACAATATTCGTGCCGAAAGAAAAGGTCATCGCACCTCCCCCAAAAGCCGTAATAGATTTTATTACAGTTAAAGGCAAATCCACAAAGATGCAAAAACTACCCACATCTAAAATAGGTATGTCTACATTAAGCGAATGCTCAAAGATTGAAATCGTTGATGCAAAAGGAGGAACGCATACTCTTCCCAAAGTGACTCCAAAGAAAATTGAGACTCTAATAGAAGGCGTGCATAAAGGATTTGTCAAAAGTATCAAATGCATACTCTAAGGAGGTGTAAATATGGGGAAATACCGCAGTTGCCAAGAATATAAGATGGTATACAGCAAGGCTCTGGGAAAGGAAGTCAAGCGATGTGCAAGATTTAAGTAAGACGGTGAATAGATGTCTCCCATACCGAAAGAACTCTTTGACCCTCTCAAATCGGAGAGACCAGAGTGTCGGTGTCTCCGCAAAATGAGAACACAGGCTCTCGAAGTTTCAGGTGAACCTGAAGGTGCAGAGTATCTTGCACGGATTGATGAATCTTATGTCAAACTCGGATGTGTCGATGAACGCATAAAACTTCTCGAACAGCGCATTGCCATTCTTGAAGACTTGGAAAAAACAGGTGAAGCATCTCCCCAGATGATTAAAGAAAGGGCAAGATACGAGGTCGAACTCGAAAACTTGAAAAAGACCTTTAAGGAACTCATCTAAGCAGGAAACACCCTATCCTGCCAAGTAGTTTTTCTTTCCAAAAATTTATTTCGAGATAGTTAATCACACCAAAAGTTTTATATTGAAGTATTTCATACAGGCTTTCAGGTGAAACAATGAGCAACGACAAAAAAAAGGGGATAAAATGCAAAATCATTTGTGAAGAGGGAAAGAAGGTAGAGTATTGCGTCGATGCTCAGGGAAACCTGAGCAGAAAAGAAATCGGTGAGTGCTAATGAAATATCAATGCAAGATTCTACCTGATGGAACAAAAGTATGCAAACCCATCAAGCCACAGCCTGCACCAGAACCAGAACCAGAACCCAAAACAAATGAGAAAAAAGAGGAGAAGGAGGAGGAAGTCAGGGGTAGTGTCAGAAGGGTCATCATTGAATTTAATCCTCCTTCGAAAGAACAAGAATCGGAGGTAGATGAAGATGAAGACGAGTCCTGATGAAGACGATGAGGACTACGAATGCGAAATCAAGCCAGACGGCACGAAAGTATGCAGAAAGAAAATCGAGGGTGGCGGAGAAATCCATCTCGGCAAAGTCAAAAATATCTCCTGTCGAGAGAATCCTCGCACAGGAACATGGGAATGCTCAGCACGAACATCAAGCAAAAAAGTGCCTCATGTATAACGCATGGAGACTCAACATGCAGTCGTCAGAGTGGCATCAACAAATCGCCGAAATCCGAGAATGCCTTGAGAGAATAGAAAAAATCCTCGAAGATATCAAAAAGTTGAAGGAACAGTCAAGCAATGACATAAAATACATTAGAGAAAAAGTGAAGGTTCTCTGATTTTTAACAAAAGTTCATTTTTAACCTCTCTTTTCACACTTTTTGAAGCGTAAGGTATTTATATCACTCATGTATATTCCCTCATGAGGTGATGACATGGAAACAGCGATAGAGGAGAATGCAAATAGAAACAGCGAAAATAATGAGCAACTGGTCAGGGAAACCCTGACCAGACTTAATGAACATTTTCAAGGCTCATGCCGTATACAAATACGCCATTTAGAATATGGTAAGTTCGCATATTACCACACATCACAATATACTATCTATCTTTCTCCCCGAGCCATTCGTCTTCCTATTTTAGCGCATGAATATGCACATTATTTGTGTCACATGAGGCTACAATACAAATTCTATATTAAGTCAATGAAGAAAGACATACGCACACTCAAGAACATTATTAAGGCAACGCAAAAAAGCATAAAACAATGGAACTTCTCTATAAATCAAAACCCAGCAAATACATTTCGAAAAGAAAATGTTGGATGGTGGATATACAGGCATGTTTCATCCAAAAAGAAGGGAAAACGGCATATTTATCATGATGATGAGTTCGCACTATGTCTCTATGAGGTCATAAAGTTTCTTTACGACGGTGATATCAACAGATATTTTCAAGAATCAGAATCCGAATGCGTATTCGAATGCGTAAAGGTCAAAAAGAAATTATTTGAACTTGCAGAAAAGGATAAATCCTCCTCTGAGATGTCGGAGGTGAAAAATGAACAAGAATGCAAAGAAGATGGTAAGTCTAACGACAGCATTACGGCATTATGACAGGTTTATCGTATCTTCACATGGTCATGACCTGTTTGAATGCAGAAAAGAGGGAAATGGAAAATATGTGTTATACGATGTTTACGATGGACATATCATTGGTGTTGTTGAACGAGATAACGAAATATGTTACGATGTCTTTGAGGAGGGAGACAATTTGATTTGCATAGGAGAAAGTTATTCTTATTCAGGGGAGTGGTGCGGAAAACGGAAAAAAATCTCATCACTACCAATACGATACCATCGTGTGACAGATGCAATCCTCTCATATTGTCCTCAGTATAAGAGTAGTGAGGTATTTGCATACAGGGTGTGATACTGTGAACGAATTGTCGGAGATTTTTAGCATTCCCGTCAGGAGGCGATGACATGAGGATTGATGAAAAGAGGATGAAGACCTTTATCAAATCAATTTTAGAAAAGGAAGAACTCACCGAGAAAGAAAAACTGATAGCATACAATTCGATACCTGCAAGGATAATACTTGCTGAATCTGAAATGAAAGAAGTTCTTGAAATGCTGGCAGAGGATTGGTGCATAGATGTTCGCAGGAGAGTAGCCTCCAATCCAAACACTCCGATAAGTGTGCTTGAAAAACTTGCAGAGGATGAAAATTGGTGTGTTCGTGAGGGTGTAGCAGAAAATCCGAATACACCTGCAAGTGTGCTTGAAAAACTTGCAGAGGATGAAGAGACCTTAGTTCGAGGTGAAGTTGGAGAAAATCCGAACACGCCGATAAGTGTGCTTGAAAAACTTGCTAATGACGAATCTGATTGGGTTCGTCATCATGTAGCCAGAAATCCGAACACTCCTGCAAGTGCGCTTGAGCGACTTGCAGAGGATGAAGATTGGACGATTCGTTTTGAAGTCGGTAAAAATCCGAACACGCCGATAAGTGTGCTTAAAGAATTTGTGAAGCATAAATATCTCAGTGACGCAGTATACCAAAATCCGAAGGTCAAAGAGAAATTATTTAAATCTTGAAGTTCTGAATGGTAGAATACTGGCATATTTTATCGGGATACATCTCGGAAAGGAAGACAGTTCTTCGATGGCTTATTTTTGAGAGCATTTTTCCATATCAAGGGTATATGCCTGTAAATAATTGCAGGAAATTAAGAAAACAAGGCACAGTTGATGCAAACCGAAGCCGAATCGACCCACAGAACCAAAAAATGCATCAACAGGCTGGGGGTATTGACTCAAATTTTGCCTTGCAGAAGGGGTTTTCTGCATGATTCAAGATTTTTCGAGGGATTCCATCACTCTGCGCTGATTGTGTGCCAAAATCACCTTACAATTTATACAAATTGTAATCTATACTTCCCATTTGTTTACAATTCATAATATCATTAGTAACTTTTAAATATACATTTTCCTTACACTTTTGTAAGGTGATGCCGAAATGGTGAAAAAACGCCTGCCAAAATATTTGCACCATGAACAAGTGATACAAATCTTTTCAAAGATTCCCGTCCCTGAAGACCAATACCGACTTGCATTTGAATTAATGTATGAATGCTGTATGCGAGTCAGTGAGGTTACATCTCTGAAAGTCCGAGATGTCAATCTTCAGGAGTCCGTAATATCAATACAGAATGCAAAAGGTGGAGACAGAACTGTTCCGATGAGTCCATATATTGCATCTCGGCTTGAAAAACATATTCAGGGCAAACCCATGAATGCCTTCGTTTTCACGAAGAAAAGTGGAAAACCATTCACGAGACAGCATCTCGATTTCAAATTAAAACTTTATACGGCATGGGCAGGACTTACAGACAGTCTTGGATTCACAATGTCATGTCATAAACTCCGCCACTCTGGTGCAAGAGAATACATCCGCAGGGGAATCCTTGACATTGAGGATGTAAGAAAAATTCTTGGTCATCGGCATCTATCTACTACTACAATATATCTTGAGACTCTTCCGATTGAGACAAAAAATAAAATACTCCGTTCAGGTGGACTGTGCAAAAATGCATGATGATGGTTTCCAGCAAAACTTTTATAAACTTTGTTGTCATGTCAGGGTTGAGGTGGAACATGAAAACAAAACTTGAAATTGAAAGGATGAGACTCGCAAGAAAAAGATTTGAGGCAAAATACAAGCCTCTCAAAAAGTATCCGAACACATTTGGACTGAAACCATTTGATTCTTTTGAAGAGGGAAAACATGGCGCAGTGTGAACTCTGCGGAATATTTTTTGATGAGTGGATTCATGGTTATGTTTGTTCCAAATGCAATACTCTGCTCTGCGAGGATTGTCTCAATGAATCGAATAACGAACATCTCTGTCCGCATTGCCATACCAAGATGGTAGTTCATTACGAATCATCACTATCATGTGGAAAGGATGCGACCTCTGATTAACATTTTATTCATGTTCGTCACCTCAGGTCGCATCCCCACAAAATCATCAACAGGTATATACCTTAAGAAATTAAAACGAAAATTGCACATACTTTTGCAGATGGCTATACCAAATTTGATACATTTTTGGATTGAGAATTGAAGGCAATAATGAAAGTCAATTTTACGGCAAAAAAAACTTAAATACATACACACCATTTAGGTATCGGTGATTAAATTGCCGAAAAAGACGATTCCTGAGGTAGAGGATGTGCATGCATTTGGTGGCAATCTATGGTCAGTTACATTCAAGCCAAGCGAAATAGACCAAATACTGAATTTGGGCGGAGAAGTATGTATGGTGCATGCGAAAGACAAACAAGATGCAATAGAAAAAGCAAAACGGAAATATATGCATGGTAGATGTAGGTAAGTTTTTTCAGAGAACTGTGCGGATAACAAATCATAAATATTCTGAAATCATTCTGAGGTAATGATGAAGGTAGATTATACACCCGAAGAGATAGATAACCTGCTCAAGCAGGCGGGAGAACTTATTCCTCTGATGAAAAAAGAGGAGTATCAGACTCGGTTTAAGAACGCAATGGAAAAAAGAAAAAAGAACTATCGAGAGGATAACCCGTTTTCGAAGGTTGAAGGGAGTTATGATGTTGATGTAGAGATAGACACGACAATACTTGAGAAGGTATCATCTATTCAGGATAAAATACACGATTGGCTGGAACAGGCGCATCCCGAATTAAAGGTTGTATTCAAACCATCGGATAGGCGTGGTGCATACATATTAGAAGAAGGAGAAAAATTACGGAGGGTCAAATTATCCCGATTGCTTGAGGATGCGCCACCCGAAGTAAAAAAGTTAGTTACGCAATTTCCAGTTCGGCATCAGGAACAGAAGACGAGGATAGTCATTACCACAGACCCTCTTGAGATTTTGAGAAAGAGTAGCACGAGGTCATGGGCGGAAGAGTCATGCGAAAGGATAGGCGGTAATTACGATAGAGGAGCATTCAGTGATATAGGGAACAACAATGCGATAGCGTATATCTATTTTGGTGATAACAAAGAGCCATCAGCAAGAGTTATGATGCGCTGGTGCAAAAACGATAAAGGTAAGGCTGACATCGGTATTGAGCCAATCATGTATCCACGAGGGAGACCATATCAGTTCATAATTTATGATGTTCTTTCTCAGATTTTGAAAGAGAAGGGGTTCGGAGATTATGATGAGTGCATCACTCCGTATGTTTACGAAGGATATAGTGACGAAATGGGTCGTGGAGATGTTCAGATAAGGTATAAGACGATTGGTGCAGACAATCTGATAAAGTATGCATCTGACCCGAACATATCTCGTAATGTTGCATTAACTCTGCTTGAAGGTTCATTACCCGTGAGGTCGGCATTAGCCGAAAATAAGGGTGTATGCAAATACGAAGAAGTCGTAAAACGAATACTGGATAAGGAAGATGATGACACAGTATTAAGTAATTTATTGGTTACATGCAAACCTGACCTGAATTGTGAACAGGCACACCGTCTGCATGGGCGCACTGATAGGAATATTCGTGGTTGGATAGCAGGCGGTAAACTGCCTAAAGAGTGCGCCTGCGACATTTTCAAAAAACTTGCAGATGATGAAAACTATCATGTGCGCTGGTTTCTTGCAGGAAATGAAAATCTTCCGAGAGAGTGCGCATGCGATATATTCAAGAAACTTGCAGATGATGAAGAAGATGATGTGCGTTGGAATGTTGCAGGCAATCCTACTATTCCGAGAGAGTGTGCATGCGAAATATTGAAAAAACTTGCAGATGATGATGATTTAAATGTGCGTTCAGGTGTTGCAAAAAATCCTGATATTCCAAATGAATGTGCCTGTGACATTTTCAGAGACCTTGCGTATGACGAAGAAGATTATGTGCGTATGAGCGTTGCAGAAAATACTAATATCCCGAAGGAGTGCGCATATAGTATTTTTAAGAAACTCAAGGAGGATAAAAAACTTGTTGTGCGTGATGCCGTCTCCCAGAATAAACTATATCGTAAACTATTGTCAACAAAAATTCCACTCTCATGAAAATGTTATTTCGAGAAAAAAAGCATATTTTTATATTGTAATTGCATTACTCACCATGAGTGTGATATTCTATGGCAAAACAGACAAACATAACTTGTGAAGAAGCACGGCAAATGGCTAAAAGTCGTTTTTATCGTGAGAGAATGAAGATTGCTCACAGAAAAGACATTCCTCCAGAATGTGCGTGTGAGATTTTCATTCAATTGAGTAATGACAAATCTTATCAGGTGCGTGATGCTGTTGGCAGTAATACTCATATACCACCAGAGTGTGCATGTGGCATTTTCAGAAAACTCGCAGATGATGATGAGTTATATGTGCGTGAGGCAGTTACTAAGAATAAACTATACACAGAACTGTGCGGATAATGGAAATCCAAAATGAAAAAATATTTATCCTGAATGTTTATACTCCTCCTTATGTCTGAAATTAAGGGAATACAAATTCGGTGCAAGAAATGTAAAGCAGAGATGGGAATTGTGTTTGTGAAGGGGACAATCATAAGTGCGTATTGTCACGAACACATTCCTGAACTGAAGGTGAAATAATGTTCCGCAACATTCCCGTAAAAGGTGTTCTTCCTGAGACCTCGTGGTGTGTTTGTCCGCAGTGCAAAAAAGCAACAATTTTTGTTCCGCAGAAAGGTATAGACATGAATCTTCAGATGCAAATCGATTCACAAAACCTTCACGATGAATTTGAACTGCAAGTGCCATTACGGTGTCAGTTATGCAATGTAAATATATTCATCTCTTTTAAAATATCGAAGATATATGTAGCAGAAATAGACCTGTCAGCATATCAGCCTCCGAGCAAAGAACAAATCCTCATCAAATCTCGAATTGCTGAGCGATGTGCAGAAGTCGATTCTGTTCTGAAAAAACAACACATAGGGACGCCTGAAGATGCGTAATAGGGAATTATTCGAGAAAATACGCTATCTTTATATTCTGGGAGAATATTCTCCCTTCAAGGTGAAAAAATGAGAAAGTGTGCTGAGTATCAGATGGTATACAGCAAGGCTCTGGGAAAGGAAGTCAAGCGATGCAAGTCTTACTCAGGGGCAGGGAAATGCGTTTCTTACAAGGAAGTTTATTCCCCTGCGCTGGGACACACGGTAAAGCGGTGTGCTGACTTTGAGGGTGGCGGGGCAGGAGCATAAAGATTGTTCCCATTCTCCTCTTCTCTTTCTTTCTCTCTTTCCTTCTCTTCTTCAATGTTTTTTCAATGTTTTTGAAAACTCGAGGACTCGAGGTCACCACAAAACACAAGAAAGAAAAAAAAAAAGAAAAGGGGTGGTAATCGTCAGGGGGACATATATTCATGAATCAGAGGGGCAGGAGACTTCATCGCATCCATCTGTGTTGCTCTTTTGATTGCCTCTCCCTTTGGGAGTCTTCTGAAATAGACTGCATCATTCGTTATCTTTTCGACGACAAATATGTCATCGATACGAGGGTCGGGATATCCGCCTCCAGTATAGTAGACACATCTTATCTCATAGATGTGTCCCTCTTGGAAATCGTCGAGAGAGAAGTAAGATGCACCGCCGAAGTTTGTTCTCTCGAGGAATCTTCGTCTAAAACCCCATTTTTTGTCAGTCCCCAAAATCTCTGCAATATAATTTTTGCTCCTTCTGTGATTTACCCATTCGGCAGGCTTCTCGACAAACGCACCGCCGATGACCTCAAGGACGAGGTCATATTTCTTTTCGTCACCACCCTCTTTTCCGCTTGCGGGGACGGGTGCATCCCCGTTTTCATTTGTTGCTGTCATGTTCATCACCTCATAAGGGTATATGCCTCTGAAGTATATAAGGCTTATGGTAGGGGATATATAAGCCTTTCGGTGTAAGTGGGAATTTGTTGAGTCCAGAAATTATTTCCTCCCTTTTGGTGCTGGAATCGGTTCATTGAGACCACCTCATGAACAATCCAAGTAATGACTCAGGCTGGAGTTTTTAAAAAGAATAAACTTAATAAAGTATTATACTTTACTAATTGATGGAGGTAATCAATATGTCTAATTCAGAAGTGCCACAAATTGTTTCATCTTCGTATATAACAATAAAAGTTTATGA
>Ga0207433_10008597_pt1 | contig 16565 bp, 10 predicted proteins | sample YelNatPaOPGAMG01_FD_187559 | JGI IMG/M metagenome (GOLD analysis project Ga0207433, IMG submission 187559) | Hot spring thermophilic microbial communities from Obsidian Pool, Yellowstone National Park, USA - OP-RAMG-01 (SPAdes) (version 3) | ecosystem: Environmental > Aquatic > Thermal springs... | reverse complement strand
TTGACGGTTATCGCTTTCCTGAAAGGGGGCAGAACAGGCGGCCGCTCTCAGGTGGTGGCTGATGGTATAGCTTGGCTCAAGGCTAACCAGAATCCTGATGGGTTTTGGGGGGCTTTTGCCGGTGAGTCGAGTGTAGCTGGGATGCAAGAGGCGGCTTTGGCCCTGATTTTGGCTGATTCGGCATCCAGTCCGCAGGTTCAGAGGGCGATTGAGTATCTGCGTAGCCACTATTCAGAATATAGCATAAGTGAGGCTATCGATGGGCTTGAGGTTTTTGCCTATGCCGGCGAGGCCTCTGATATTCAGACCGGCCAGAGCAAGGTTTTGGCCGGGCAGAATGAAGATTTTGGATGGGGAAGATTTCCAGGCTGGCCTAGCCATAATGCTGAAACCGCCAAAGCTGTCCTGGCTTTGGCTCAAAGCGGCTATCGTGGCCAGCAGCTCAAGAGCGCTTTGGCTTGGATGGAGGGCCATATTTCTGAGACAGGAGACTATCTGGGTGATTATCTCATTCCGGCATCGACAGCCTGGGCTATTTTAGGACTATCCGCGGCTGTGAACGCTTTTCCCTCGGCTATATCCTCATCGAGCATTGATCAGGCGATTGATCTTCTCCTGCACTCTCAAAGTGGCGGATGGGCCTGGTGGAGCATCTATTATCCATCAATTGTTGGGGTTGAAACGGATACTAGCGGACTGTGCGTTTGGTCTTTAGCTCAGAGTGGCAAAAAGGCCGCTCAGTCAGCTATCTCACAGGCAGCCGCGGCGCTCACTTTCGGGCAGAATAGCGACGGCGGCTGGGGAAGCCTGTGGAGAGAGACCAAGGGAGAGAGCAGTGTTTTTTCTACTGATTTTGCTTTGATCGCCTTGCTGGGTGCAGGGTATGATAGGTCAAATACCTCACTCAGCCGTGGAATTCAATATCTTATAGCCAATAGCCTAGATGGCCACTGGGAAACCGTGGGCCAGACAGCCATGTCCACAATTATTCTCAAAAAAGCCCAGTATGACTATCAGCTTGTGGACAGAGCCGCCCAATGGCTGATTGACAGCCAGAATGATGATGGTGGCTGGGGTATTAAAAAGGGTGAGATCAGCAATGTTTCTAGCACGGCTATGGCCATGATCGCCCTGGCCGAATGTGGCAGGGGGAATGACTCTTTGGCCCGGGGGGCTGCCTGGCTGATGGCTACCCAAAACCAAGATGGAGGATGGGATAACATAGCCGGAGTTTATTCTAGCAACACGATTAGCACTGCTCAGGCTATATGGGCATTGTCCTTGGCAGCAGACTATGCCCCTGGGAGGGAGCTTCAGATCAGCCTGGATCAGACAACTTACTGCCCCACTGATCAGGTTGTAGTCAAGGCTCTAGCTGGCAGTGAGCTCACCGGCTTGCAGATCCGAATTACTGATCCTGAAGGGAAAATCATTCCCCTTGATATTTCTCCAGCCACTGATAACAGCAGCGGCCAGCTATTCTATCAGGGGACCTGCTATCTTGATATTTACGCTCCGGCAGGTACCTACATCGTAACTGTAGCCGCCTCTTCAGCCATTGGTGTGGCTAGCTCGGCCACTACCTTTACTGTCTATCCTCTCCATTCCTTTTTTCAAGATGCTGATGCTGATGGCTGGGGCAACGTGGACACTGAGTTTATAACTTGCCAGATGCCGCTAGGGTATGTCTTGAACCATCAGGATTGCGATGACCGCGACCCGAATGTCAATCCCAAGGCAACAGAAAGCTGCGATGGCCGGGACAATGACTGTAATGGAGAAATAGATGAGGGATGTCCAGAAATTGCTGCTCCAGAAACTGAAGCGCAAGGGGCAGAGCCGAAGCTTGAAGAGCCGAAGCTTGAGACCTCCGGCCCAAGGCCAGAAAGCGAAGCACCAGCTAGCCCGGAATTGGAGATCGAAGCGTCCGGCTCAGAGTCAGAAAGCGGAATATCTGGCTCTGAATTAGAAACCGAAGCGCAAGGGGCAGAGCCGAAGCTTGAGACTTCCGGCCCAGGGCCAGAAAGCGAAACACCAGCTAGCCCGGAATTGGAGATCGAAGCGTCCGGCTCAGAGCCAGAAAGCGGAATATCTGGCTCTGAATTAGAAACTGAAGCGCAAGGGGCAGAGCCGAAGCTCGAAGAGCCGAAGCTTGAGACCTCCGGCCCAGGGCCAGAAAGCGAAGCGCATGGATCGGAAAGCGGTGTCGAAGCTGCTAGCAGCGAGGGCGGCGGTGAGGCCAGCGCGGGCCAGACAGCAGTAGCAGAATGTGATGAGAGCAGCTTTGGAAATTTGGATATCGAAGGAGCATCTGGTAGGATGGGGCAAGAGATCCGGATTGGAGTCAAGATTCAAAATTCGCCCAATCAGGTCTCTTCACTCGGATTCAAGGTTAGCTATGATGCCACTATTTTGGAGTACACAGGTTTTGAGGCCGGTGATATGGCCGCATCCTTTCCCTTCTTAGAGGTCAATCAGATTGAGCCACCAGGCACTCTTAAAGCAGGAGGATTGACCGCCTTGGGGGCCATCCCGCAAGGGGCAAGTGGCTATCTCCTCTGGTTGAAATTTATGGTTAGGGGCGGTCTTAAGGGTGAGCGCTACCCCATACAGCTTAGGGAGTTGAAGGATCATCTGGCTAGTTTTTCTTCATCCGGAGGCTGTTTTGTATATCTTTGTCCCGAGGATGCCGATGGCGATGGAGAGGTAACTCTAGCGGATGTAACCATGGTTTTACACTGTTACCTGTCATCTGGGCCGTGTGCTGATTATTTCGATCTCAATCGCGACGGTGAGATAACCCCGCTGGATGCTCTGCTCATTTTTCAACATTATCTCAATCTCAAATAATCTATCCTTTCTGTGAGAGGAGGGATTGTTACCTTGTAGGTTGCTGATGCCGAGAGGTAACCTAATCCTTACTGTGAGAGGAGCGATTTTTCACAGCAGAGCAAAACCTTTTTCCTTATTCCTCCTCACCCCCGTGAGAGGAGCCACTTCGCCCGAGACATCAATCGGCGAGGCGTGTAAATCCCTCACCCACGTGAGAGGAGCCCAACTATCCTGAGGTAAGCCAATTTGGCTTGCCACTATCCCTCCTCACCCCCGTGAGAGGAGCCACTAGCCCTATCTTAGGTGGCTCCTCTCTCTTTTAGTCTCTCTCCCTTTTTTCAGACAAGCTTCTAAAGGCAGCTTTTTCATGCGTGGAATACACCGAGAAGTCTGGTACCTGCCCAGAAGAGAGCGGCTACCCTATAGCCTCTCTTGGGCCGCAGGATGCCAAAGTAGAGCCGGCTTCCAGCCGGCTTTCCCACGCGTCTTGCTTTCCCGGCAGCTTGTTTTCCCAGCAGCCGGCTTTCCCGCGCAGCTCAAGATCTCAAAAGATAGCCAATTCCAGGGCTAGTACCCCAAGGCAGGCCAGGATGGTGAAGGGAGTGATCATCAGACCATAGTGTACAAATTCTTTAAAAGAAAGGTGAAAATCCTTGGTATGCAGAATACTCATCCACATGATTCCAGCTAGCGCCCCGATTGGGGTTATATTGGCTCCAAGGTTTGATCCGGCAGCCGTAGCCAGGGCAGCAGCTAAGAGGTTTTTCCCGCTAAGGCCACGAATAACTGACACCGAAGCCACAGTCATCGGGATGTTATTGAGAACATTGGCTGAGAGGGCTGAGACCGCTCCATAGACAAGGCCATAGGCAGTAGCCGACTGGCCGCAGATGCTTCTGAACCAAAGTCCAATCTCACCAGTAACTCCATAGAGATGAAGAGCCTCAACCGTGATGAACAATGACAGGACAAAGGGGACAACTGTCCAGGGCATTTTGCGTAAGGTCTCGCCTACCATAAATCGCTTCTTATCCCTCATCCTCTGCCGAAGCAGGGCCATTGACGAATCACGGAGAATGAGAATAAAGAGCAGAGCCAGGGCAAAGACCAGCGAAATGATCCACATTTCAACCCCAAGGTAGGGAGCAACAGCCAGGGCCACAATACAGCCGCCGAGCAGCAAGAGCCCAAGGGCGGCTCCGGTCTTGTCGGTCAGGGCATCAAAGGGATTATCAACTTGTCTGACCTTAATTGGTTTAGAGATACTCTTTCGGAAAACGACAAACAGCCCCACGATGCTAACCAGGCCCGCAGCCAGTGTTGGCAGAAACATCCATCTGAAATATTTATCAAAGTGCAGGTCAAAAGCCGCAGCCAGCAGAATATTGGTCGGATTGCCTATGTAGAGCATCATACTCCAGGTATTGGCGGCAAAAAATTCAGCAATCAGATACGGCTTGGGATCTATGTGGGCATTTTTGGCAAAGTAGTATATAAACGGGGTAAAGGTAAGAATAATTATATCATTTGAGGTGAATATGGTAAGCACTGAAACCATAAGATAGAGAGAGAAAAAAAGGCGTATGCCATCTGATCCAGCCCATTTGAGAGCAAACCGGGCGCAGCATTCAAAAAAGCCTGTGATATCCAAAAATATGCTCATGAAGACCATAGACAGAAACAGGATCAGGATGCCGAACGGATTGAGACCTCGGCATCCCTTGAGCCCATTGATGATCTGGGTATAGTCTAGGATGCCGAAAATCATGATCAGTATCGGTCCAAGGAGGGCACCGAGGAAATAACTTTCAAGTCGCAGGTGCCGCTTGCCCATTCTGATATAAAGATATGGTCTTCTGAGAATTAGATAAATAGTCAAAAGGCAGCTTATAATGAATATGGTATGAACGGATAGTTTAGCCATTATGTTAGAGCTTTCCTGATCTTAGGATAGAAATTACCAGCCACAATCCCATGATTCCAGCAGACATATAGCCGATAATTCCAATAAGCGGCAATCCCAAAAATGCCGGACCGATTTGAGTATGCATAACAATGGACGATCCGATAATCAAGGAGGAGATGATCAGCCCGAAAGCAATCCGGTTGCTGGAGCGGTCGATCTCATTAATCAGATTTTCCAGACCAAGATGGACAAATTCAATCTCCAGTTGGCCGTCGATGAGCTTTTGGATCAGGGTGCGAAGTTGCCGCGGAAGCGGCCTGATGAGGTCGGAGAGGTCAAGCAGGTTGGCTCTGGCCTCGCTGAGCAGTCTATGGGGGTGAAACCTTCGGCTGAGAAGTCTGCGAGCATAGGGCCTGGATATAGCCAGAAGACTGATATTAGGATCGAGCTTGGTGCCGATACTTTCAATAAACAGCAGGGTTTTGCCAAGGAGGATAAGGTCTTTGGGTGTTCTGATACGATGCCGCAAGGAGATTTCAACGGTATGGGTGATGATCTCTCCGATATTGAGAAGTTTTAGAGGCCGATCGAGATAGGTCTCCAGAAATTCAATAAAATCTTGCCGAAAATGTCTTATATTAGTCTCGGGGCTGGTGAATCCAATTTTTATATACTCCTGAACCAGTCGGTCGTAATCTTTATTTAGCAGGGAGAAGAAAATAACCGAGCAGCTTTCCTTAAGTTCCCTATCCAGCCGCCCGACAATTCCAAAATCAATCATCGCCAGTACATCCTCGGCCATAACTAGGAGATTTCCCGGGTGGGGATCAGCATGGAAAAACCCATGCTCTAGAATCTGCCTCAGGAAAATCTTACATCCCAGAAGAGCGATCTTAGCCGTGTCCCATCCCCGCTCCTTCATAGCCTCAATCTGATCAATGCGCAAGCCGCGGAGCCGCTCAAGGACTAGAACCTTTTTGGTAGTAAGCTCCCAGAAGACTTTGGGAATCACCACATGTCGATCTTTGGCAAAGTTATCGTAAAAGCGTTGGGTATTGCCGGCCTCAATAGTAAAGTCTAGCTCCCGTTTGATTGACTTGGAAAATTCATCGACAATATCGGAAGGCGAATAGACCTTGCTTTCCGGGACATAGCGGTCAAGCAGAGCGGCTAGGTGAAAGAGGATGTTGATATCAGTGTCGATAATTTCCTCTATCTTAGGCCGCTGTACCTTTACTACCACCTGTCGGCCATCGAGCAGGGTGGCTTCATGGACCTGGGCAATAGAGGCCGCGCCATAGGGGATTGGGTCTATATAAGAAAAGAAGGACTCTAACGGAGCCTTCAGCTCCGATTCGATTTGCGCCCTAATTTCGGGAAAAGGGACCGGCGGCACCCTGTCTTGGAGTTTGCGGAATTCAGCGGCAAACTCCTCGGGGATAAGATCGGTTCTGATGCTCAGCAATTGCCCAAGCTTAATAAAGGTGGGGCCAAGCTCTTCAAACACCATCCGAACCCGGATGGGCATAGAAATACGGTCCGCTTCAAGCGGCGGATACCTCTTGTGCCCAAAAACCCGCTGGCCTGCGCTGATGAGGTGTTGGAGTTTTAGTCGCTCAATCAGGTGTCCAAAACCATTTTTAAAAAGGACATTCAGAATGGTCCTGAGGCGACGGATATTTTTATATGTCTGATTAAGACCGGATAGGGCCATACCTGAGCCGACAAGATCAAGATTACGACGTCGGCCCCTCTCCAGCCTCTGCCCCGCTCTTTCTCTCGACTTCGGCTAGCCTTTTTTCCAGCTCGGCGATTTTGGCTCGCAAATCCTCAATCTGAGCCTTAGCTGCAGCCAACTCCTCTCCACCCTCCAAGGGGGCTTTAGCGGCCTTTGAGTATTTGCGGATTAATTCTTTGACCTTCTGCTCCGTCTCGCGGCTTCCGGTTTGGATTTTTTCCATGATATTCTTCATCAGCCCTTCGCCCTCTTTCTGGCTGATCTCTCCGCGGCGAATCATTTCATCGATGAAATTTTTGGCTTTTTCCTCGGAAAAGGTGATAAATCCCAATCCAGCAGCGAACAACTTTTGAAAAAACTCACTGAATTTGCTCTCCTCACTCATTATTTTCTCTCCTTATTCTTAACATCAAAGCATTCTTAACATCAAACCCTTGCGTCATTCCTGTTTTTACAGGAGTGGCGGCAAAAGCATAGATTCTACACTTTTGCAAGAATCTCTTTCCAGGCCTTGAAATTTTTGAAAGTTATCTTTCATACCAACCATAAGTAAAATCGACGGAGAAAAAAATGCCAAAGTATAGATCCTATTCTTTAATAATCTCAACCACCTGAAGCAGGGCCTCATCCAGTTTCTCCGGCCTATTGCCGCCTGCCTGGGCCATGGCCGGACGCCCTCCTCCACTGCCTCCGACAATAGCCGAAACCTTCTTTATGATATTTCCCGCATGGAATCGGCTAATAAGATCATTGGTTACCACTGCCACTAGGTTTACCTTGCCGTCCTGGGTGCTGCCAAGGACAATGATTCCTGAGCGGAGACGGTCTTTGAGAAGATCGGCCATATCGCGCAATCCTGCTGCATCAAGATCGAGCTCTCGGACATGATGGGCCAGGACAGTAACATCATCCACCTTTTGCCGCTTCTCCAGGATAGCCGAGGTGATGCTGGCTGCCAGTTTATCCTTTAGCCGCTGGATATCCTTCTCTTGCTGGCGGTTTGTAGCCAGCAGTTGTTCGATGCGGTGACTTATAGCCAGGTCTGATTTTAGGAGTTTGGCTGCACTCTTAATTTCCTGCTCGATCTGGCGCACATACTGATAGGCACCCAGCCCAGCTACAGCTTCAATCCTGCGCACACCAGCGGCAATGCTCGCTTCATTGATGATCTTAAACAGGCCGATTTCTCCTGTGCTCTTGGTGTGAGTTCCGCCACATACCTCAGAGCTGAAATCACCTGCCTGGACCACTCTGACCTGCTGGTCATATTTTTCGCCAAAGAGGGCCACAGCCACCTTGACCGCTTCCTCACGGCTCATGACTTTAGTGATTACGGCTAGATTTTCAAGCACCTTTTCATTGACCAAAAGCTCGATCTTGGCTAGCTCTTCTGGCAGGACAGCGGTAAAATGGGTAAAATCAAACCGCAGGCGGTCGGGCTCGACCAAAGAGCCTGCCTGTTTGACATGATCGCCTAGGATCTGCCGCAAGGCGGCATGCAGAAGGTGCGTAGCCGTATGATTGCGGGCAATGCTATTTCGGCGCTCCTGATCGATCATGGCCTGAACGTCGTCTCCTTCTTGGAGAGAGCCCTTTTTGATCCGGCTGCGGTGGATAACGAGGGATGGGGTCAGCCACTTGGTGTCAAATACTTCGGCTCGCACCCTCTCTTTTTCCAGGATACCCTGATCACCGACCTGGCCACCCTTCTCTCCGTAGAAGGGAGTTTGATCAAGGATAATCTCAACCTCATCGCCCTGGTTTGCCTTCTCTATTCGCTGGCCATTTTGTAGGATAGCCAAAACCCTAGCCTGGCATTGATTTTCGGTGTATCCGAGAAAGCGGGTAGGGGGAAGCTCACGGGCAAGTGGCAAAAGGGCAGGGGAAAGCTGTCGGCTCTCTGCCCCTTGCATCCAGGCCTGGCGGGCCATCTTGCGCTGCTGCTCAAGACTGGCCTCAAATCCCGCCTGATCAAATTCTAGGCCGTTTTCTTTTAGAATATCCTGAGCAAGGTCAACTGGAAAGCCAAAGGTATCGTACAGCTTGAAGATTTCCTCACCTGGCACCATCCGCCCCTCTTTCCCCGCTGCTGTCTGGCCTACTAGATCAGCCGTCTCCTGCTGTCTAGCCTTGGCTATGATCTCATCTAGCACAGCCATTCCACGCTCCAGGGTATGGGAAAAGCGCTCCTCCTCCTGCTTGATTACCGAAGCGATCAGGTTCTGTCGATCCTCAAGCTCAGGATAAGCCTCTTTCATGACTGAAACCACCCGCTCAATAGTCTGAAACAGGAAAGGCCGCTCGATGCCCAGCATCTTGCCATGCCGGGCAGCCCGGCGGATGATTCGCCGCAGTACATATCCTCGGCCTTCGTTAGAGGGCAAAACCCCATCGGCAATCAGAAAGGTACAGGAGCGGGCATGGTCAGCGATAACCCGAATAGAGACATTATCTTTGGCTTTGAAATAGCCGCTCTGATATTGGCGACCGCAAAGCCCTTCGATCATCTGGATGATGGGCCAGAAAAGATCGGTTTCGTAATTTGATTTGGCTCCCTGCAAAACAGCCGAAACACGCTCTAAGCCCATGCCGGTATCAATGCTTGGCTTTGGCAGGGGAGAAAGCTTACCTTCTTTTGAGCGCTCATACTGCATAAAGACTAAGTTCCATAGCTCTAGGTAGCGGTCACAGTCACAGCCGGGTGCACACTCAGGCCGTCCGCAGCTAAACTCAGGTCCCTGATCAATCAAAATCTCCGAGCATGGGCCACAGGGGCCGGTATCTCCCATAGCCCAGAAATTGTCTTTTTCCCCCAGCCGAATGATTCTCTCTTCCGGCTGGCCGACCGTTTCGGTCCAGATCCGCGCCGCCTCATCATCCTCCCGAAAGATGGTTACCCAGAGTTTCTCCGCGGGCAGATTTAACCATTTGATCAGAAACTCCCAGGCCAGCTCAATAGCCTGCTGTTTAAAATAATCCCCAAAGGAGAAATTCCCCAGCATCTCGAAAAAGGTATGATGTCGGGCTGTGTAGCCTACGTTCTCAAGATCGTTGTGTTTTCCTCCAGCCCGCACGCACTTTTGGCAGGTGGCTGCTTTTGGGTAGAGCCGCTGCGCTTTGCCGGTGAAAATATCCTTAAACTGAACCATGCCGGCATTGGTAAAAAGCAGGGTTGGATCTCCATGAGGCACTAGAGATGAGCCTGGCAGGATCTTATGTCCCTTTTGCTCAAAAAAACGCAAAAATGATGATCGTATCTCTCTTGATTCCATACCAATTCCTATTTTACCCAAGTTTCATCATTCTGGATAGACACTCCAGAGCTGGTTTTCGAATTTCATCAGGAACACTAACCACATGCTGCATTTTAGTCAGACTCTCCACGATCGAAGCCAAGGTAATCTTTTTCATATCCTGACAGATCATTGGTCTGGGAAAATGGTAAAACTTTTTATCAGGAAAAGCAACCTGCAGGACATGGATCATTCCTTCCTCAGTCCCGACGATGAATTCCTCAGCCCCGGACTGATCTACATACCTTAACATGCCAGAGGTGCTGGTAACACAATCGGCCAGCTCCAAGACCTTTTGATCACATTCAGGGTGAGCCATAAATTTGGCCCGCGGATAAGCAGCTTTCATCTGCCGAACCTCTTCGGCCTGCAACTGGCGATGAGCAGGACATCCACCTTCCCAGGCAATAATCTCTTTATCAGTATGGGCAGCCACATGGAGGGCCAGATTCCGGTCAGGTAGCATCACCACTTGTCTAGTTCCATTTAGTGAATTCACCACCCGGACGGCATTGGCCGAGGTGCAGCAGATATCACTGGCCGCCTTGACCTCAGCCGATGAGTTTACATAACAGACTATGACTGCCTGCGGGTATTTTTGCCGCAGATCGTTCAGTTGACTCACGGTTATGTGGTTAGCCAGTGGACAGGCAGCATCAGCGCGGGGCAGTAAAACCACCTTGTCTGGACAGAGGATAGAGGCGGTTTCAGCCATGAATCGCACACCGCAAAAGACAATGACCCTGGCTTCGGTTTTGGCTGCTGCTCGGCTCAGCTCCAGAGAATCCCCCTGAATATCAGCAATATCCAGAACTTCGGGTCGCTGATAATTATGCGCCAGAATGACAGCCTTTTTCTCCTGTTTCAATCTGGTGATTTGCTCGATAAGGTATTCATTTTCCTTTTGTGACAACATTACCGAATTTTCCATGGTTTTTTTGCCTCTTTTAATCAAGCTTTGCTACCCGAATCAGGTTTGTTTTTTCAATGACAAAGGGAAGGCTGTCAATCTCGCTGAGGGCATTTTGGATATCATGCTCCAGGGCTTCGTGGGTCATCATGACGATCGGAACCGCCTCTCCCACTCGCCGCTCTTTCTGAATGACTGAAGCAAGGCTGATGTTATGCTGACTCAGGATTCCGGAGATTCTTGACAAGACCCCTGGTTTGTCCAGAGCAGTAAATCGAAGGTAGTAAGCCGAAACAATCTGATTGATATCCCGAATTTTTTTCTCCCGGATGTACTCTTCACAGAACGAGGTTGGGCTGATTCTCCGACTAATACCCTTTCGGATATTTCGAGCAATTTCCATGACATCCCCGACTACGGCAGTAGCTGTCGGCTGCTGGCCAGCCCCCATACCGTAAAACATAGTTGAGCCCACCCGCTCGCCAACCACATAGATGGCATTGTACACCCCATCCACAGTTGCCAAAAGGTAGTCCTGTGAGATGAGGGTTGGATGGACCCTAGCCTCAATTTCACCATCTATATCCTTGGCCAGAGCCAGGAGCTTAATCTTATAGCCTAGTTCCTTGGCAAACTGCAAATCAAGAGGACCGATTCGATCAATGCCCTCGGTGAAAATCCTATCCAAACGGATCGGGGTGCCAAAGGAGAGCGAGGCAAGGATAGCCAGCTTGTGAGCTGTATCAATGCCCTTGATATCAAAGGTAGGGTCAGCCTCGGCAAATCCGTGAGCTTGAGCCTCACTGAGAACACTCTCAAAGGAACTGCCCCGTTTTTCCATCTCGGTTAGAATATAATTGGCTGTGCCGTTGATGATTCCATACACCGACCTGATGCGGTTAGCTGCAAGCCCCTCCCTGATAGCCCGAATAATCGGGATTCCTCCTCCCACGCTGGCTTCAAAGCCGATATCTACCTGTCTGGCCGCAGCAGCCTCGAAAATCTCCTGCCCGTGTTTGGCTAAAAGTGCCTTATTGGCCGTAACGACATGTTTCCCTTGTCCAATCGCCTGGAGAATAAAGGTTTTGGCAGGCTCATAGCCGCCAATCAGTTCAATGACAATCTGAATCTCAGGATCATGGAGGATATCCTCTGCCTGGGTAGTTAGCAGAGTTGAAGGCAAATTCAGCCCTTCGGCCCTCTTTAGGTTTATTTCGGCAATCTTCACTAGGTGCACAGAAGCCCCAAGATGAGCAGTTATGAGCTGCGAATCCTCCATCAGAATTTTGACCACTCCTCGGCCAACCGTACCAAGTCCAATCAGTCCAACCTTGATATCCATGCCTCTTTTCATTCCCTCATCAAATCAAGAAAAAAAGAATAAAGTCCCCTCGGCCCTGCCTCTCTGTTTGCCGTGGCTTTTAGGTGACAGCAAACTCTTTCGGCTATTTTCGGCAAACAACCTCCGCATTATATGAGCTGCGTACAAAAGGCGCTGATTCAACATGCAAAAAGCCTAATTCTAGGGCAATCTCCTTATATTTTAGGAAATCCTCCGGTTTGACATACTCTTGAACACAAATGTGATCTTTGCTAGGCTGTAGGTATTGTCCAATAGTCAAGATATCACACTGCGCTGCTTTGAGGTCTTTCATCACAGCGATGACCTCATCTTCCCTTTCGCCTAGGCCAAGCATCAGACCTGATTTGGTCATAAGCTTGTTATTAATTCGTTTAGCGGTGCGCAGCACCTTCAAAGAGCGCTCATAATTGGCTTTGTGCCGAATTTGTTGATAGAGCCGGGGAACGGTTTCCATATTATGATTCAAAATATCAGGGCCCATCTCCACTACAGTTCGAATAGCCTTGGTAGAGCCCATAAAATCAGGAATCAACACCTCAGTGGTTATATTCTTGTTGTATTTTTTTATCTGGAATAGGGTAGCTGCAAAGTGGTAGGCTCCACCATCAGCCAGATCATCTCTGGTTACTGAGGTAACGACCACATGTTTGAGCCCAAGAGCACGAGTAGCCTCAGCTATATTGACTGGCTCTTCAAAGTCAGGGCTAGCAGGAGATTGGCTTTGGATGTTGCAGAACTTACAGCCTCGAGTGCATCGATCCCCTAGAATCATAAAGGTGGCTGTGGGTTTTGAAAAACATTCGCCGATATTCGGGCAGCGGGCCAATTCACAAACTGTGCGAACCTTTAGTTTTCGCAACAGCGATTTTATAGTATGAACCTGCTCAACATTGATTGGTTTTTTCTGCAACCAGCCTGGGAACTTATTTTGCATGAAACTTCTTCCGCTCTCTAGTTCGGGGATTTCGGTGAATTTCTTGGACCTTGTTCGGTTGATTGGCTCTCTTCGAGGTGTGCAGGAATCACCGTAAATTCAAGATGTAATTCAACATGAAAGAAAATACAAGAGTCATTATATATTCTATTATCCTGACTTGTCAAGGTGATTTAAAGGCGGCGACTCTTTCTTATTCCCATGAAGAAAGAAAAGAGCAGGCAGCAAACTTGCAGCTTTTTCCCAGGAAGGAAAAAGTTCTCATCTCACGGAAACGGCGTATCTACAAAAAGTATCCTGCAATAAGGATAGTGCATAAAGTGTTGATTTGGCAGTTTACGCCTCGTGATTTAAAACAGCGGAGGTTTTATCATGTTGTTATCGAAAGGCAGTTGTAGGTTAGGTTTGTTGATCATGATTTTTACCCTATCGGTCATTTTCCCTATGACATCTTATGCCCAGCTCCCGCCCTTTGGCTCACCATTGCTTGCTGCCGGAGGCAGCCTGTATGGCCTGCCTGCGGCAGCTGCTTTTTCTTCTCCTTATGCTGGTGCTTTCTCTCCCTATGGTGTAGGAATAAATCCGATCTCAGCTCAGTATTTTGGATTTGGCGGATCTGCCTATCAGAGTCCATACCCTTATGGCCAAAACCCCTACGGGGGTCAGTATGGATATGGGCAAAACCCTTACGGCCAGTATGCCTATGGGCAACCCCCCTATGGCCAGCCGTATGGGCAATACCCCTATGCTCAAAACCCCTATGGTCGTCAATATGCTTATGGGCAAAACCCTTACGGCCAATATGCTTACGGGCAAACCCCCTATGGCCAGCCGTATGGGCAATACCCCTATGCTCAAAACCCCTATGGTCGTCAATATGCTTATGGGCAAAACCCTTACGGCCAATATGCTTACGGGCAAACCCCCTATGGCCAGCCTTATGGCCAGTATGCTTATGGACAAAACCCATACGGCCAATATGCCTATGGTCAACCCCCCTATGGCCAGCCGTATGGGCAATACCCCTATGCTCAAAACCCCTATGGCCAATACGCCTATGGTCAAGCCCCCTATGGCCAGCCGTATGGCCAGTATGCTTATGGGCAAAATCCTTCTGGCCAGTATGGATATGGGCAAAACCCATATGGCCAGTATGCCTATGCATCATATTCCTACGGTCAATCCCCCTACTACGCTCAGAACACTTATAGCCAGTCTGCAGGTACTCAGCAATTAAAAACCGCGGACAAATCCCTTACTGAAAATGATAATGGCGATCAGGTTACTCTGAGCGAGGATAATACTCTGAGTGTGGTCTTGGCTGCTAACCAATCCACTGGCTACCAATGGATGCTGGATACAGTTGAATTAGATACCGATGTAGTTGAAAAGGTAAGTAGTCAATACTACCTTATCTCCTCTGCCAATGGAATAGGAACGGTACAGCAGTGGATATTCAAGGCCAAAGGCCCTGGCACGACTACTATCAGATTGAAATACGTAAATTCCTCTGGAACCGTTAATAAGATCTTTGAAATTACGGTAGAGGTTGAGGATTAGCGGCAAGAAAATTACCTGTTCGGTGGGCGCTGTCGGCTTCCCATAAGGCCCCCCTTGTGGGAAGCCGACAAACAAAAAGACTTTTTAAATATCTACACTTTTGCAGAAATTTCTTAACGCCTTGAAATTCTTGAAAGTTACCTCTAATAGCAAATCCAGTAAAATCAAGAGCTCGGAGAAAAAGTGCAAAAGCATAGAAATATAAAATATAAGGTGAGGAAACTCTTCCCCTTAGAGAATCAGAATCATTTGCTTAGCTTACCACCTTAACCTATTGCTATGAGTGGCGCCCCCCCTAGGGAATCATTTTCCAGATTTCACAACCAACATCCTTTCCAGCGATGGTTACCTTATCGTCTCGGTCATACTTGGGCACCGGAACGCTTATCACCGTAGCTGTGCCTGCAAACAGGGTATTATTTAGAATGCCAAAGCAGCGGATGCCATAGTTTTTCGGCATGGTTATATCGGCCAAAGTTATGGTTTCTCCATCAAAGCCATTGTGGACAAGGTTATAGAATGTGCCAGGGTCGCCAGAATCAGATACCCAAATTTGAGCCCCGGTTACCCCCGGATCTTCGACTGCTCCCTCATTCAAGGTGCCTATAAACAGCTTGTCCCTGAAGGAAATCATACGCCAGATATAATAATTATATTTTTCTCCCAGGTCATGAAAAGCTAACACCTTTGTCCACTGGGTTCCGTCTGGTGTTCGCCAGATGGAAGTGTTTCCATCGCTATTTTGGGTTCCAATATACAGCTGATCCCGAAAAACAACCGAAGCAGTAACGATATCGTTCTCAAGCCCCGCAGGGTCACGAAGGCAAAACCCCATACCGTTACCATAGGGGTCATCCTTACCCACTACCTTTTCCCAGTTTACCCCATCGCCGCTCCTCCAGACCTCGAAGGCACCAGGAGACTGAGGGAGTTTTAAATCCTTGCTGGGCTCTTTCTTCATCGTATTGATGATAACCGTGGGTTTTAAGTCCTTGGTCCAGGTAATGGCATATAGTTTGTCTTTAAAGATAACCATCTCTCCAATCAAAGTGTTATTGATGGTCCAAACACCGGTATTAGGGTCAAAGACCTTGGTGGAATCAAAGCCTGGTTTAGTCTTGACCACCTCCCAATCGAGGCCATTCTTGCTTCGACACAGTTGGGCACCATTATTTCCCACGCCAGCATAGAGATAATTTCCAAAGCGAATCAGGCAGCGAATGCTAGTATTTTTTATATTTCCCAATCCTCTTTTTCCGACCACTGTCCAATCTTCCCCATTCTTGGTGCGCAAGATTTCAGCTCCGCTAAGATTTGATGCGCAGGCATACAGAAACTGGTCATTATCAGCATAAAGATAGCGTATTCCTTCATTGGAGCGAATAGGGCCAGGCAGAGCATTGTACACCCGCTCCCAGGTGCCGGGCTCTCCGCTGCTGCTTCTCCAAATTTCCGCTCCCTTCAGTATATTCAGGGTCCCAACATATAGTTTCCCCTGAAAGGTAGCCATACTCCAGGCATAATCGTTGCTTGGATCACCAAAACCCTTGCTGGCAACCTTTACCCAGTATTCTGCACTGCAAATACCAGGGGGGAGGGATAAAACCACCAGAATGGCTAGTGCGAGTAATCGAGAGGCTTTTTCCATTTTTTTTCCTCCTTGAAGTTGAGTTATTAACAGAAATAAAGACATTTTTAATCTCTTTTCGTACATTGATTAAGTTAATCTTTAGCGTTTTTAATTTATTTTTTTGATTTATTGCTGCATTATCGAATACTATCTGGGAGCAGGGCGATTGCATGAAAATTGATTGGCCAATAATATCAATATGTTATATAGTTAGATAATTATGGTTAATCCAGATAAATATTTGATAACTTTTAAATATTTGATAATTTTTTTGGTATTGGTAGATTTTCATGCAATTACCCTGCTACTGGGGGGTAATTAGGAGGGTAATTTACTGCACCAGCCTCCAGATTTCACATCCGACATCTCTTCCAGCGATAACCTTCTGCTGATGACTCA
>Ga0207433_10008581_pt1 | contig 16588 bp, 11 predicted proteins | sample YelNatPaOPGAMG01_FD_187559 | JGI IMG/M metagenome (GOLD analysis project Ga0207433, IMG submission 187559) | Hot spring thermophilic microbial communities from Obsidian Pool, Yellowstone National Park, USA - OP-RAMG-01 (SPAdes) (version 3) | ecosystem: Environmental > Aquatic > Thermal springs... | reverse complement strand
CGGGCGGGGCAGCCGTTTTCTGCTCGGCATCGTGGTGTCCACCGGCGTGGGCGGGGGGCTGGTGCTCGGCGACGCCTCCTATGACGGGCGCAGCGGCAACGCCGGGCATGTCGGACACGTGGTCGTTGAGTTGGACGGCGCACCGTGCGTCTGCGGCGGCCGCGGCTGCGTCGAGACCGTCGCGTCTGGTCCGTCGATGACCCGGTGGGCGCTGGCCAACGGCTGGGCGGGGGCTGATGCCAGAGAGCTGGCGCAGGCGGCCGCCGTCGGTGACCCGGTAGCCGTGCAGGCCTTCGGTCGCGGCGCCACCGCGCTGGCCGCGATGATCGCCTCGGTGGCGGCGGTGTGCGACCTCGACGTGGCGGTGATCGGCGGGGGAGTCGCCAAGTCCGGCCGAGTGCTCTTCGACCCGCTGCGCGCGGCGTTGACCAGCTACGCCGGCCTGGATTTCATCCGCGGACTGCGCCTGGTGCCCGCCGAGCTCGGCGGCAACGCAGGTTTGGTCGGGGCGGCCGCACTTGTCTCGTCCGCACGTCACTGGTCAAAGTAGGCACAACGGTGCCCGCCTGCGCGCGATTTTGCTGCGGTGCGTCGCCTCGCGCGGGCTCGTCATGGCCTTGGTGACCCGCGCGACATCGTTTGGAGGCGGGCAAAACACGCATAGCTTCGGTGCGCGATGTGCATGACGGTGCCACCGGCCGTCGCCGGTTTTGGCTGATCGCGACCGCCAGGCTATTGTGGGGGCCGATCCACCGAAGACCGTCGGTCACCGAGCAATCGGTCGAAGGTCCGGGAGCATCCCGGCGGCCCACGCAGGAGGCTGAGGCGTGCTTTGTCACGCCCCGACCGCGTCCTGCGTCGGGGCGTTCGTCGTTCCCGGGGCCGAGAAGTTTCCCGAGGAGGCAGGCATGGGCAGGGCTGACAAGGCCACCGCCGTTGCAGACATCGCCGAGCAGTTCAAAACCTCGACTGCGACCGTGATCACCGAATACCGCGGCCTGACCGTGGGCAACCTGGCCGAGCTGCGCCGCTCGCTGGCCGGGTCGGCCACCTACACCGTCGCCAAGAACACGCTGATCAAGCGCGCCGCGTCGGAGGCGGGCATCGAAGGTCTCGACGAGTTGTTTGTCGGCCCGACGGCGATCGCGTTCGTCACCGGTGAGGCGGTCGATGCCGCCAAGGCCATCAAGACCTTCGCCAAGGATCACAAGGCGCTGGTTATCAAGGGCGGCTACATGGATGGCCACCCACTCAGCGTTGCCCAGGTCGAGCACATCGCCGACCTGGAATCCCGCGAGGTGCTGTTGGCCAAGCTGGCCGGCGCGATGAAGGCCAATCTCGCCAAGGCGGCCGGATTGTTCAACGCGCCGGCGTCGCAAGTGGCCCGTCTCGCCGCCGCGCTGCAGGAGAAAAGGGCCTCGGCGGCCTCGGCTGCCGAATAACCGCTTATCCAACACCACGGAAGGACACCCACCATGGCCAAGCTCTCTACCGACGAGCTGCTCGACGCCTTCAAGGAACTGACCTTGTTGGAGCTCTCCGAGTTCGTCAAGAAGTTCGAGGAGACCTTCGAGGTCACCGCCGCCGCCCCGGTCGCCGTCGCGGCCGCTGCTCCGGGGGCCGCTCCCGCGGACGCGGAGGCTGCCGAGGAGCAGTCCGAGTTCGACGTCATCCTGGAAGGCGCCGGCGACAAGAAGATCGGCGTCATCAAGGTCGTGCGGGAGATCGTTTCGGGCCTGGGTCTCAAGGAGGCCAAGGACCTCGTCGACAGCGCGCCCAAGCCGTTGCTCGAGAAGGTGACCAAGGAGGCCGCCGAGGAGGCCAAGGCCAAGCTCGAAGCCGCCGGCGCCACCGTCACCGTCAAGTAGTCGGCTCCGCCCGCAAACTCCCGGCGCCCGCGCTGGGGCTTGGGGTTTCGGTTATCGCCGATCGCTGCGAAAGCTCCACCTGCTCAGCCGAGTCGCCATGCGCGACGAGAAGATTTGTCGTTAACCCGGGGAGAACCGGCCCGACGGCCGCGCCGTCGCCGCCGTAGTAGCCGGCTAGCTCCACCATCGGGCGGCGACCCGGCACCGGTTCGGCTACACCGTCGGCATCGACGGCGGATACCTCGATGCCGGGACGTCTTCGATGTCGACGGCGCTGAACAAACACGACTTTATGACCGGATCGGCCACCGCCGCCCCGCTGGATCCCGACCTGCTGGCCGCCGAGATGTGTTTCGTCCCGAGTCCCACGGCCGGTGCCGAGGACGACGGAATCCTGATCGGCTACGGCTATCACCGGAGCCGTGACGAAGGCCAACTGCTGTTGCTCGATGCCGCCACGCTGGAGTTGGCCGCCACCGTGCAGCTGCCGGCCCGGCTGCCGATGGGTTTCCACGACACCTGGTCGCCGGACAGGAAGACCTAATCCCCGTCGTCTCGCCGTCGTCGACGCGGGTGCGGTACAGTGACTCATGCCACAAGCCTCGGGGCCGGTGGCTGTCTGATTGCGTCTTCGGGAGGATGCGGATGGGTACGGCGATCCACGTGGAGGGACTGACCAAGTCCTTCGGATCCTCGCGGATTTGGGAAGACGTCACGTTGGACATCCCGGCCGGTGAGGTCAGCGTCCTGTTGGGCCCGTCGGGCACCGGCAAGTCGGTGTTTTTGAAGTCGCTCATCGGTTTGCTGAGGCCAGAACGCGGTTCGGTCGTCATCGAAGGCACCGACATCACTCAGTGCACGGCCAAAGAGCTCTACGAGATCCGCACGCTGTTCGGCGTGATGTTTCAAGACGGCGCGTTGTTCGGGTCGATGAACCTCTACGACAACGTAGCCTTCCCGCTGCGCGAGCACACCAAGAAAAAAGAAAGCGAAATCCGTGACATCGTCATGGAGAAGCTGGCCACGGTGGGTCTGAGCGGGGACGAGAAGAAGTTCCCCGGCGAAATCTCCGGCGGTATGCGCAAGCGTGCCAGCCTGGCGCGGTCGCTGGTGCTCGACCCGCAGATCATTTTGTGCGACGAGCCCGACTCCGGTCTGGACCCGGTGCGCACTGCTTATCTGAGCCAGCTGCTCATCGACATCAATGCCCAGATCGACGCCACCATCCTGATCGTGACGCACAACATCAACATCGCCCGCACGGTGCCCGACAACATCGGCATGCTGTTCCGCCGCAAGCTGGTCATGTTCGGCCCGCGCGAGGTTCTGCTCACGAGCGACGAGCCGGTTGTGCGGCAGTTCCTCAACGGGCGTCGGGTCGGTCCTATCGGGATGTCGGAGGAAAAGGACGAGGCCACCATGGCCGAAGAGCAGGCCCACCTGGACGCCGGTCACCACGACGGGGGCGTCGATGAGATCCAAGGTGTGCCGCCGCAGATCACCCCCACCCCGGGTATGCCGGAACGCAAGGCGGTCGAGCGGCGTCGAGCCAGGGTTCGACAGATCTTGCACACTCTGCCGAAGAATGCCCAGGCAGCGATCCTCGACGACCTGGAGGGCAGCCACAAATACGCGGCGCACGAGTTTGCCGATGATCTGGGCGACGGCCGCCATCGCGATGCCGCGGCGCCCACCGCGTCGATTCCCACCGGGCAGAACTACTGACACGGCCGCGGTAGGCGGAAGGAGCTGTTGCTGACAAGTTGGCGCGTCAACTCTTGACTGACGGCTCCGAAGGGGCCAATCTGTTGGGCAGCGTGTGCGCACGGGTGAGCCGAGACGGTGGCCAGCAACCAGAGACCGCCGGTGTGCCCGAGCACGGTAGTTGAGGAATGCGCAGTCCTGCGCTATCGTTGGACGTTGCGCTGGCTGCCTCCTGCCCTTCTCACCCGCCACTTGACACCGTGGTCCCAGCTTGAGCCGTTTCGGCTCAGCGATCTCGTTGCGTGCGTGAGACCCGGACAGATCGTCCGCCAGCCGAACCGACACATAATTACTGCGGCGAACGGGTCCGGTCACCAGCGAGCCGCACGAGGTGCTGGAAGGATGCATCTTGGCAGTCTCCCGCCAGAGCAAGACGAACCCTCAAAATTCTTCCTACAACTCCGTCCCAGGGGCGCCTAACCGAGTTTCTTTCGCCAAGCTGCGTGAACCGTTGGAGGTTCCGGGGCTGCTGGACGTGCAGACCGACTCGTTCGAGTGGCTGATCGGATCGCCGCGCTGGCGCGAGGCGGCCATGGCTCGTGGCGACGCCAACCCGATGGGGGGCCTTGAAGAGGTGCTCTTCGAGCTGTCGCCGATCGAGGACTTCTCCGGCTCGATGTCGCTGTCGTTCTCCGACCCGCGCTTCGACGAGGTCAAGGCGCCGGTCGACGAGTGCAAAGACAAGGACATGACCTACGCGGCGCCGCTGTTCGTCACCGCCGAGTTCATCAACAACAACACCGGCGAGATCAAGAGCCAGACGGTGTTCATGGGCGACTTCCCGATGATGACCGAGAAGGGGACGTTCATCATCAACGGCACCGAGCGGGTGGTGGTCAGCCAGTTGGTGCGCTCACCCGGTGTCTACTTCGACGAGACCATCGACAAGTCGACCGAAAAGACACTGCATTCGGTCAAGGTGATTCCCAGCCGCGGCGCGTGGTTGGAGTTCGACGTCGACAAGCGCGACACCGTCGGCGTGCGCATCGACCGTAAGCGCCGTCAGCCGGTCACCGTGCTGCTCAAGGCGCTGGGTTGGACGACCGAGCAGATCACCGAGCGGTTTGGCTTCTCCGAAATCATGATGTCGACGCTGGAGAAGGACAATACGATCGGCACCGACGAGGCGCTGCTGGACATCTATCGCAAGTTGCGTCCGGGCGAGCCGCCCACCAAGGAATCCGCGCAGACGCTGCTGGAGAACCTGTTCTTCAAGGAGAAGCGCTACGACCTAGCCCGAGTCGGTCGCTACAAGGTCAACAAGAAGCTTGGCCTGACCGCGAAGGGTTCGGCGAACCCGATCACCACCACCACGCTCACCGAAGAGGACGTCGTCGCCACCATCGAGTACCTGGTGCGTCTGCACGAGGGCCAGGCCACGATGACCGTTCCGGGCGGCGTCGAGGTGCCGGTGGAAACCGACGACATCGACCACTTCGGCAACCGCCGGCTTCGTACGGTCGGTGAGTTGATCCAAAACCAGATCCGGGTCGGCATGTCCCGGATGGAGCGGGTGGTCCGCGAGCGGATGACCACCCAAGATGTCGAAGCGATCACGCCGCAGACCCTGATCAACATCCGACCGGTCGTCGCCGCCATCAAGGAATTCTTCGGCACCAGCCAGCTCTCGCAGTTCATGGACCAAAACAACCCGCTGTCGGGGCTGACCCACAAGCGACGGCTCTCGGCGCTGGGGCCCGGTGGCCTGTCCCGCGAGCGGGCCGGTCTGGAGGTCCGCGACGTGCATCCGTCGCACTACGGTCGGATGTGTCCGATCGAGACCCCAGAAGGTCCGAACATCGGTCTGATCGGCTCCCTGTCGGTGTATGCGCGGGTCAACCCGTACGGATTCATCGAGACGCCGTACCGCAAAGTGGTCGACGGGGTCGTCACCGACGAGATCGTGTACCTGACTGCCGACGAGGAGGACCGCCACGTCGTCGCGCAGGCGAACTCACCGTTCGACGCCGACGGCCGGTTCACCGAACCACGGGTTTTGGTGCGTCGCAAGGCCGGCGAGGTCGAGTACGTGGCGTCGTCGGAGGTGGACTACATGGACGTGTCGCCGCGCCAGATGGTGTCGGTGGCCACCGCGATGATCCCTTTCCTCGAGCACGACGACGCCAACCGGGCCCTGATGGGCGCCAACATGCAGCGCCAGGCGGTACCGCTGGTGCGCAGCGAGGCTCCGCTGGTGGGCACCGGGATGGAGCTGCGCGCTGCGATCGACGCCGGCGACGTCGTCGTCGCGGAGAAGGCCGGAGTGATCGAGGAGGTGTCGGCCGACTACCTCACGGTGATGGCCGACGACGGCACCCGCCAGACCTACCGGATGCGCAAATTCGCCCGGTCCAACCACGGCACGTGCGCCAATCAGCGGCCGATCGTCGACGCCGGCGACCGCGTGGAAGCCGGCCAGGTCGTCGCCGACGGCCCATGCACCGACAACGGTGAGATGGCGCTGGGCCGCAACCTACTAGTGGCGATCATGCCGTGGGAAGGCCACAACTACGAGGACGCGATCATCTTGTCCAACCGGCTCGTCGAGGAGGACATCCTCACCTCGATCCACATCGAGGAGCACGAGATCGACGCCCGAGACACCAAGTTGGGTGCGGAGGAGATCACCCGCGACATCCCCAACGTCTCCGACGAGGTGCTGGCCGACCTCGACGAGCGGGGCATCGTGCGCATCGGTGCCGAGGTCCGCGACGGCGACATCCTGGTTGGCAAGGTCACCCCTAAGGGGGAGACCGAGCTGACGCCCGAGGAACGGCTGCTGCGGGCGATCTTCGGCGAGAAGGCCCGCGAGGTCCGCGACACCTCGCTGAAAGTGCCGCACGGCGAATCCGGCAAGGTGATCGGCATCCGGGTGTTCTCCCGTGAGGACGACGACGAGCTGCCGGCCGGCGTCAACGAACTGGTCCGTGTCTACGTCGCGCAGAAGCGCAAGATCTCCGACGGTGACAAGCTGGCCGGACGGCACGGCAACAAGGGCGTGATCGGCAAGATCCTCCCCGTCGAAGACATGCCGTTCCTGCCGGACGGCACGCCGGTAGACATCATTTTGAACACCCACGGGGTGCCGCGACGGATGAACATCGGCCAGATCCTGGAGACCCATCTGGGCTGGTGCGCGCACAGCGGCTGGAAGGTCGACACCGCGGGCGGGGTACCGGACTGGGCGAAGCGGCTGCCCGAGGAACTCTTGGAGGCCGAGCCGAACAAGATCGTCTCGACCCCGGTGTTCGACGGCGCACAGGAAGAAGAGCTGCAGGGTCTGCTGTCCTGCACGCTGCCCAACCGCGACGGCGAGGTGCTGGTCGACGGGGACGGCAAGGCGGTGCTGTTCGACGGCCGCTCGGGTGAGCCGTTCCCCTACCCGGTGACGGTCGGCTACATGTACATCATGAAGCTGCACCACCTGGTCGACGACAAGATCCACGCTCGCTCCACCGGCCCGTACTCGATGATCACCCAGCAGCCGCTGGGCGGCAAGGCACAGTTCGGGGGTCAGCGGTTCGGTGAGATGGAGTGCTGGGCCATGCAGGCCTACGGCGCGGCCTACACGCTGCAGGAGCTGTTGACGATCAAGTCCGACGACACGGTCGGTCGGGTCAAGGTCTACGAGGCCATCGTCAAGGGCGAGAACATCCCCGAGCCCGGCATCCCCGAGTCGTTCAAGGTGCTGCTCAAAGAACTACAGTCGCTGTGCCTCAACGTTGAGGTCCTGTCGTCCGATGGCGCCGCGATCGAGCTGCGCGAGGGTGAGGACGAGGACCTGGAACGCGCGGCCGCCAATCTTGGAATCAATCTGTCGCGCAACGAATCTGCGTCAGTTGAAGATTTAGCCTGAATTTTTAGTCCCGAATTCCGAAAGGGAGTTACGTGCTAGACGTCAACTTCTTCGATGAACTCCGCATCGGCCTGGCCACCGCCGACGACATCCGGCAGTGGTCCTACGGCGAGGTCAAGAAGCCGGAGACCATCAACTACCGCACGCTCAAGCCGGAGAAGGACGGCCTGTTCTGCGAGAAGATCTTCGGACCCACTCGCGACTGGGAGTGCTACTGCGGCAAGTACAAGCGGGTCCGCTTCAAGGGCATCATCTGTGAGCGCTGCGGTGTCGAGGTGACGCGCGCCAAGGTCCGCCGTGAACGGATGGGTCACATCGAGCTGGCCGCGCCGGTCACCCACATCTGGTACTTCAAGGGCGTGCCGTCACGGTTGGGCTACCTGCTCGACCTGGCGCCCAAGGATCTCGAAAAGATCATCTACTTCGCCGCCTACGTGATCACCAGTGTCGACGAGGAGCTGCGGCACAACGAGCTCTCGACACTGGAGGCCGAGATGGCCGTCGAGCGCAAGGCAGTCGAAGACCAGCGCGACAACGATCTGGAGGCCCGAGCCCAGAAGCTGGAGGCCGACCTGGCCGAGCTGGAGGCCGAGGGTGCTAAAGCCGACGCCAAGCGCAAGGTTCGCGACGGGGGCGAACGCGAGATGCGCCAGATCCGTGAGCGCGCGCAGCGTGAGCTGGACCGGCTCGAGGACATCTGGAACACCTTCACCAAGCTGGCCCCCAAGCAGCTGATCGTCGACGAGAACCTCTACCGCGAGCTGGTCGACCGTTACGGCGAGTACTTCACCGGCGCGATGGGCGCGGAGTCGATTCAGAAGCTCATCGAGAACTTCGACATCGACGCCGAGGCCGATGCGCTGCGGGAAGTTATCCGAAATGGCAAGGGGCAGAAAAAGATTCGTGCGCTGAAGCGCCTTAAGGTGGTTGCGGCGTTCCAGCAGTCGGGCAACTCGCCGATGGGTATGGTACTCGACGCCGTGCCGGTGATCCCGCCGGAACTGCGCCCGATGGTGCAGCTCGACGGCGGCCGGTTCGCCACCAGCGACCTCAACGACCTGTACCGCCGGGTGATCAACCGCAACAACCGGCTCAAGAGGCTGATCGACCTCGGCGCACCCGAGATCATCGTCAACAACGAGAAGCGGATGCTTCAGGAGTCGGTAGACGCGTTGTTCGACAACGGCCGTCGCGGTCGGCCCGTCACCGGACCCGGCAACCGTCCGCTCAAGTCGCTGAGCGATCTGCTCAAGGGTAAGCAGGGCCGGTTCCGCCAGAACTTGCTCGGTAAGCGTGTCGACTACTCCGGGCGTTCGGTGATCGTGGTCGGCCCGCAGCTCAAACTGCACCAGTGTGGCCTGCCCAAGCTGATGGCGTTGGAGCTGTTCAAGCCCTTCGTGATGAAGCGGCTGGTCGATCTCAACCACGCGCAAAACATCAAGAGCGCCAAGCGGATGGTGGAACGTCAGCGTCCGCAGGTGTGGGATGTCCTCGAAGAGGTCATCGCTGAACACCCGGTGCTGCTGAACCGCGCCCCGACCCTGCACCGGCTGGGCATCCAGGCTTTCGAGCCGATGCTGGTGGAAGGCAAGGCAATTCAATTGCACCCGTTGGTGTGTGAGGCGTTCAATGCCGACTTCGACGGTGACCAGATGGCGGTACACCTGCCGCTCTCCGCGGAGGCGCAGGCCGAGGCCCGCATCCTGATGCTGTCGAGTAACAACATCCTCTCGCCGGCGTCGGGGCGCCCGTTGGCCATGCCGCGGTTGGACATGGTGACCGGGTTGTACTACCTGACCACCGAGGTTCCTGGCGACAAGGGCGAATACCAGCCTGCCGCCAAAGACCGCCCGGAGTCGGGTGTGTACTCCTCGCCGGCCGAGGCGACCATGGCCGTTGACCGCGGCATCTTGAGTGTGCGGGCCAAGATTAAGGTGAGGCTCACTCAACTGCGTCCGCCGATCGAACTCGAGGAAGAGCTGTTTGGCCGAAACGGTTGGCGGCCAGGGGATGCCTGGATTGCCGAAACCACAGCGGGCCGGGTGATGTTCAACGAGCTGCTGCCGGTGGGCTACCCGTTCGTGAACAAGCAGATGCACAAGAAGGTGCAGGCCTCCATCATCAACGACCTCGCCGAGCGATATCCGATGATCGTCGTCGCACAGACCGTCGACAAGCTCAAGGACGCCGGCTTTTACTGGGCCACCCGGAGCGGGGTCACCGTTTCGATGGCTGATGTGCTGGTGCCGCCGCGCAAGCAGGAGATCCTCGACTCCTACGAGGAGCGTGCCGACAAGGTCGAAAAGCAATTCCAGCGCGGCGCGTTGAACCATGACGAGCGTAACGAGGCGCTGGTGGAGATCTGGAAGGAAGCCACCGACGAGGTCGGTCAGGCGCTGCGCGAGCATTACCCCGACGACAACCCGATCATCACGATCGTGGAATCCGGCGCCACGGGTAACTTCACCCAGACCCGCACGCTCGCCGGGATGAAGGGTCTGGTGACCAACCCGAAGGGCGAATTCATCCCGCGGCCGATCAAGTCGTCGTTCCGCGAGGGCCTGACCGTGCTGGAGTACTTCATCAACACCCATGGCGCGCGGAAGGGATTGGCCGACACCGCGTTGCGTACCGCCGACTCGGGGTACCTGACGCGTCGTCTGGTGGACGTGAGCCAGGATGTCATCGTCCGCGAGGCGGACTGCGGCACCGAGCGCGGTATTACCGTCGAGCTCGCCGAGCCCGGGTCCGACGGCACGTTGATCCGCGACCCGTTCATCGAGACCTCGGCGTACGCGCGCACGCTCGGCGCCGACGCCCTCGACGCGGCCGGTAACGTCATCGTCTCTCGGGGTCAGGACCTGGGTGACCCGGAGATCGACGCTCTGTTGGCTGCCGGGGTCACCCACGTCAAGGTGCGTTCGGTGCTGACCTGTGCGACCGGAACCGGGGTGTGCGCGACGTGTTACGGGCGTTCGATGGCGACCGGCAAGCTCGTTGACATCGGCGAGGCCGTCGGGATCGTGGCTGCCCAGTCGATCGGCGAGCCGGGCACCCAGCTGACCATGCGCACCTTCCACCAGGGTGGTGTCGGTGAGGACATCACCGGTGGTCTGCCCCGGGTACAGGAGCTGTTCGAGGCCCGGGTGCCGCGCGGCAAGGCGCCGATCGCCGACGTCACCGGTCGGGTGCAGCTCGAGGAGGGCGATCGCTTCTACAAGATCACCATCGTCCCCGACGACGGGAGCGAGGAAGTGGTCTACGACAAGCTCTCCAAGCGCCAGCGGCTGCGGGTGTTCAAGCACGACGACGGCACCGAGCGGTTGCTTGCCGACGGCGACCACGTCGAGGTTGGCCAGCAGCTGCTGGAGGGCTCCGCCGACCCGCACGAAGTGTTGCGGGTGCAGGGGCCACGCGAGGTGCAGGTTCACCTGGTCAAGGAGGTCCAGGAGGTTTACCGTGCGCAGGGCGTGTCGATCCACGACAAGCACATCGAGGTGATCGTCCGGCAGATGCTGCGCCGGGTGACCATCATCGACTCGGGCTCGACGGAGTTTTTGCCCGGCTCGCTGATCGACCGCGCGGAGTTCGAGGCGGAGAACCGTCGGGTGGTGGCCGAAGGCGGCGAGCCGGCCGCCGGTCGCCCGGTGCTGATGGGGATCACCAAGGCGTCCTTGGCCACCGACTCGTGGCTTTCCGCAGCGTCGTTCCAGGAGACCACGCGGGTGCTCACCGACGCGGCGATCAACTGCCGCAGCGACAAGCTCAACGGGTTGAAGGAGAACGTGATCATCGGCAAGTTGATTCCGGCCGGTACCGGGATCAGCCGCTACCGCAACATCCAGGTGCAGCCCACCGAGGAGGCTCGGGCCGCGGCGTACACGATCCCGTCGTATGAGGATCAGTACTACAGCCCCGACTTCGGCCAGGCCACCGGTGCCGCGGTCCCGCTGGACGACTACGGCTACAGCGACTACCGCTAGCATTTCGCTGCGCGAGCAGACGCAAAATCGCACGCGCGCGGCTGCGCGCGTGCGATTTTGCGTCTGCTCGCGGGCCAACGAAACCCTCTACACTGGCCACCGTGCTCATCGGTTCGCATGTCAGCCCTACCGACCCGCTTGCCGCGGCGGAGGCCGAAGGCGCCGACGTCGTGCAGATCTTCCTCGGTAATCCGCAGAGCTGGAAGGCGCCCAAACGGCGCGACGACGCCGCCGAGCTGAAAGCGTCGCCGGTGGCGGTGTACGTGCACGCGCCCTATCTGATCAACGTCGCCTCGGCGAACAACCGGGTGCGGATCCCGTCGCGCAAGATTTTGCAGCAGACCTGCGACGCGGCGGCCGACATCGGGGCCGCGGCGGTAATTGTGCACGGCGGCCACGTCGCCGAGGGCGACGACCTGGACGCCGGTTTCGCCCGCTGGCGCAAGGCACTTGACCAGCTGGAGACCACCGTCGAGGTCTACCTGGAGAACACCGCGGGTGGTGACCACGCGATGGCCCGCCACTTTGACACCATCGGCCGGCTGTGGGACCAAATCGGAGATACGGGTATCGGCTTTTGTCTCGACACCTGCCACGCCTGGGCGGCGGGCGAGGAATTGGTCGACGCGGTCGATCGCATCAAGGGGATCACCGGCCGGATCGACCTGGTGCATTGCAACGACTCCAAGGACCCTGCGGGCTCCGGACGGGACCGGCACGCCAATTTCGGCACCGGTCAAATCGATCCGGAGCTGCTCGTCGCGGTCGTCCGAGCCGCCGACGCGCCGGTTATCTGTGAGACCGCCGAGGAGGGCCGCAAGGACGACATCGCTTTCCTCCGGAAACACCTGAGCTGAGCCGATCGGGCCCAGGCGCGCAGTGTTACATCTATTGTGCAAGTGTCGAGAAAGTGTAACACTAGTTGCATGCCAGACACCCATCTCGTGACCAATCAGGTTCCGCCCCTGAAGGAATACAACCCGGCATCGTCGCCGGTGCTCGTCGAGGCGCTGATTCGCGAAGGCGGGCAGTGGGGGCTTGACGAGGTCACCGCGATCGGCGCGCTGTCGGGCTCCCAGCAGGTGCAGCGATGGGGGGAGCTGGCCAACCGCAACCGGCCGATCCTGCACACCCACGACCGCTACGGCCACCGCGTCGATGAAGTCGAGTACGACCCCGCCTACCACGAACTGATGCGCACGGCGATCGCGCACGGACTGCACGCCACACCCTGGGCCGACCCACGGCCAGGTGCACACGTGGTCCGCGCCGCCAAAACCAGCGTGTGGACCGCCGAACCGGGACACATGTGCCCGATTTCGATGACCTACGCCGCGGTCCCGGCGCTGCGGCACAACCCGGCGCTGGCAAAGGTCTACGAGCCGCTGCTCACCAGCCGCGAGTACGACCCCGAGCTGAAGGTGGCCACCACCAAACCCGGCATCACCGCCGGCATGTCGATGACCGAGAAGCAGGGTGGCTCCGACGTGCGGGCCAACACCACCCGGGCAACACTTAATGCCGACGGCAGCTACACCCTCACCGGGCACAAGTGGTTCACCTCGGCGCCGATGTGTGACATCTTCCTGGTGCTCGCCCAGGCGCCGGGCGGGTTGAGCTGCTTCCTGCTTCCCCGGGTGTTGCCCGACGGAACCCGCAACCGGATGTTCTTACAGCGCCTCAAGGACAAGCTGGGCAACCACGCCAACGCGTCTAGCGAAGTCGAATACGACGGCGCCATCGCCTGGCTGATCGGAGAAGAAGGTCGCGGCGTGCCGACCATCATCGAGATGGTCAACCTGACCCGGCTTGACTGCGCGCTGGGCAGCGCAACCAGCATGCGTACCGGCGTGACCCGGGCAATTCACCACGCCCAGCACCGCAAGGCGTTCGGAACCTACCTGATAGACCAGCCACTGATGCGTAACGTCCTGGCCGATTTGGCCGTCGAAGCCGAAGCCGCCACCGTGGTGGCGATGCGGATGGCGGGTGCCACCGACAACGCCGCGCGCGGCGACGAGACCGAAACGCTGCTGCGTCGCATCGGGCTGGCCGCCACCAAGTACTGGGTGTGCAAGCGCGCCACACCCCACGCTGCCGAGGCGATGGAATGCCTGGGCGGTAACGGATACGTGGAAGACTCCGGCATGCCGCGGCTGTACCGGGAGGCGCCGCTGATGGGCATCTGGGAAGGTTCCGGCAATGTCAGCGCGCTGGATACGCTGCGCGCCATGGCAACTCGTCCCGAGTGTGTCGAGGTGCTGTTTGCCGAACTGGCCAAGACCGCTGGGCAGGAGCCGCGGCTGGACACCCATGTCGAGGCTCTCAGGCTGCAACTCGGCGACCAAGGCGACGTTGAGACCATCACCTATCGCGCCCGCACGATCGCCGAGGACATTTGCCTGGCATTGCAGGGGTCGCTGCTGGTGCGCCATGGGCACCCGGCCGTCGCCGAGGCGTTTTTGGCCACCCGCCTCGGCGGGCGCTGGGGTGGTGCATACGGCACCATGCCCGCCGGCCTGGACCTGGCACCGATCCTCGAGCGGGCCCTGGTCAAGGGATGACTCACGCGATCAGACCGGTCGACTTCGACAACCTCAAGACGATGACCTACGAGGTCACCGACCGGGTTGCCCGGATTACCTTCAACCGGCCCGAGAAGGGTAACGCGATCGTCGCCGACACTCCGCTGGAATTGTCGGCGTTGGTGGAACGCGCCGACCTGGACCCCCACGTCCACGTTATCCTGGTGTCCGGTCGCGGTGAAGGGTTCTGTGCGGGTTTCGATCTGAGCGCCTACGCCGAGGGATCGTCCTCTGCCGGCGGCGGCAGCGCCTATCAGGGCACCGTGCTTTCGGGTAAGACCCAGGCGGTCAACCACCTGCCCAACCAGCCATGGGACCCGATGATCGACTACCAGATGATGAGCCGCTTCGTCCGCGGGTTTTCCAGCCTGATGCACGCCGACAAGCCCACCGTGGTGAAGATCCACGGTTACTGCGTGGCCGGTGGCACCGACATCGCACTGCACGCCGATCAGGTGATCGCCGCCGCCGACGCCAAGATCGGTTACCCACCGACCAGGGTCTGGGGAGTGCCCGCGGCGGGGCTGTGGGCGCACCGGCTCGGCGATCAACGCGCCAAACGCCTACTGTTGACCGGGGATTGCATCACCGGCGCACAAGCCGCCCAGTGGGGGCTGGCGGTCGAGGCGCCGGACCCCGCGGACCTCGATGAGCGCACCGAACGACTGGTGACCCGGATCGCCGCCGTCCCGGTCAACCAGCTGATCATGGTCAAGCTGGCACTGAATTCGGCACTGCTGCAACAGGGTGTGGCGACCAGCAGGATGGTCGGCACCGTGTTCGACGGCATCGCCCGGCACACCCCCGAGGGACATGCGTTCGTCGCCGACGCGGTCGAGCACGGTTTCCGGGACGCGGTGCGCCACCGCGACGAGCCGTTCGGCGACTACGGCCGCCACGCCTCCGGAGTGTAGACATGCCGAACACGCTGACACGCATGACCGCCCGGTCGGTGGTGCTGTCCGTTCTTCTCGGTGCGCACCCGGCATGGGCCAGCGCGGGCGAACTGATCAGGCTTACCAGTGACTTCGGCATCAAAGAGACTACGCTGCGGGTGGCGTTGACGCGGATGGTCAGCGCCGGTGACCTGATCCGGTCCGCCGACGGCTACCGGCTCTCCGAGCGGCTGCTGGCGCGGCAACGTCGTCAGGACGACGCGATGCGTCCACGAGTGCGACCGTGGCGCGGTTACTGGACCACCGTAATCGTGACCAGTGTGGGCACCGACGCGCGCGCCCGAGCCGACCTACGAACCATGCTGTACAACAAGCGGTTCGGTGAGCTGCGTGAAGGCGTCTGGATGCGCCCGGACAATCTCGACCTCGAGCTGGATCCTGCGATCTCGGCCCGGGTGCGGATCCTCGAGACCCGTGACGGCGCACCGGTCGACCTGGCTCGGCAGCTGTGGGATCTGCCGACATGGGCGCGCACTGGACGCCGCCTGCTCGACGAGATGGCCGCGGCGGTCGACGTTCCCGCCCGGTTCGTGGTCGCGGCCGCGATGGTGCGCCACCTGCTGACCGACCCTGTGCTGCCTGCCGAGCTGTTGCCCGCCGACTGGCCGGGTGAGCAGTTGCGCGCCGCCTACAACGACTTCGCGGCCGAACTGTCGAGGCGGCGCGACGAGATCCAATTAGTGGAGGCGAGATGACAGATCCAGTCCGCGTCGAGCGTAGTGGGCCGGTGACCACGGTGATCTTGAACCGGCCGGAGGCCCGCAACGCTGTCAACGGCCCGACGGCCGCTGCCCTTTTCGCCGCGTTCGAGGCATTCGACCGCGATGACTCCGCGGCGGTAGCGGTGCTGTGGGGTGAGCACGGAACGTTCTGCGCCGGAGCGGATTTGAAGGCGTTCGGCACCTCGGACGCGAATCCGGTACACCGAACGGGCCCCGGACCGATGGGGCCGACGCGGATGGTGCTGTCCAAACCGGTGATCGCCGCGGTGAGCGGCTACGCGGTGGCTGGCGGTCTGGAGCTGGCATTGTGGTGCGATCTGCGGGTCGTCGAGGAGGATGCGGTGTTCGGAGTTTTCTGCCGACGGTGGGGCGTGCCGCTGATCGACGGGGGGACCGTCCGATTGCCTAGGCTGATCGGGCACAGCCGGGCGATGGACATGATCCTCACCGGCCGCGGTGTCGACGCAACCGAGGCATTGGCGATCGGGTTGGCCAATCGTATCGTTCCCAAAGGTGGGGCCCGTCCCGCCGCCGAAGAGCTGGCGGCGCAGCTGGCCGCGCTGCCGCAGCAGTGCCTCCGATCCGATCGGTTGTCGGCGCTAAAACAGTGGGGGTTAGCCGAATCCGACGCGATGAATTACGAATTCGGAAGCATCGCCCGGGTCGCGACGGAGGCACGGGAAGGGGCGGGACGTTTCGCGGCCGGCGCAGGCCGGCACGGCGCGCCGACGTGAGGTTGCAGCGCCCCCGGCGGCTAGCCCGGATTTTGCGGTAGTTGTGGGCGACACGGCGTGTAGATAACGGAAAGCCCTTCTGCTCCAAGGGAAACTGTAGTTGCTAACCGTAACAGTTCC
>Ga0207433_10008570_pt1 | contig 16602 bp, 16 predicted proteins | sample YelNatPaOPGAMG01_FD_187559 | JGI IMG/M metagenome (GOLD analysis project Ga0207433, IMG submission 187559) | Hot spring thermophilic microbial communities from Obsidian Pool, Yellowstone National Park, USA - OP-RAMG-01 (SPAdes) (version 3) | ecosystem: Environmental > Aquatic > Thermal springs... | reverse complement strand
GGAAAGGCCGGCGGCGAGGAGTTCAATTACATCGCTGACTAAAATTCGTGTACCTTTGAATGTGGGTTTTCCATGGCAGATTTCGTCGTCGACGACTATGTATTTACCAACTTCAATTTTCATAGGGACTCACACCGTTTTTAATGGGCAACCACATTTAAAAGCTTTCTAGAAAGCTTCAATTCCTCTACTATTTTATTCTATTCCTAGTTTTTTGTTTAGTCCTGTTTGGAAAGAAGCCCTTTTAACGCGGATCAACGAGCAGCAGTATGGCTTAGGAAGGGCGTAAAATGACGTTTTATCATCCGCATGGAAATTACGACGACCAATTGTGGGCTTTGGCTTTGGCCGTCTACGCAGCCAAAGATAACAATTTAATAGGCTTGATGATGGAAAGTTTCCTCACACCTACTAAAATGCTTTAGGTTATTTTTGCTTCATATTGTTTGAAGAGTTTTAGAAATTCTTTTGAAAAGTTTTCTTCTCTGAATCTTTCCGCGATTTTTATGATTTTTAAAGCTTTTTCTGGAGACCATTCATGAATTTCTTTTGTGATCTTTGCGGCTGCCTCATAGATGTTATTGTACCGTAAATCTTCAGGTACGAACTCTTTTGGGCCTCCAGAGTTATGGACTATTGGTGTGCATCCCATAGCCATGGCTTCAACTATGGATATTCCAAAGTGCTCGCCAACCATGGTGTGTAAGTATACTTTTGCGTTTTCCAATATTTGTTTCATTTCAATCCTAGATGCGTCTGGGAAAAATTTAACTCTGTCTGTTAAGCCAAGTTTTTCGATGAGTTTTTGTAATGAAAGTAATGTGTCTTTGCTGTGTACTCTGCCTATTATGGCGAATTGAATGCTTTTTTCTGTTAATGAAGCTATGTAAGGGATTTTTTCTAATTCCTTTCCGGGTGCAAAACGGGATATTGTGACTACTACGTCTTTTCTTTGGTTTTTAGTTAAGTTTTCCGGATTGTTTTCGAAGTTAGAGGAGGGTACTGGTGGATATAGCACCTCTGCTTTTTTCCCAGAAAATCTCCTTATTTCTTCTGCTGTGTAGCGGCTATTAGCGAGTATGAGTTTCCCGTTATCCCTGGTAAGGTTTTTTTCGAAGAAAGCACATGGTAAACCTCCAACTGGTAAAAGGTGTCTGCTTTTTAGGTAAGGGAATTTTGGTTTGTAATAGTATTGGTTTAGAAAAGGAAAGTGAATGTAGCTTATATTTGTCCATGGGAAAATGCGGCATGAATATACGTCTATCCATATATCGCATTTTGATTTGAGGACGTAGGAGCGAAAAATGGTTTGATAGAAATCTAATAATCCTCTCGGTTGAACTGTAGAGGGTTTAACTATGGCCTTTATGGAGGGATGAAAGCGTTTTCCATAGAATTTTTCTATTTCTTGCTGATTTATTTTTTTATTAGTGAAAATGGTTACATCGTATTTGCTTTGGGCTAAAGTGTTTGCGATGGTTACTGCTACAAATTCTCCTCCACCGTAAACGTTCAAAGTTGGGCAAAAACACTAATTTTCAAAGATTTAGACCCTCCGCCATTTAGATTACGGAATGATGGGTCAATTTCACAGAATAGGACGCTGTATGTTCGCGTATTTCTTCGATTTTCCTGCTGGGGTTGTGTAACTTCAAAAATAATATAAAGAAAAAATAAACAAAAATTTTCAATAAGCTATGCTTTGAGAAGATGTCTCAATACTTCATGCTTTTAAATGACTGCTTGCGTGCAAACCAAAACATGTTCAAGAAGTATTTTCATAGATTATGTTGCCACCGTTAGCGTATACTATGCTTAAATCATCAAAGATAAAAGTGAGCTCAGTAGTATTCCATGAAAAACGTTCAAACGGAATCATACCCTCAATAACGTTTAATGTACTCAGATAGACAACGCCATTTTTCGCTACTGATGTGGTATTAGATAACAGATTAACATAACCCCTGTAGACCATACCATAAATAGTTAACACATAATTTCGAGAAGAACCATCCGCATACAATCCAGAATTTCCGACGTTAAGGCTTTCCGATAACCATTGCGCTCCATATACGCTGCACGCGTCTATATATCCATATCGACCATACAACCTATATGCAGGCATTCTATATTTGCTAAGAGGTATTGACCAACTCTCACTTCTAGCTACTTCATACACAAAACTTGTCTGAAAAAGAAAGTATGGTACTAGCACAAATACCAATAAAGCTGAAACAGCAACTTCTTTTTCTCGCCTAAACACAAGCTTAACAATAAACTTGGCGCCTATTATACATAAGGGAGCTAAGAAGAACAGCAACACATGATAGAATCTGGTCATATTCATCGTATTTGCTAACCCTGGAATTGCAATGAGCGCAATAAGGAAGGCTATTGCTTGTACTGTAAAGATGAAATACTCCTTTTCGTAATTTGCTTTTAATCGTTTTGTTATCAATCCGACGAAACCCATAATAATAAAGAACTGCGTAAGGTACGCAAATGCCCTACTAATCGCGTTCCATATTGTTGGTGGTGTCTCTAATCCTAAACCTCTCAATACTTCTGTTTCTCTAGTTTTAGGATTAAAAAAGTCTCCTAACTGATGGCAAACATAATCCCCATATTCAAGGATGCTATTAAGAATAACCGAGTTAGATGTAAAAATATACCACCCGAACATTACTACAAAAAAGAGAGAGATCATCCCCAAACTTATTTTATTATTAGGCTTCTTCGCCAAAAAAAGCGAAACTAGAGCAAAAGAAATTAAAAACAGAAAAATCTCAGCCACTCCATAATGCGAAGTTATTAAGCCAAAGCTAAAAATTATAAAACATGATATTTTGCTTGATCGCCTCATTTTCCCCTTATCTAGAATAATAATTAATAATATAATCAAAAAAAGCTCGCTAATCATTTGCCTATTTAAACCCAACATTTCAGTATAGAATGTCTCATAAGCCATAAAGAAAAAAGCAGATATAAAAGCGGATTTTTCTCCAATAGACTTCCGCCAGATTTGATATAAACCTAAAGGTACGAGCGAAAATACCCATGGAAATATTATCTTAAATACCCATGGTGAGGCAATATTTAAGAGAATTGAATAAACCGTTGGGAGAATGGTAACACTTAACATATCATTAATTCTGCCGAACGATAAATCCGAGAAAATTTCGTTCCAACACAAGTTGCTCTCCGTAGTCTTGAAAACAAAATATTCAACCGGAACATCTGAACCAAACGAAACAATGTAGTAAGATGTAAGCGAAGAATGGTAAAGGAGCGCAAGAGCTATCATTAATATAATAAAAGGATAGAACTTTGGGAGGGGCGAATTTTGAGAGAAGACAACACATATAAAAAGAAGCGAAATTATTATAATCATAATGAGAAGTAGCACATTATTTCTGTAAGTATTTGTCAACACTGTGCCAATTATACCTAATATCGGAAGAACTAAGAAAAACAGTGCAAACAAAGGGAACCTTAACTGATCAGTTTTATAAAGACTAACAGTTTTGCCTTTTAAACAAACTAAAAGTCCACCAACAAGAACAGGAATGTTAAGCATAATGTTCAAAAAAGTGAATGAAAGTGGTTGTAAAATACCAAACGCGAAAAAGAGTTCATTTATGAGCAGCCCGCCAAGCATAAGATAGGCGATGCTAAGTCCTACTGAAAAAAGCAAAATTTCAATTGAATCAAGCTCATCTAATTTCAACAACTTAATAAAAACAAAACCTGGAACAAAATTGAAATAAAAGAATCCAATTATTTGTCTAATAAGTGAAATTCCGGAAAGCACGGCAGTATAGAATACAAATAGTAAGAGTAATATACTCAATGATAGTTTCTTCGTTTCCAATTTGACAATAGACATAAATTCACCTCATTGATTTTTGTGTTAGAACCACTTTAAACAGTTATTTAAATGAATTATATCCAAATAACTTGGCCAATTCATAGGCTTTTATAAATTTTGCCCCACATTGCATTACATATTCAATTATTTCCTCGAACATTTTCATGCACTTATCGGTATTTCTATACCACCACCAATGAGACCCCCATGATCTGGGAATGATATCTTTAGGATGAATATAAAATACAACGGGATTTCTCAACAGGAAATTGATCTTGACTCCAAGTTTGCACCATCTCATACCAAAAATTCGTAGATAAGTACCTCCTAAGGGAAAAGGCAAAAGGGGGTTTGTTGAGACTGGAATCTCAATCAAATTATGAGCTTCACATTTATTAAAAATAAAAAATGGTTTAGTTGAAAAATGATAGCTATTATATTTTTTATATAGTAGAGGAGAGCACACAACTGAACAATCATATATATAATCATTTTTTCGTAATGCTATCCAGCAATTTTTGTTAATATTGAAAAGGGGGGCGCGATAACCGAGTGGTCTTGAACCTGTTATAGATTCTATTATTTCTGTGGCTATTTTTATAATTTGAACTTGTTTACTAACATTCATGAGCGCTTCCCTTTTGTTGTGTTCTAATCCATGGCAAGCTACTTCATGCCTTTTCTTCACCACTTCTTTTATAATCGCTGGAAATTTCTCTGCCACCCGTGCTGGTACAAAAAATGTTGCTTTGATTGCATATCTATCTAACAATTTTAAAAAAATCTCGATTCCACGTTCTACAAACATTGATCCATAAGATGGTGGTATGGGAGGATCGACGTCAATCGTTATAGCGAAGTAAGACATCAAATTCCACTCGTAATTATTTGATAGATATAGCCTTCTTATCTTCCTTCACGCACTTAACAAGTATGCTTCTTGAAAATAATAGAGGAGTTATTCTTCTTAAAATACCTTCTAGTACTATAAGAAGTTTTAAGAAGGAGTGATCCTTTGATAAGGTCCAAACTTTATAAGGAATTTTTTGTAATGGAACAAAATCAACTAATCTAAATCCGTAAAGTTTAAGCATCCTTTTCATTTTGAAAAAATTAAAAACATGAGAACCGCGCGAGCTTAATGATGGCGTAATGTGTCTGAGTATGAGTTCGTAACCTAATGGACTAGATAAATCGAGCACGAAGACTTTGCCCGACTTGAGGACACGAGACGCTTCAGAAATTGCTTGCTCGTAATTTTTTAAATATTTTAATGTTCTAACACAAACTATTCCATCAAATACATCTTCTTTAAAAGGCAGATACTGCCCATCCGCAACAACCAGTTCATAACCGCCCAAATTTTGGATGGACAGATGAGTTTTTGCCGATTCTATATTCGTCTTACTTACGTCGAGTCCAATCACATTCGCATTTGATTTTTTTAGTATTTCACGTGTTACGCGGCCTGAGCCGATGCCAACATCTAATATTAAATCAAATGATTGAGGATTGAGAAATTTTTGAATATCATTTATTTCCATTGTAGATAGAATTTTCTCTCCCAATGTTCTAAACATAGCTGTTTCGTAGTCAGCTATAATACTTTTAAGGAAAAATTGCACAGTCTTAAATCTAGAATAATACCGCCAATATACGAGAGGTAAAAATAGAGAAAATTTTATTCCAAAAGTTTTTGCAAGCAAAAAGGGATTTAATAATCTTTTGCTTTGATACTTAAGAAAGATCGCTTCCCTTAATCCCGCAGAGACCATGTAAAAACGCAAGGAGAATCTGTTAACATTTAGGCCTGATTTTCGTAAGTAATGCTTAAAAAAGTGTGAAAAGATTTTCACCGAATCTTCCTCGTTAAACAAGGGGTGAATGATATGATAATAAACGTAACTTATGTCCATTAAAGGATCCCCAATCTCAGCCCAAGTCCAATCCAGGAGGATTATATTTTTCTTATCAGTTATTAAGAAGTTGTTAGGGTTCATATCACCATGAAGTAAAGAATAACAACGGCAAGGACATTTAGTTGCATTGCGCTCAAGCCACTTGATGATCCAATTAAAATCTTCATCCTTCACTATATCTTTAGCCCACTTTTCCTCTTTCAACGACTGTCTTTTTGCGTAGTCGTATTCGTTTTTAGGTCTTAAAAGGAAACTAAAATTCTTAACATCTAGCTTATGCAATTTAGCAAGAGTTTCTGCAAGGTATTCAAAGAAATAAAGAATTTCTTTTCTATTAAGATGCTTTAAGTGATCCCTAATGTTTTTTCCTTCAATTTTCTCCATTATTATAAAAGGCGCTCCGAATAAATTCTCATTTACTTCTAATACGTACACGCGAGGAACAGGAAATCCAATGCGCTTTAAGGCTTTTAAGGTCAAATATTCTTTTTCAGCCAATTCTCTTTCTCTGTAAAGTTTTAAAATAAGCTTAAGTAGCAAATCCTGTCCATTATAGCGGAAAGTAGTTGAGAAAGCGTATATCTCGTTCATCGCCCCTCGAAGCCTTAATAAATTATGAATTTTGACGTTAGTTGCCTTTCGCGGCATAAAGTTAGAATATCCTTTTGCGCAACAATAAGATAAATATTCGGCAAGCGTTGATGGATTAACTTTACTGCTTTTCATTTCTATAACACCTAAGAAAGAAGTCAAAAATCGTAAGACTTATTATATAGAAGACTTTAGTATATTTGTGGAATAATACATGTGCGCCTTTAATAAATATATCACCCTTGTTATAACATATTTTAAGGATAAGTACTATTTCTTTACTCTTACTCAAACAATGTGGAGGAATAGGACTGTTGTCAAGTGAAAAATTGTTAGCATTAGCGTTGATGTCTGTAGTTTTTGCTGCTATTACACTTTCGTACGGGCTATCAATATTAACGAGTAATGTTACTATAACGAATTCTGGGGTGATTATCACCATTTCCCCTTTACATGTTGAGGGAAGATATATCAAAAACATTTTTGGAAACATTATCATGCTCAGAGGTATTAATAAGCATGGTTTTGAGGACTATCCCACGGGTATTTGGCAACGCCCAGACGGAAGCATCACAAATCGATGGGAGACTGAGACGATTAAAGCAAATCTTGAGGCCATGAAGGCTTGGGGCATGAATGTCCTTCGAATTCATACGGCGGTAAACTTTTGGAAATATAACATAGGCAACTTTAGGCAAAATATAAAAGACTTGCTTATATGGGCTGGTGAAAGGGGCTTGTATGTAATATATGACTGTTACAGTGTAGTTGATTACTTTTCAGAAGGACATCAACCAGACCCGCTTCCTTATCCTCCATACAACAGCCGTCCCGACGTCATAGGAAGCGAAAATGAGTTTGTTGAGTTCTGGGCTAGTGTTGCAAATGAATTAAAGGGTTATCCAAACGTCTTGTTTGAACTTTGGAATGAGCCGCACATAGCCGAGAACCATACCTGGGAAGAAATGAGGGAAAGCTGGAAAAACGTCACCCAACGGTGCATAAACGCCATCAGAAATACTGGAGCAACAAATATAATTGTGGCAAGTTGGGGTTGGGGTATATGGTGTAATTTAAATTATCCATGGGAGTCACCACCAACTCCTGTGCATGACCCCGCAGCTACTCTCGACTGGGTTATATTATTTAATTTGAGTGACCCACTGGGCAATATACTCTACGACACGCATCTCTATCGCGGTGATATAATTCGTTCGGAACCAACATGGGTAAACTGTTGGACTTACGAAGATATAAAGTTAGGTTTACATTACTGCTGGGTTGACTACGTTCTCAATAATGTAAGTAAACCTATAATCTTTGGAGAAATTGGACCGAATATGTGGCAAACAGGCGAGGAGTTGGAGAGAGAGCTTGCATTTTATAATAATTCTTTAACGGTGTTTAATGAATGGGGCATAGGTTTTACAGGATTTTGGTGGTGGCCTACAGGACAATTCGCTCACCTAACCGGGCAACCAAACTACCAGCCAAACCGTGCAGGAGAAATCTTAAAGAACTCTCTCAAATGAGACCCAATTCACACTGCAACAAATAAGTCCAAAAATTACCACATTTTCAAGAGGACTACATAACTTATAACATTCACGTTGTATGACTTTTAAGAAAGATTATATATACTCTCGCGACGAACTACAACTGATATATTTTAAAATATGAGTTATAATTCAAAGCTTAGTCAATAAATTCTACGAATTTTTCTTAAAATTCCTTTTATCGAAAATCTCCGCCCTTTTTATAGCTCTCTCACTAAAAATTTTAAGCGTATTGCCATCCTGCAGTAGCAAATTTATTTGATCAGCAACCTCATCTACGTTCTCAAAAGAATACACACTCTCGATCACTTTCGAGCTAAATATAGAATTCGTTAAATTAATTTTATTCTTAACTTTTTCAGAAATCTCCTTTGTATGGAGATATATGGAAGTAAATACGCCCGTCTAATTCCTTTAATGTGATTTACGGGAGCTAGGTTCATATAGATCACAGTTTTATCTGCTGATGGACAGAAAAACCAAGGGGATGAACAGGATATAACTGCGGTCTGATAATTTTTGGGGATGTGAGATAGCAGAAGATAGAAGTTTAATAATTCGCCATAGGCAGATGTACCAAAGATTCTTAGATTGATTATTTCAACATCAGGTTTTGCAACTTTGCCAAAAATCTGCTCAACCTTTTGCCAATCAGTTCTTTCGAACGAACTAAGTATAATTTTATAACCTTTCTCTTTTAGAGCTTCTATAATTGTCAAACATACTTTTCATGAACCGCCAATGGCATTTAATGAGGGATGCACAACTAAAATATTCATCTTAACTTTCCTTCACTACGCCTTTTATTCTACCGTGTCCATATCCTTTTATATGACCTTTAAAGAAACCTAACCACCAAGCTAAATTTTTAAATAAGGTATAAAGAGGTAATAGAAAAACGAGTTTTCGCCTAATTAATCTGTAGGCAGTAACGGCGTAAACAACTCCTCCAATCAACGCAGCTAATGGTGAAAATCTAGAAAGTAAAAGGATTTGATTATGTTTATGCTTAATGTAGTGCGCTCCATATCCATGCCAAACTGAATGATTCCAGCACTCTTTCCATGTTTTTTTGCTTACGGCAAAAAATAGAGCTCTATCCCTTACTACAGACCAACCAGCGCTTATAACTCTATACGCAACATCAATGTCTTCACACGATCCTTTGATTTTTTCATCAAAGCCTCCAACTTCCTTTATAGCCTTAACTCTATATATTGCCCCTCCAGTCCCTGGTAAGTTTGTTCCAGATTTATAGCGGTAAGCGACATATTCAACATTATCTAAAAATGCAACGAGACTCCCTTGATCTAACATTCCGTATGATCCCCCCGCTATTGCCACTTTAGGGTTTTTTTCCATAAACTCAAGCATTGTTGAAACATAATTATTAGTTATCACAAGATCCCCATCAACCCAAATGATATAATCGCCTTTTGCATTATTCACTACAACATTTCTCGAATAGCCTAACCCTTTCCATTTATGGCGAAATATTTTAACGTGTATGTCCATTTTAGTGACATAACGTTCTATGACGGAAAGAGTACCGTCTTCGCTACCATCATCAACAAAAATGACTTCCATAAGCTCATGATGATAATCTTGTGCCATTATGCTCTCAATGACCTTACCTAACGTGTCTTGACAATTTCTCACACATACTCCAATAGTAACTTTTGGGTTCAATATACAAACTCACCAAAAACGAGAATTGCCGAAACTCATAATTTATGTTGCCCTATCTTTGCGCACTGTGAAAGAAAACCAAAAAACCACGCCACCCTTTTAAAAAAGTAATGCAAAGTGAAAAGAAATGCTCTTTTTTGACGAAATTTCTTATAGGCCTGAACGGATTGCTCAACTTTTTTAATTAGCAACACCGGAGGAAAAATTTCAAGACTAATGAGAATTTTTTTATTTTTGTGGTAAAGTTGAAAACCACCCTTCCCATGCCACATATATTCGTTCCAAAGAGCCTTCCAACTTTTTCTTCGTAATTCTTGAAAAACAGCTGACGCGACGCAAAGTTTCCATCCTAGCGCCCTAATCCTACTTTCTATATCCATATCTTCACCTACCCCTTTGAAGAGTGGGTCGAAACCACCCGCTTGTCTTATTGCTTTTACACGGTAGATACATCCAGAAGTTGCGAGAACCTTATCATTTACTTCACCTTCGTTTTGCGTATTCAACATAAATTCTAAATCCTCTAAGAAAGCGACTAAGTTTTTATGTTCATCGCCTTTTAGAACACCATACTTTCCTTTTGCTATACCTACCTTTGGATTACTATCCATAAATTCAACATGTTTTTTAATAAAATCTCTAGACAAAATTATATCACCGTCAACCCAGACTATATATTCTCCTTCAGCATTATCCACCACAATCTGTCTAGCCTTTCCCAACCCTTCTTTCTCGCGGAAAACTTTAAAGCGAATTTCAGAATTTTTAAGTTGCCTTTTAATTATAGATAACGTTGCATCCTCGCTATAACCATCAACAATTATTAATTCTATAAGTTCACGCGGAAAATCTTGCTTGATTATACTTTTAATCGTCTCACTAATGGTCTGGGCGTTGTTTTTAACACAAATCCCTATAGTTACTTTTGGTCTTATCAAAATCATCACAACTCAAATTATTCCAAGTGTTCAGATGAGCCACATCACTTACGCATTTCCAATAAGTTTCAGAAACCCAAAATTGATAGCATAGAGAACCTGATATCCAGCAGTTCATTCAATTTGATTTTTGTATGCTTTGGCAATTACTTCCAAGTCCCTTAATGCGTCTTGACCTGAAAGTCTATTTTCGCCGTTACCATCATTTTTTACATAATTAACAAGATGCGAAATCTCATTTAGATAAGGAATGAATGCGCGCGCAGATACCTCGTATATTCGGACCCTATAACATGAATCTCGTGTCCTAAATTCACCCATCTTTTAGTTATTTCAAAGAACTGGCGCTCCCTACCAGTATAATGTAACTGACCAATGTCGAGAAACATCTTAGGTCAAAACTTAGTATTCTCATTTATATCAGTCCATTATCATATATATCGTTAACATACTTGAGAATGCCTTTTTTAAATTGTTCCTTGTTGAAGATTCTAGCTCTTTCTATCGCTTTCAATCGAAGAATTTCATACATTCCCTTATTCGTTAAAAGCAAGTTTATATTGTTAGCCAGTTCTTGGATATTTACGAAGCTTAGTCCATGCTTATCAAATTCTATTATATCTGTATAGGGTCCACCACTTCTATGCACTATTGGAACACATCCTGAGGCCATCGCCTCGGCAACACTTATACCAAAATGCTCGAGAATTGCACAATGAACGTAAATTTTCGCTTTTGAAAGAATATTTTTTAGTATGTCAAAGGAAACGTTGACATTTAAAGTCACTCTGTGATTAAGCTTCATGTTATTTATCAATTGTCGAAGTTTCATTAAGTATCGTATTGAAGCAGAATTGTATGCGCTTCCCATGATAATGCATTTTCCGTCTTTGACATGAGTGAAAGCCCTTATTAAGAGCTCGAACTTTTTGAAGGAATCAAACCTTCCAATGCTTACAACTAAATCCTCTTTTTTAGGCGACGGATTGAAATCTTTTATGTTTATTGGTGGGTAAAGAACCTTACACTTTAATTGGTAAATGGCTTCAATTACCCTAGAGCTAAACGAAGAATTTGTCAAAATGACTTTGTTTTTTGTTTTTTTAAGGAACATTTTCTGTATGAAAACATAGGGAGTCAAATACGCCCTTTTAAGCACGTTCATGTAACTGACCGGAGGAATCATGTAAATTATTGCTTTTTTGGCTGTTGGACAGTAAAACCATGGAGATGTGCAAGACACTATTACTACTTCATAATTCTGACTTATTTTAGATAAAAGTCTATGAAAATTTAATAATTCACCATATGCTGAATACCCGAAATATCTTGGTTTGACAATCTCAAAATCTGGTTTCAAAGCATTGCCGAATATTTTTTCTACATTTCTCCATCTTGTTTTTTCAAAAGTTCCAAGAGTTACGTTATATCCTTTTTCTTTTAAACCTTCGATGATCGCCAAGCATAATCTTTCTGATCCACCGCTAGCATTTAAAGAGGGATGCACCACCAAAATATCCATACTAAACACTCTTACTACCGAATTGCTGCTCATAATTTTTCATGTGACCTTTTTATGAAACCAATTCACCAAGCCGCATTTTTGAATATAAATATAAAGCGGCAAGTGAAAAACCGATTTTAGTCTAATTACCGTATAAGCTGTAATACTAAAGACAATTCCTCCAATCATCGCAACAAGTGGAAACATTTTCACAATGCAGAAAGTTCGCTTATTTTTATGCTTAATATAATGTGCTCCGTACCCATGCCAAATTGAATGATTCCAGTATTCCTTCCATGTTTTCTCTCCATGAGCGTAAAATAGAGCCTTATCTCTTACAACAGACCAGCCAGCACTTGCAACCCTATGTGCAGCACCGATATCTTCACAAGATCCCCTAATGTTTTAATCAAAACTCCCCATCTGCTTTATGGCCTTAAGCGATATATGCGCGCGCAAAAACTACCACCTGAATATGTCAAGCCATATACCTCAAACAATTCATAGATAAAACAGAAATTTGCTTTTCTAAAATTTACCAATAATTTCTTCAACGCATCGTCTCATTTGACTTGATTTTTGTATGCTTTGGCAATTACTTCCAAGTCCCTTAACGCATCTTCGCCTAAAAGTCGGTTCTCGCCATCATCATCTCGTATATAGTCAACGAAATGCGAAATTTCTTTCAAATAAGGAATGAAAAATTTTGGTGTTCTACCTATAATTAGTTTAATCGCCGTAACCACCTTGCTTGAAGGAGAAAAATAAGCCTTGGCATGTGACATTGTTCCAAAAAGTTCAATGCCTACCGCGGTGCTTTGCGAAAACCATCCAACATTTACAACCGCCGACGCCCCAAATTCAAAATCCATAATGCAAGTTGCATAATCTTCAAAATCGAAATTAAACCGATAGCCCAAACGAGCTTTAACATCAGTAACTTCCCCAAAATACCAGCGCAACAAGTTTATCATATGACAACCTAAATCAACAAGGACACCCCCACCGGTCAACTCTTTGTTTAACCACCACTCAGGCACCGGACGGGGTATAGTGCTTTCTGCCCTATGGAAAAAGGGGCCTGCAGCAATATTAACTCCATAGGCCAATTGGATATCACCTAAAATACCACTCTCCATCTGACTTTTCAGATTTACAAATTCAGGAACAAACCTCAATGGATAACCCACCATAAATTTAACACAGTTTTTCTTAGAAGCCGAAACAATTTTTTGGCCTTCCTCCACATTTCTTGCAATTGGCTTTTCCAGAAAAACATGTTTACCTTCTTCCATGGCTTTTATAGCGCATTCTGCGTGAAGATGTGTTGGAAGTGCAATTATTATAGCGTCTAAATCTTTAAGTTTTAGAAGTTCGTTATAGTCGGTAAATAATTGTTTAACCCCGAAATTCCTGGCATAGTTTAAAGCTTTCTTTGACGAGTCTGCAGCAGCAACTACTCTTACGGATTTTAAATTTAAACAATTCCTTAGATGAACTTTACCTATAAATCCGAGACCGATCACTCCTAGGTTAATTTTTTCCATTTTCTATCACGACATCAGACTAGGCGTTTATCTAAACCCAATTTACAAGCAACCCTATAACCTAACATTATCACTCTTTCAGAAAGACTTCGCTTAGGAAATCTCTTCCTAAAAAAGTCGATATCAACCCCTTTAATAACAAATGATGTTTTTCCTAGACCTTCTTTCTCCGCCAACACTAAATGCGCCACTGATTTTGGGTTTACACCCATAATTTTTGCAGCTACAGCGTCAATTGCCACAGGATCTTGGCTTGCCATCACAAGCCCTAACCTCGATATTTTGGAGCCACAAACAGTCAGACCATCCAACACGTGAAGATCAAACGGCATAACCTTATTCAACGCAACAATAACCTTATCCAGCTTGGAATGATACTCAAACTTTTTTGGGTAAGGATTACACCCATAAATGTTTTTCAAAGCAGCAGAAATCTTCGTGAAACTCATATACTTCATCTTCGGAACATTAACACACAAATCAGCCTCCCTAATAATTTTTGGAATCATAAACTCAAAAAACTCATCCGCCACTCTCACCGCAGCCTTTTCCGCCTCGACAATGGAAAGATTAACCAAGTCCACATTACAATTTTTTGCGAGCTTTTCATAACCTAAATATTTGAATGCATATTTACACTTCATGGCAGAGGCATCAGATTCTACAATAGAAATCTTAACATCTGGGGAGATCTCCTCACGAAACAAGCTTATCAAAGCAGCAACAAAAAGGGGATCTGTGGTTTGGCCAGTAGACCAATCCCAATAATAACACATGTTTGGCTTGATAACAATTTTTTCCACTTTGGGGAGCGAGTAATCAATCAGCCTAAAGGCCTCTCTAACCGCCCTTTTAATCGAATCGACATTCCGCGTTTTGCATTCAACCAGTCCAACTAAGCTCATTAAAACACCAAATTTTTGTTAATTCACTTTCCCCAAGCAATGTAACGTCGCCCAAACAGAAAAGTTACTAAGCCAGCCGCCAAAATGATATTGTTAATGAAAAGTTCGATAAATATTCGCCTAGCCAGAACCAACAAACCCAAAACCGAAAAAATAATCGCTAAACTAAGCTGAGAAAACGGACTCGTAACTATTAGGGCTATACTACTAGCCATCAATATCAAAAAGATTATGGGGTTAAAAATGAAAAGGACTATTTCAGCTACAGCTATTCTTTTCGGAAGAGAAAGCCTTCCTTTGAAAAGGAGTTTTAAACATTTAACCCATAGACTGATCAACTGATTAGCGCGCCTAACTTTAACTTTAAACTTTGCAAAGAAAATTGTCGGAAAACTTGTATAAAATACTATTTCAGGAGCTAAAATTGTTCTAAAGCCTCTAAAAACAACCTCTAAAGCTGTTCCAGAATCATCAGAACCCGTTTCGCAGTCAAAATGGTCGAAGGCATTCCGCTTATAGGCACAGAAGCCTCCTTCAAATCTAATGGTTGAATGAATCTTCGATTCGCCAAGTCTAACGAAATTAGCAATCTGCAAGTATGATTCCTCAGCCCTAGTCACCCAAGACTCGCCAACATTCACGTTTACACCTCTCCCAGTAACGGCGCCTACACCCGGATCAGCCAAATAGGGCATTGCTTTCCGCAAAATATCCGGAGGCCACTTCGTATCCGCATCAGAAACAATCACAATAGGCTTGGTGGATGCTTGTAAAGCCTTATTTAAGGCAGCAGACTTACCAGCCCTTGAATTTTGCTTCACTAATTTAATGTTTAAACTAGGATGTATCTTCATAAAGCCTTCAATCTTGTTCACAGTGCCATCATCTGATGCATCATCAGCGACGATTATCTCTATTTTCTCCTTCGGGTACAAAACATTCACAATGTTCTCCAGCTTATATTCAATAATTGCTTCCTCATTGTGGGTAGGGATCAAAATCGAAATTTCAGGCTCAAACTTTTCATCAACTTGAATATTCCAAGGTGTATAGACGTATTTTCTTAAGTAGAGAAAGTACGCCAAATAAGTTATTAAGAAAATGAATAAGGAACTCAAAAATACGATTTGCAACATTTAAATCGCTTTCACTTGACAATATAAAATGTTTCTCTATTTTTCAGGAATTCCTTAAAGTCTTTAGTGTTAGGCTCGCTTTGTTTGGGTGAAATAGTCGTTAGCTCACTTTTAAATTCTTTAACAGCCTCTTTTTTTAGTGGGAGAAACTCTGAAACGTCAACATAAATTCTATCGCGCTTAAAAATGCTGGCAAGAAACTCTATCAGTGGGCCGAAACGGGCAGCCTTATGCATAATAGTATAACGGTACATCATCGGCTTTATATCAAACTTCTCAACAGCTCTTCTTACAATACGATTTGCCGCTTGATGATCTGGATGAGCATCCCGCTCAAAGGGAAAATAGACTTCAGATGGCATATACTTCTCCAATATTTCGGTAACTTTTTCTTCTGCTGCCTCCTCATTTTCCTTAAGTGTCCCGTCAACAAAATCCAGAAAAATTACATTTTTCTCGGGCACGCCCAAAATTTTCGTAGCCCTTAAAACCTCCCCACGTCTAATATCCTTAACTTGTTCAGGCGAAGGGTCATCATCTATCCCAAAACTTTTTAGTAGCAAAAATCTTCCATCCGTCATAACAACAATAATGACCTCGTAGCCTTCAGCTAATTTTTTTGCTATTGTCCCGCCGCACCCCAAAGTTTCATCGTCAGGATGCGGAGCGAAAATAATAACTCTTCCCTTCAAAGTTTATTCCAGCTTTAAGCCATCATATAGCTAGTACGTGAAATTGCTAGATTCTTTATAAAACGTTTATGAATCTTAAATGCAAAATCATAAGGATCTAAAGAAGTTATAGCCCTTTTCTGCAAGCCTCTTAGCCCCGAGTACAAGCTTATATTTCGGCTTGAAAAATTTGTGAAAAATTTGAAGCTTTTCTAAGTTTCCATTCCATTCGCTTTTCCATCTCCAAATCCCCCATGAACTTGATCCTTCGGCGGGCG
>Ga0207433_10008561_pt1 | contig 16613 bp, 19 predicted proteins | sample YelNatPaOPGAMG01_FD_187559 | JGI IMG/M metagenome (GOLD analysis project Ga0207433, IMG submission 187559) | Hot spring thermophilic microbial communities from Obsidian Pool, Yellowstone National Park, USA - OP-RAMG-01 (SPAdes) (version 3) | ecosystem: Environmental > Aquatic > Thermal springs... | reverse complement strand
TCCGAAGTTGCCTACCAGCCCGCCTCCGAACCAGCTTACCAGCCTGCTTCCGAACCAACTCCCGAACCAGCTTCCCAGCCAACCTACCAGGCAACTTACGAGGCTACCTACGGGGTCACCCCCTAAGCGGTACCCCCTCCCATAGCAAAATTAAATATAAGATATTAAATATCAAAAACTTAAAAGAAAATTTTGCCTGATTATAAGTATATTGGCAGTTTACTTTATATGATAAAGTATGTCTTCAAACAAAGTGGCAAAGGCTTTTTGAAAAGAAGATTGATTTTACTCGGCAGCTTGAAAAAAATCAGAGATAAAAAAGTTAACAATTCGCCTTAGGCGGATTATTTTTATTAAAAATCGGGCAGAATGCCTCGCCTTCAAGGTAAGTAATTTACTTCTATATTCCAGATATTCAGAAAATAATTTTCGCTTTTGTTGACTCGGCAAAGATTTAATTTATAATAAATCGGTGCCAAAACGGTATCGGAAAAATCTTTTGTTACTCATCTTTTTTCTTTTCATTGGTTTTTTGGTTTCCCGTTTACCAATCACTGGTATGGCTGAGCCAGCCCGTAGAACTCTTGGCATCTTATTAGTTGCGGCACTTTTATGGATTAGCGAAATCGTGCCATTGTATATTACCTCTTTTGTTATTGTTTTTTTAGAGACAATATTTTTGACTAATTTCTTAGGCGGCAATTTTAAAATCTTTCTCTTCCCATTCTTTGATTCAGTAATTGCTTTATTCTTAGGCGGTTTGGTCTTGGCTTATACGCTAAAGAAATTTGAATTGGACGAATGGTTTTTGTTCACCATCTTAAAGCGCGTTGGTAACTCACCGTCCCGAGTTTTATTGGGTTTGATGGGGGTTACCGCTTTTCTTTCAATGTGGATGTCAAATACTGCAGCTACCGCCTTGGTCATTGGTCTGGTCTTAGTCCTGATTGAGAAGGTACCTTCGGAAGACCCTTTAATTAAGGCATTGGCTTTAGGTGTGCCATTTGCGGCAAATATCGGTGGGATTGGCACACCGATTGGAACACCGCCAAACGCCTTGGCAATTGGTATCCTGCGCGAAAAAGGAATCAGTTTATCTTTTTTGCAATGGGTCAGTTTCGGTTTACCAATCGTTATAATTCTATTTTTCCTAATTTACTTTATCTTACGATTGCGTTTCCGTTCAAAATTGAAAGAAGTTAAATTAGCCGAATATAAAGCCGAGCGCTTTTCCAAGGAGCAAAAGATAATCCTGGTTGTTTTCGGACTGACTTTAATCTTATGGTTAACCGCTGAATTGCATAAGATTCCTTCCAGTATTGTTTCGCTTTTGCCGGTGATAATATTTGGTGTCATCGGCTTTTTAGAGGAAGAAGACTTAGGAAAAATCGGCTGGGATACTTTAATCTTGATGGGTGGTGGATTATCTTTAGGTTTGGCAATTGAGCGCAGCGGTTTATCCAGTTGGTTTGTAAAACAAACCAGCGTAATTTTATCGTCTAAGTTTTTATTAATCGGGGGTATGACTTTTGTTACTATAATCCTAACTTCGTTCATATCCAATACCAGTGCTGCGGCAATTCTTTTACCGATAGCAACCAGTTTAATGGCAAAACCCTTTGGCATCGCCTTGGTGGTTGCCATTGCTTCATCAATTGCGATGGTTCTACCCACCAGCACCGCACCCAATGCGATTGCCTATGGTTCGGGATTAATTAAGGTAAAAGATATGCTTAAGACTGGTGTCATAATCGCTATCCTCGCCGGGATAATTATTATGAGTTCAGGAATAATTGTGACTAATCTTTTCTTTCACTAAGGGGGTGAAATGGAAAAAGCCAAAAAGGAACATTGTCCAAAATGTAAAGGGACAATGATGATTAATAATGTCTATGTGAAGACGGGTGAGAATATCAAAATTTATGTTGAATGTGCCAATTGTCATAGTTTTGTTGCTCGTTATAGTTTATTGACCTATACTTCGGATAAACCCTATGAAATTCTGTTACAGAAATTGAAATGTTTGGAATATCGCAGTGGCAAAAAGGCATTAAGGGAACTTGAGGAATTTGACCGCTGTGTTGAAAGCGAATTTAAAGTGGTAAAATCTTTAGCCGAGCAAGAAGAAGCCAAAACGGTTGAAGATTTGATTAAAGAAAAGTGGGAAGAAAGAGAATAATTTTCAAATAAACCCTTTGGTTTAATATAACTTTATCCCAGAACTTTAAAAACGAGTATTTATTTTATCTTTAATGGTCCAAGCTGGCGGATTAAATCCGTAAATTCTTTAACCACCTTCACAAACTTATCACCCTCAGAGGCGGAAATCCATTCTAAGCGTAACCGCTCTGGTTCAATACCCAATTGGGCTAATAGGCTTTTAATGATTGGCACCCGTTTCATCGTCTTGAAGTTGCCATTTTGATAATGGCAGTCATTAGGTGGGTGACAACCACCAATGAAGACGCCATCCGCACCGTTCTTAAATGCCCAGAGCACATATTGGGGGTCAACCCGACTTGAGCAAAAGACCGTAATCGGAATCATATTAGGGGGATAAGTCTTTCTTGATGTTCCGGCTAAATCCGCTCCAGCCGATGTGCACCATTTACATAAAAAACCAACAATCTTCGGTTCAAAATTTGTCATTTATCCTCCAGACCGGCTTTGACCATTTCTTGAATCTGTGTGTCGGCAAAATTCTTCTGTTGTGCCGCACCCGAAGGACAAGCGGCTGAGCAAGCGCCGCAACCTTCACACAATACTTCAATTACTTTAATCTTCTTTGTCTTACCGTCTTCTTTTAATTCTAATTCACGGGCTTGATAGGGGCAGACCGAGACACAGATACCACAACCCGAGCAGAGGTCATCCAAAACTCCAGCAATAACTGGGGCATGCTGTAACTCTTTCTGGGCGAATAGGGCTATAACCTTACTTGCCGCACCTGAGGCTTGGGCTACTGCCTCAGGAATATCCTTTGGTCCTTGACCTGCCCCTGCCAGATAAAAACCAGCGGTCATCGTCTCAACCGGTCTTAGTTTGGGATGGGCTTCAACGAACCAGCCATTCTCGTCACAAGCGGTTTTGAGTAGAGTTGATAAAGTTTTTGCTTGTGGTGTTGGCACCATTGCGGTCGCCAAAACCACCATATCGCAATCAAGTTCAACCTTCTTACCAGTTAAGGTATCCGCACCAAAGACCGTAACCTTACCATTCTGTTCAAAAATTTTTGAGACCTTGCCTCGGATATAAAGCACACCTTCATCAGTCGCCCGTTTATAGAATTCTTCAAATCCTTTACCGCCGGTCCGAACATCAATATAGAATATTATCGCTTCACCATCATGCACTCGGTGTTTATAGAGCATCGCATGTTTAGCGGTGTACATACAACAGACCTTAGAGCAATAGGGCATCGCATTTTCCGGGTCCCTTGAGCCAGCACACTGCACAAAGACAACCCGCTTTGGTACCTTACCATCCGAAGGTCTTCTTACTTCACCCGAAGTCGGACCAGAAGCAGATAGGATTCTTTCAAATTGTAAGCCGTCAATCACATCGGGGTATTTGCCCGCACCATAAGGACCAAGCAACTTCTTATCCAGAACCTCATAACCAGTGGCAATGACCAATGAGCCAATTGCAAATTCCTCGGTCTCGTCTAACAAATTGTGGTCAATCGCGAGCGCTTCGCAAACTTTGACACACTCCATACACTCGGCGCAGACACTGCAATTAAGACACCTTTGGGCTTCTCTTTTTGCCTCTTCTTCCGAAAATCCCAATTCTACTTCTTTAAAACTTCTTCGTTCGGCAATTGGTAGTTTCGGCATTTCGGATCTTTCCGCTTTTTTAACTCTCGCATATTCTTCCGGTGTGAATTGGGCAATCTCGGGGTTCGGTTTTTCGGCTGGTTTAAGTTCTTCGCCCTTTAAATAAAGTTCAATCCCTTGCGCAGCTCTTTTGCCTGCCGCTACTGCTTCAATCACAGTGGCTGGTCCAGAAACCAAGTCACCGCCAGCAAAGATGCCTTCTTGGGAGGTCATCATATTATCCGGATTAACCACAATTGCGCCCCAGCGGGTCTTTTCTAAGTCCGGGAATAAAGAAGTATCCGGCGCCTGACTGACCGCAGGTATTACAATATCCGTTTCTATTGTAAATTCACTCTTCGGAATCGGTATCGGCATCCTCCGTCCGGTTGCATCCGGTGCGCCCAATTCCATCTTTTGACATTCAATCCCAATCACCTTATTATCTCTGCCCAAAATCTTTGTCGGTCCTGCCAAATAGACAATCTTCACCCCTTCTTTTTCCGCTTCTTCAATCTCCCATTCATTAGCGGGCATCTCGCGTCTTGAACGACGATAAATGATAGTAACTTCATTTGCGCCCAGTCGGAAGGAAGTCCTTGCCGCATCAACCGCAGCATTACCACCACCAATAACAACAACTTTTTTGCGCTGAACAATTGATGGCAAATCTTTGGTCTTAAGATTCAAATCCCTTAGGAATTCTAAGACCGGATACACGCCGTTAAGGTTTTCGCCCGGAATACCGAGTTTTAAACTTTTTGCCGCACCGGTCGCTAAAAATACCGCCTTGTAGCCTTGATTAAATAAGTCTTCAATCGTAAAATCTTTACCCAAAGCCTGATTGGTTTTCACATCTATGCCGTGGGCGAGAATATAATCAATATCGGCTTTGACTGCTGGTCGCGGTAGACGGAACTCAGGAATACCAGTAATTAACATTCCACCTAACTCCGGTAATGCCTCAAAGATTGTTACTGGATAACCTTTCTTGGCTAAGAAATAGGCACAGGCTAAGCCGGCTGGTCCACCACCAATGATTGCGGTCTTGTCAAATTTAACTTTTTCAATCGGTGGTGGTAACTTGCGACCCTTTTTCAACTCGTAATCGGCAATAAATCTCTTCAAGGAACAGATAGCGATTGGTTTATCAACTTGGGCGCGGTTGCAGTTCATTTCGCAGGGATGGTTACAAACCCTGCCGCAGACCGAGGCAAATGGGTTAGCCTGGCGCTCTAAATCCAGGGCTTCTTGATACTTTCCAGCCGCAATCAATGCCACATAGCCATGGGCATTCACCCCGGCTGGACAGGCAACCCGACAGGGCGAAATCCCCTTTTTCTCAATAGTAAAGATATTGGGCACTGCTTGCGGAAATGGGCGATATACCGCCTTGCGTTGGGAAAGTCCGGCGTCAAATTCATTACTGACCGAAACCGGGCATGCAATTGCACAATCACCACAACCATTACACTTGGTCGGTAAAATATATCTCGTCTTTTTGTTCACTTTAACCTTGAAGTTACCAACATAACCGGAGATACCCATAACTTCACTGTAGGTGAGCAGTTTGATATTCGGGTGCTGTTTCACCTCAACCATTTTTGGCGTAAGGATACATTGGGAGCAGTCAAGGGTGGGGAAGGTTTCGGAGAGTTGTGCCATATGGCCACCAATTGATGGATTCTTTTCAACTAAGACCACTTCGTAACCGGCATTAGCAATATCCAATGCGGACTGGATTCCAGCCACGCCCGCCCCAATCACCATTGCCCGTTTGGTTATCGGCACCGAAATCGGCATCAACGGTTCATCGTATTGGACTTTTCTTACCATCGTCTTTATAATCTTCACCGCTTTTTCGGTCGCCTTGTCTTTATCTTCGGTCACCCATGAACACTGTTCACGGATATTCGCAATCTCGCATAGGTAAGGATTGATTCCAGTTGCTGCGGCTGCCTTGCGGAAGGTCAACTCGTGTAAATTGGGCGAACAACAGGCAACAACTACGCCATCTAATTTTTCCTTAACTATTGTCTCTTTGATTAGATTTTGTCCGGGGTCCGAGCAACAGTATTGATGGTCTTTGACTACGGCAATTGAAGGATAATCCTTTAGTTTTTTTAAGACCTCGTCAATCTTTACGGTTCCGGCAATATTGATACCACAATGACAAACAAAGACACCAATTCTTTTTTGAGGCTGTTTAGTTTTCTTTTCATCCATTTATCAATCCTTTCTGGCTTAAAAGTGGTTTTGGGTCAACACAATGGTTATCTAATGCCAGTATTTCACCCTCTAAACCCAAAGCCAAGCCCAAAAGTTGAGTAAAATAGAAAATCGGAATTTTCTTAAATCCTGGGTTTCTTTCGCCAATCAATTTCTGTTGATTATCAATATTGTACTGGCACAAAGGACAACTGGTTATGACGCATTCTGCACCCGAGGCATTTATGCTATCCAAAATTGTCTTAGAACACTTTAAAGCCACATCTTGGTCATTGATCAAGACATAACCACCACAACATTCGCCTTTGAACGGAAAATCAATCGGCTCCGCACCCAAGTTAGCCATCAAATCATCCATCATTCTTGGATTTTCCGGGTCATCAAACTTTAATTCGCCGGCTGGTCTTAAAAGTAAACAGCCATAATAAGAAGCGACTTTAAGTCCGTTAAGATTTTTCTTAATCTTATTTTTTATATTGTCCCAGCCGATGTCGTGCTTCAGCACTTCCAGATAGTGCCGAACTCTCATATTTTCATCGTAGGGCTCTTCAAGAAAGTCCAAGAGTCGCTTTCTGGTCTTTTCATTACCTGGTGCGAAAAGGAAGTTGTGGCTCCTTAGTAGCACATTGTAACAGGCCGCACAAAGGGTGACTAATGAATCACCCATCTTTTTCGCTTGCACCAAATTCCGAATTGGTCCGACCTGAGCGGCTAAATCATCGGTCACGGTGGAATAGATTGCACCACAACAATTCCAGGTCTCCAGTTCTTGCAATTCAAAACCAAGAATCTCCGCCGACCGTCGCGCACACTGGTCTAAATTCTTTGCCTTGGTATAAAGGGTGCAACCAGGATAATACGGATACTTCATCCGACGAACTTTCTAAATCCAGCAATAAATGCCTGCTGGGGAGCATCATAGATTAACGCTTTGCTAATCTTATCCGGCTCAACTCGGTTCTTTTTGCTGCGCAGAACTAATGCCCTCAAGGCGTCAGAAATCTTGGCATAGTCAACTCCTCTTGGACAACGGGTGCCGCAGACATTGCAAGCGGCACAGAGCCAAATACCTGAGGAATCTAAGACCTCTTGCACCATACCAAGTTGTAACATTCTTATCGCTTGGCTGGGCACTGGGTCCATCGCAAAAGCGACTGGACAGCCGGCGGTGCAGGCACCACATTGAAAACAATTAAAAATTTTCTGTCCACTTAACTCTTCAATTAAGTTAATAATTTCGTTACTCTGATTTCGCTCTTCCAACATAAGATACTTAATATACCATAAATATTTACCGATGTCAATAAAATTTGGTTAAGATAAAAAATAAATCCGGACCGGTAAAATTTCTTATTGACAATTGAGCGGATTTCGTTATAGTTTGATTGTTCTTTCAAATAAGGAGGAGCAATGGCGTGTATGAAACGCGGCAAGGCGGCAGCAAAAAAGAAGACTGCCACCAAAAAAAAGAAGAAGTAGGTTTGGTTTATGGAGGGCGGATTACCGCCCTCCTCAGTTTATGCAAGAGTTACAACGCCTTTTTGCGCAATCCCCAACTCTGAGGCTTTTTTTAGAAAACCTTAAATCAAAAAAATCAATTTCGGTGCGCAACATTTATGGTTCCGCCCGCAGTTTTTTGGCATATTCTCTTTTCCATTACTATTCGGTAATCTTTTTGCCAAAAGATATAACGAGCTTTGAGGAACGGTCCGAAGAAGTTTTAACTTTGGTTGGTAGCGACAAGGCAATTGCCGTAACCGAGGAGACAGTAACTCAAATTGAGTTCTTTAACCGAATTATCCAACAAGAAAAATTGATTGCGGTGATCAAGCGCGAATTGATTAATCTACCTGCACCAAGATTAAAGCATTTAACCAATTTGAGTTTAAGACTGAAGCTGGGTGATGTTTTTAACCGTGACCAACTAACAAATTGGCTTTTTAGTCAAGATTATGAACTGGTAGATTTGGTGACCGAGCCCGGTGAGTTTGCGGTTCGGGGCAGTATCGTTGATGTTTTTTTAGAAAAATTGGAAAATCCAGTGCGCATTGAATTTTTTGGTGATGAAATTGTATCAATCCGTTATTTTGATGCTTTGACGCAATGTTCAATTAAGCCAATAGCATCGGTTGAAATCACTGGTCGGAAAATCCCCTTTTCAACCGAAGAGCCTTTTTTATCAATTTTCCCTAACCACTTTGTCATCTTATTGGAAAACCAACTTGACCCAAAATTAACCGAGCTTCTACCGCGCAATAATATTGTAGTCATTTTTGCTGAAGCCGATGGTGATTTTGATTTTGGCTTTCTAACTCCTAATATTTATTTAGGTAACCTTTCGGTATTAGGGGCGGAAATTGAATCGTCAAATCTAACTTATTACATTGTCGTGCGCGATTGGCATCAGCAAGAACGGTTGCAGAAAATCTTGGGTGAAAAACCTCACTACCTGGTTACAAAATTGAATGGTGGATTTATCGCCCCCAACGATGGCTATGCGGTCTTGACCGAAAAGGAAATCTACGGTGCGCCAATTATGCGCCTGCCCAAAAGAAGATTTAAGGGTTTACCAGTGGATAACTTACTTACCCTTAAAAAAGGCGACTATGTTGTGCATCACAATTATGGCGTGGGTATTTTTGAGGGGACGAAGCGATTAAAAATTGATAACCAAGAGAAGGATTTTCTTTACATTCGCTATGCCGGAGCGGGAAGACTTTATCTGCCGATTGAAAATCTTAATTTCCTTGACCGCTACATTGGCAGTGAAGAGCGACCGCCCGTTTTAGACCGCTTAGGCAGTAGAAATTGGGCCTGGGCAAAAGCCAAAGCCCAAAAAGCCGCAACCGATTTTGCCTCGGAATTGATTCAGTTATATGCCCAGCGTAGTATTACCCAGGGTTTTCGTTTCCTTGCTGATACAGAATGGCAAGCGGAATTGGAAGCCGCATTTCCTTTCCAAGAGACACCGGACCAGTCCAAAGCTTGGGAAGAGGTCAAAAAAGATATGGAAAGCGATAAAGTAATGGACCGATTAATCTGCGGTGATGTTGGATTTGGCAAAACCGAAATTGCCTTAAGGGCAGCATTTAAAGCCGTGATGGCAGGCAAACAAGTAGTGATGTTAGTCCCAACCACAATCCTCGCCTATCAACATTATAATACCTTTAGCCAACGCTTAGCAAAATTTCCTATCCGAGTTGAAATGCTTTCCCGCTTGGTAAGTCCTGCACAACGGAAAGCAATCATTGAAGGATTAAAAAATGGAAAAGTTGATATTGTGATTGGCACCCATATTTTACTCCAGGCAGCAAAATTCGCCAAAGATTTAGGGCTTTTGATAATTGATGAGGAACAAAGATTTGGCGTGAGACAAAAGGAGGCAATCAAAAAGTTGAAATTGGGTATTGATGCGTTAACGCTGACGGCTACTCCAATTCCCCGAACCCTTTATATGTCGTTAGTTGGACTGCGTGACATTTCGGTGATCAACACACCGCCCTTGGGTAGAAAGGAGATAAAGACCGAAGTGCTACCTTGGGATGGCGAAGTAATTCACACTCGGATTCGGCAAGAGATTGCGCGGGGTGGTCAGGTCTTTATTGTCCATAACCGAATTGAGTCCTTACCAAAACTGGTCAAAAAGATTCAAAAGTTGTGCCCGGACTTAAGAATAGTCAGTGCCCATGGCAGGATGCCAGAGCACCTTCTAGCTAAGATTTACCTTGATTTTGTTAAGGGCAATTACGATATTCTAATTACCACTGCGATTATTGAATCCGGAATTGATATGCCGAAAGTAAATACAATTATTGTTGACCATGCCGACTGGTTTGGCTTAGCCGATTTACACCAATTAAGAGGCAGGGTCGGCCGGTCAAAAGAACAAGGTTATGCCTTATTTATTGTGCCGGAAACGGATAAAATCTCTCCTGCCTCCCACAAAAGACTTTCGGCAATCCTTCAATACTCTAAACTCGGGCAGGGTTTTAAACTGGCATTACGGGATATGGAGATTCGGGGAATTGGTGACCTGTTAGGAGAAAAGCAACACGGGCATATCACAAGGGTTGGATTTTCGCTCTATGTCTCACTATTAAAAGAGGCAATAGCCAAGTTAAAGGGTGAAGAACCAATAATTGAGCCGGACTTGTCCTTTGATGTGGAGGCTTATATTCCCGAGGAATTCATCTCGGATAGTTATGAGCGAGTAGCAATCTATCGTCGGTTTTTGGCGGCTGAGACAAAAGAAGAGATTGAAGCAATCAAAGAAGAATTGATTGACCGTTTTGCTAAGTATCCACCGATTATGGAGAATCTAATCAAGATTGCGCTGATTCGGGTCTTAGCCCGCAAGGCTGGCATCTATAAAATAATCCTAAAACAGAATCGCATAACCATAATTGGAGTTAAGACGACAAAAGAACTTATTGGTGGACTGGATAAAATAATTGAAGTTTTGCTACGCGCCGACACGAAGTGGCGGAACTAACCGCAACCAGTCCAAAGTCTACTTTATCCATCATTAATGACCCGAATCGGGTCATTTTCCCCGTTCTTTAACCGCAGAGATATCAGAGAAATCCGCCTTGGGCGGATTGCGTTGCGGCGGTTTGTTATTCTGCGGTTAACTTCAAAATATTTGTAAAATTCTTGTTGACATTGCACTTCATTTTTGTTATTATATGCGTAAAAGTGCATATATGAAACCGATACTGATCCAGGAATTGGTTGATGTCCTAAAGGCATTAGCCGACCAAACCCGCTTACGGATAATTTGGTTATTACTGAAGGCAAAATCTGAGCTTTGTGTCTGTGAGATTATGGATTCTTTAAACAAAAGCCAATATAATGTCTCAAGACATCTCAAAATTCTCAAGAATGCCGGACTGGTACAAGAACGAAAAGAAGGCAGATGGGTCTTTTATTCGTTAGTTAAACCAGCCAATCAAGTTCAAAAACAATTGCTTGCGGCAATCCGTGCCATTTCCGAAAAAGTTTTAGCCGAAGATAAAAAGCGATTAGAAAAAAGGTTGTCATTAAGAAAAGACGGCAAGGTTGTTATCGGTATGAAATGTATCCTTAAAGGAATCAAATGAAAAGGATTATCTTTGGCTTGATAATAGCGGCATTTTTTTCTGCCTTTGCCCAGACGCTGGCTGAAGTGAACGGTAAGAAGATTTCATTAAAGTTTCTAAGGCAGGAGTTGGAAAAATTGCCTTTAGCACAACAAGAAGACTTTATTGAAGATTATCCAAGATTTTTAGAAGAGTTAATTAATCAAGAACTGTTGCTGCAAGAGGCATTACGCCAAAAGTTGGATACGATAAGTGAAATTAAATTCCGTATTACCCAGAACAAGCCAATCCGCAATCAAATCTTAATTGACGAGCTACTGAACCGAAAAATCCGGTCAAAGATTATTGTGACCGAAGAAGAGATGATAAAATATTTTAAAGATAATAGAGAACAAATGAGGGGTCTAACTTATCAGCAGACAAAACCCCAGATTTATCAAACTTTAGCCAAGCAAAAAGAAACCGATGCGCTAAAGACCTATTTTGCCGAATTGCGTAAAAAGGCAAATATCACCTATAACAAAAATTGGTTAAAAAATGAAGAAAAAAGAATGTCAAATCCAATAAAGCAAGTATTAAAAAGCAAATTGCCAACAATGGTTGACTTTGGTTCGGATAATTGTCTGCCCTGTATTCAGATGAAACCAATCGTTGCCGAACTACAAAAAGAATATAAGGATAAAGCCAATATCTTGCTCTTGGATGTTGACGAATATCCCGATTTAACACGGAAGTATCAGATTGTCGTAATTCCAACCCAGATATTTTTTGATACATCAGGCAATGAAACTTATCGGCATATGGGATTTTACCCTAAAGCCGATATCTTAACCCAACTGAGAAAGGCAGGTTTAAAATGAGACAAAAGGCTTTTTATCGGATTGGAATGCTCATAATTCTCGCAATTGCTGTTGCTCTGACCATTGTCTTCAAAGCAAAAAGTAATGCGAAAAAGAAGCCGGCTGAAATTGCAATGAGAAAAGATACCCTGACCTTACCGGTCTTGCCTTCGGAATCGCTGGTTAGTGAAAGCACAAGCCAGCCAAAACCGACGAATATTTTCAAGCAAAAAGAAAGTCTTGAAAGCAAAACAATTCCTACCGAAACAACATTAGCCAAAGACGAATTAGCCATAGTGAACAATGAAAAGATAACGCAGAGAAAATTTGACAGCATCTTTAATTCCTTGCCCGCTCAAGTAAAAGAAGTTTTTAAGGACGATAAAGCCGGATTTCTTGAAGAATTAATAACTCGGGAACTTCTCTTGCAGGATGCTATGCGGAAAAAGGTTAATGAACAAAAAGAATATAAAGAAGCGGTTAGCCGGAATCCGGAGCAGAAAGAAAATATAATGATCAATCTTCTTTTCAAAACGATTCTATCTAATGTTACGGTCAGTGAATCTGAACTACGGGCATTTTTTAATCAATATCAAGACCAACTACCCAATAAGGATTACGAAACGGTAAAAGAACAATTAAGACCAATGGCATTAGAAGAGAAGCAGCGATTGATAGTTGAAGAATATCTGAATAATCTGAAGGCAAGTGCCAAGATTGTGCGAAATGAACAATGGATTAAAGCTCAGGAAGCATTGATTGCCGATAATCCGTTAAGTAAGGCACTCAAAACCGGCAGACCGGTGTTAGCCGATTTTGGTCGTGGCACCTGTGTCCCTTGTAAGATGATGCAGCCGATTTTGGAGAAATTGCAAAAGGATTATGCCGGCAAAGTTGAAATTCTAATCTTAGATGTCGGTGAATACCAAGCGCTGGCACGCAAGTACCGCATTATGATGATTCCAACCCAAATTTTCTTTGATGCCAAAGGTAACGAGGTGTTCAGGCATCAAGGGTTTATGTCTGAAGCGGATATTATTGCCCAGTTGAAAAAGATGGGGATTAGCGATGTTCATTGAGCTTTTAACTAATTTAACCAGAGCGGTTGAAGGCAGTCCAGGGATTGCCCTTGGCGCCTCGCTCGTCTGGGGAATTTTAAGCATAACCTTAAGTCCCTGTCACCTTGCCAGTATTCCTCTGGTCGTTGGCTATATTGACCAGCAAGGACAAATCTCAGTAAAAAGGGCGTTCTTTTTATCGCTAATCTTTGCCTCAGGAATCCTTCTGACCATCGGGCTGGTTGGTTTAATTACCGCGCTGGCGGGTCGGATGATGGGTGATATTGGTAAGATTGGAAATTATATCGTTGCGGTTATCTTTTTTGTCATTGGCTTGCACCTACTCGATGTTATTCCGTTGCCTTGGTCCGGCGCTAGTGGTACACAGATAAAACAAAGAGGATTAATTGGTGCTTTTATTCTTGGTCTTGTCTTTGGTCTTGCCTTAGGTCCTTGCACCTTTGCCTATATGGCACCAATGCTCGCAATCGTCTTTAAGGTAGCAGCCGAAAAGATACTCTATGCGATAAGTCTTTTATTGGCTTACGGCATCGGGCATTGTTTGGTTATTGTGCTGGCTGGTTCGTTAACCGAAACCGTAGGTCATTATTTACATTGGACTGAAAGGTCAAAAGGTGCTGTTATTCTTAAAAAGATATGCGGTATTTTAGTTATTCTTGGTGGTTTATATTTAATCCTAACATCATAACAAAGGGGCTTAGCCCCTTTGAATCCCCGAAAAAAAATCCAAAAAGACGGGGAGAATGACCCGAATCGGGTCGTTAGAAAGGAGATAAAATGGAGATAAGAATCTTAGGAACTGACTGTCCAAGATGCCAGGAACTCGAAAAACGGACATTAGAAGTCTTGGCTGAAATGAACCTTGCGGCTGATGTGCAAAAAGTAACCGATATAAAAAAGATAATGGAATATAAAATTCTTGCCACACCAGGATTCGTGATAAATGGCAAAATGAAATTTGTCGGCAAGATTCCAGCAAAGTCACAAATAAAACAATGGATTGAAGAAGAATTAAATAATAGACAAAAGGAGGTAAAATGACACAAGACCAAAAACCGAGATTCATAATGTGTATCTGCACCGGACAATGTCCGGGATTTGCCAGTTTGAATCTCTGGGAACTGATAAACTATGTGCGGGGTGAACTGGATGTGGAATATGCTATTGTTCATCCCCAACTCTGTGTTGATGATGGTGACCGGTTCATTCACGATTATATAAAGCCGAATGTGAAATATGTCATTGGCGCCTGCGACCCAAAGATGCAAAAGAAGATGTTTAAGGATGCTTTTGCTGATGCCGGCGGAAATTACGATGAACAGGTTGTGCCTCTGGATTTGAGGAATATGTCCACTCAGGATGCGATGAATAAGGTTAAAGAGGCGATAGAAAACCTGAAAAAGTAAAAAGTTGCAGGGACAGGGTTTATCCCTGTCCCCAAATAATAAGGAGGTAATCTAATGGCACAGGATAGGTCAACATATACTGGTTTACCAAGAAATGAGATTGACTGGTTTCCAAGGATAGACCAGGAAAAATGTAAACCGGACAAATGCAATCTTCAATGCGTCAAATATTGCCCTTTTGGTGTCTTTGGTCAGAAGGGTAATGGTGTGGTTGAGGTTGTGAAGCCATACGAGTGCAATGTCGGAGATGAATCCTGTTCGTTTCAATGTCCCTTTGATGCAATAAGTTTTCCAACAAGGGAAGAACTAAAAGAGATGCTGCGCAGGGTGCGGGCAAAATATTTCCCCTCTCAGTCTTCTCTTTAATGGGAGAAGGAAATGGTGAGGAGATAGGAGGTCAACAATGAGTATCTTTTCAGGTATTCCCAGGGAAAAGATTCCCTGGTATCCAACGATTGACTACGAAAAATGTGCGGGCTGCCAGGAATGCTACAATTTCTGCCATAATGGGGTATTTGAATGGGATGAAGAAAATAATCAACCAAAGGTTGTTCAACCATATAATTGTGTGATTGGTTGCTCAGCCTGTGCCAATCTCTGTGCCACCGGGGCAATTAAGTTCCCGACCAGGAAAGAGTTGGTAGAGGCAATAAATAAAATAAGAGAAGGAGGAACAAATGAAGGCAAAAGAGATTAAAATAAGCGGTCATATCTTAGAAAGAAATCTCTTGGGGATTCTATTTGGTGCCTTAAGGGATAAAGAGGTAGATATTACCGATATTGAAATATCCGCAGCAACCTTAAAAGGTGGCTGGGATGAAAAATGCCCATCTATAATGGTCTTTAAGATTATCGCTTATGAAGACCGAGATTTTGAGAAGGCTTATGAAGAAGTATTGCAATTAATAAAGGAAAACGGCTGTCGGATAATATACTCTAAAAAGTTGGATTGAGAAACCGGCACAATTGTGCCAAAAGGAGATAAAAATGGGTAAAGATAATTGGCAAAAATTGCCGCTATGCCACAAGGAAGCTGAGAAATTAGATATTATTCTCGTTTGTGATGGTGCGGCATCAGTTGGTCAGGTAGGTCATGAAGTTGGGGTAAAACTCACCAAAGAAAAGCCAAACCAAGCAAGAATGTGTTGTTTAAGCGCAGTAGCCGCTGGCTCCAAGGTTCATATTGATATTGCCAAAAAGGCAAAAAGACTGATTGCAATAAATGGCTGTGGTAATAAATGCACTAGCAAAATCTTAGCGAATCTTAGTATAAAACCAACTTATGAATTTACTATACTGAATGAAGGGGTCGAAAAGATTTCCACTTTAGACTTTGATACTACAGATGTCGAAAGAATTGCCAAGAAGATAACAGCGACAATAGAGTCTGGACAGGTTTAGCTGCATCATCAACTACCGAAGGATAGTGTATGACTAAGATTCTCTTTGCCTGCGTCGGCAACTCCTGCCGCAGCCAGATAGCTGAGGCGTTCTGTCGGGAACTCAAAAAGGATGTCGAGTATGCAAGCGCTGGTTCAAATCCAGAAGCAAAGGTATTGCCTGAGGCGATTGCGGTGATGAAAGAAGTCGGGATTGACATCTCTGGGGCAAGACCAAAAGGGTTTAAGGATTTGGCAGACTTAAAGTTTGATTATCTTGTCACAATGGGCTGTGATGTTATTTGTCCATCACTGCCTGGTGCACAAGTAATTGGCTGGGAGATTCCCGACCCGAAAGGGAAATCCCTTGATGAGTTCCGCCGAGTTCGGGATATGATTAAACAAGAAGTCGTAAACCTACTATCAGCACTTACCAAAAACGAATGAAAGAAACTAACCATGCAAAAGGAGGTCAAATGAGTAAAACAAAAGAAATTGCTGAAGTCTTTAAAAGAACTTTGGCATTAAAGTCAAATCCAGTCGCGGTGAAATTTTGTCAAAGTTCGGAGGAATTAAAAGCGGGCACGATACCCATTGAAAAACTAACTTTTTGCCAGATGGTGAAACTGGCCGCACAGGGTAAATGGCAACTCTCTTGTCCAAAAGACCAGATGGGTTGTTTTACCGCTCAGTTAATCTTTGGGTTCCGACCACAAGGCGAAAAAGATGTCGAGCATCATATGAAACAATTTACCGATAATCGGGAAATAGCCGAAAATGTAATTGCG
>Ga0207433_10008547_pt1 | contig 16633 bp, 13 predicted proteins | sample YelNatPaOPGAMG01_FD_187559 | JGI IMG/M metagenome (GOLD analysis project Ga0207433, IMG submission 187559) | Hot spring thermophilic microbial communities from Obsidian Pool, Yellowstone National Park, USA - OP-RAMG-01 (SPAdes) (version 3) | ecosystem: Environmental > Aquatic > Thermal springs... | reverse complement strand
AGTAAATGCAAGAGTTCAGGTTGAACATCCAGTGACGGAGATGGTTACAGGAATTGATATTGTTAAGAATCAAATTTTTATTGCCGATGGGGAGAAGCTGAAATACAAACAGGGAGATATAAAGCAGAGGGGGCATGCGATTGAGGGAAGAATATATGCAGAAGATCCCGAAAATAATTTTCTTCCTTCCCCTGGAAAAATCCTTTATTTAAAAGAGCCCTCTGGTCCTGGAATAAGATGTGACTCTGGAATTTTTTCAGGTTTTGAGGTCTCTCCTCTATATGACCCAATTCTCTCAAAGCTTATTGTCTGGGCTGAAGATAGGGAATCTGCTATAAGGAGAATGGTATCCGCCCTTAAGGAATATGTTATTTTAGGAATAAAAACAACAATTCCTTTCCTTATTTCTGTAATGGAGCATCCAGAATTCATTAAGGGAAATACCTTCACAAGCTTTGTCGAGAAATATTTTAAGAACTGGAAGGAGGAGAAGGAAGATTTTGAAAGGGAGGCAATAGTTTCATCAGGGATAATTTTCTTCAACAATTTATCAGTTAAAAAGCCAGCAGAAGGGAGAAAATATATTTACAATCCATGGCTTGAAATAGGACCATGGAGGAACAGTTAATATGGAAATTAGAATTAGAGAGGGTGAAAAAACTTACAGGTTAAAGATCGAAAATAAAAACAACTCCTTCCTTGTTTCCTCATCGGATTTTGAAACCTCGGCATTGATTGAGAATTTAACTCCCAACTCATTCCTTTTAAGAATTGGAGATAAAAGCCTTACAGTCTATTATGCCATTGATGGCTCCAGGCTTCATATTTTCATAAATGGTAAAAATTACACAATTGAGAAGGAAGAAGGGAGGAGGGCAGAAATTTATCATGAGGAAAAGGGAGAGAGAGTTATCACTTCCCCCCTTCCTGGGACAGTATCAAAAATCCATGTAAAAGAAGGGGATGAGATTGAAAAGAATCAACCCCTCCTTGTAATAGAATCCATGAAGATGGAAAATGTAATAGTTTCTCCAATAAAAGGGGTTGTCACAAAAATATTTGTCTCAGAGGGGAAACTCGTCAATGGGAATGAAGTCCTTGCAGAGATAAGAAGTATTTAATCTCAATGAGAAAAATCCTATTCATTATTTTTATCTCTTTTTCCCTCCTAATTTCTTTTTTTCTTATTCTCTGGTTTGTCACCCCTGATCCCTCTCCTTTAAGAAATCATAATCCAAAGATTACAGCTCTCATGAAATTCAGAATGGAAACTGCTAAGAAAAAGGGGAAAAAATATTTTATAAATCAAAGATGGAAACCTTTAAAGGAAATCTCACCCTATTTAGTAAATGCTGTTCTTATAAGTGAGGATGACAGATTTTACTCCCATTATGGAATTGACTGGATAGAATTGAAAGAATCAATAAAAAAAGATATTAAGAAGAAAAGATTTGTGAGGGGAGCATCAACAATATCCCAGCAAGTTGCAAAGAATCTTTACCTGAGTCCTCAGAAAACAATTTTCAGAAAATTTCTCGAGATAATCATAGCTTTGAAGTTAGAAATGTTCCTTTCCAAGAATAGAATCCTTGAGATATATCTAAATATTGCTGAATGGGGAAATGGGATCTATGGAGCAGAATCAGCTGCCCAATTTTATTTTGGAAAGAGCGCAAAAGAACTCTCTCCTTACGAATCGGCTTCCCTTGCCTCAATCCTTCCAAATCCTCTAAAATACACCCCCGATTCCAAAAGTAGATTTATTAAAAGAAGAAGGGAGAGAATTTTGAGGATAATGGAAAAAAGGGGGATTTTGAAGGATTTAAAAAATGAATAAAATTCCAACAAAGAATCGATATCTTAAACTTCAGAAATGTCGAGGCTTTATCTCTGCTTGCGTTCCTATCCAAAGAGATTTTCTATTTCGATTAGAATTTCTTATGATGCAACGAATCGATTTCATATAGAAATTAGTGATGCAATTCGCGGTATTGACATAGAAAGAGAAATGTGTAAAATTTAATAATGGAATGCGGGAATAGCTCAGTGGTAGAGCACAACCTTGCCAAGGTTGGGGTCGCGGGTTCAAGTCCCGTTTCCCGCTCCATATATATGGCGGCGTGGCCAAGCGGTAAGGCGGAGGTCTGCAAAACCTCTATTCATCGGTTCGAATCCGGTCGCCGCCTCCAATTTTAGTTTGGGAGAAAAGAATGGAAGTATTATCAATCCTACTATCAATTCTTGGTATTATTGCTCTTCTAACCTTTATAGCCTTCATGATTCTCTTTTTTTCTCTCTTCCCTCAGATTAAGAAGAATGCAAGGGAAGCCAACGAGGCAATTTTGGAATTTAAGCTATTCACTCAAAATTTGAACAGACTTACCCAGAAATTAATGGATAGAGCGGATGATCTTGAGGGTACTTTAAAAACAGCCCGAAGGGGGTGGGAAGATTTGCTTAGTGCACTTTCATTCTCTTTACAGGCAGGTCTGACTAAGTTTGCACCTGTTGCAGGTATCGCTCTCACCCTTTTAAATATTTTTAAAACCTTGAAAAAAGGAGGAAAAAATGGCTGAAGAAAAAGGGACTGGACTTTTGGAGATTACAATTGCTTTCCTTTTTGGAGCACTTGTGGGAGCAGCTCTTGGACTTCTCTTTGCTCCAGCCTCAGGAGCTGAAACAAGAAAAAAACTCCAGGAGCTTGCTCAGAAAGCAACGGAGAAGGTAAAAGAAACTTATGAGGAACTCACTGTGAAGGAACCCAAAGGCTTATAATAGAAATTTATGAATAATGAAAAATGTTGTTGCTGTTCTAATGGCAGGAGGTGGAGGGGAGCGTTTATATCCTTTAACTAAACACGAAGCAAAGCCAGCAGTTCCTTTTGGTGGTATTTATAGAATAATAGATTTTACTCTTAGCAATTGTATAAACTCAGGTATTAGAAAAATATTTGTTCTCACCCAGTATAAGTCTCAATCCCTGATTAGACATATTAGAGATGGATGGAGTATCCTTAGCCCATTTCTTGGTGAGTTTATTGAGATCCTCCACCCCCAAAAAAGGGTTTCTGAGCACTGGTATCTTGGAACTGCAGATGCTGTATATCAGAACCTTTATTCTATAAGGGAAGAGAAGCCTGAGTTTGTTCTAATCCTCGCAGGAGATCATATTTACAAAATTGACTATAGAGACATGTTGAGTTTTCATAAACAAAAAGGAGCTGAACTTACAATTGGTATAATTGAAATGGATATCTCAGAAGCTAAGAGATTTGGCGTTGTGGAGGTTGATTCTGATTGGAGAATTGTTGGATTTGAGGAAAAACCTCCTTCACCAAAGCCAATTCCTGGCAAAGGAAATAAAGCTTATGTCTCTATGGGTGTATATGTTTTTAACTTTTCAGTTTTGTCCAGAGTTCTCGAAGAGGACAATCAAAACAAAGATTCATCCCATGATTTTGGAAAGGATGTTATTCCGAGAATGATTGGAAGATTTAAATTATATGGATTCAATTTCTTCGATTATCAAAAAGGGGAGCCATGCTACTGGAAAGACATTGGAACAATTGATGCTTATTATGAAAGCAACATGGATCTTATTGCAATAACTCCCAAGTTCAATCTATATGATTATGATTGGCCCATAAGAACTTTTGTCCCTGTTTATCCTCCTGCGAAGTTTGTTCATGCTGAAGAGGGGAGAATAGGGCATTCAATAAATTCCCTTGTTTCCCATGGTTCCATAATTTCAGGAGGTTTCGTTATAAATTCGATTCTTTCTCCTAATGTTAGGATCCATAGTTATTCAATTGTAGAGGATAGTGTAATACATCCTGATGTGGAAATAGGAAGAAGATCAAAAATAAAGAGAGCTATAGTAATGACGGGGACTAAAATACCACCAGATACGGAAATAGGTTATAATTTTGATGAAGATGTGAGGAGATTCATTGTATCTCCAAAAAGAGTGGTTGTTGTCCAGCCAGAGGATTTTTAGCTGATTTTCTAAATTGACCTTATCTGGTTTTACGTCAACTCTCTCTATTGATATTAATCCCAAAAAGGAACCTTTGACTTAACAAATCCTTTATGCAAAATTTTTGATTGGAAGGGAGCTGGAAAGGGTTTGATTCGTAGTCACCTTATACTTGCAATTTCTTTAACCTTATTTCTCTTCAATTGGAGAATTGATCAAAGAAAGTAAAGAAACATAATAACTTTTTGACACTTAAAAAACCAAACCTTAAAATATTAAATAATGTCTATTTTCGAAGGTCTAAATCCACAGCAAAAGGAAGCAGTTGAGTACATTGAATCACCTCTCCTTGTGATTGCAGGTGCTGGTTCTGGAAAAACAAAGGTTATTACCCATAAGGTTGCCTATCTTATAACCAAGGGTTTTGAACCTGAGAGTATCCTTGCCCTAACTTTTACCAACAAAGCTGCAGATGAAATGAAGAGAAGAATTTCTTTCCTTGTGGATAGAGATTTTAAAGATCTTTGGATTATGACCTTTCATTCCTTCTCAGCAAGAGTTCTTAGAATGTTTGGGAAAATTATAGGAATTTCTCCAGATTTCTCTATAATAGACAGAGAAGATCAGAAAAATATTCTTAAAGAAATTTTAATAAGGCACGAGCTCGAACTTGGAAGATCTTTTGTAAATTCTTTTGTTGAGAAGATGGGATATACTAAAAGTTCTATTACATTTTACCCATCAGAAGAATTTCTTTATCAGAGATGGTTTAGGGAAAAGGAGGTAGAACTTTTCAATCTTTACCATAAAGAGTTGAAAAAACTGAACTGTCTTGATTTTGATGATCTAATCCTTAAATGCATAGAGCTTCTTAAAAACCCAGAAAGCGAGAAGCTGAGATTTAGATTCAAATATATACTAATAGATGAATTTCAGGATACAAGTCCACCCCAGTATGAGATAGTGAAATTGCTTTCTTTTGAAGGGATCACAGCTGTTGGAGACGAGGATCAGTCGATTTATAGCTGGAGAGGAGCAAATCTTGAGAATATATTGAGATTTGAGGAGGATTTTCCTGAAGCTAAAATAATAAAACTTGAGGAAAATTATAGAAGCACAAAGCTTATTTTGATGGGAGCTCAAGAAGTAATAGTAAAAAATTCTAAAAGAAGAGAAAAGCATCTCTTCACCAATAATCCTTACGGAGAGCCCATAATTTATTTTATAGGTAGCAACCCTGCAGAAGAAGCGAGATTCATTGCCCATGAAATAAGAAAAATTTATAATGACAAAGATCTTCTACCAGTTGCTGTCTTCTACAGGGTTAACCAGCAATCAAGGAACATTGAAGAAGCTCTGAATGCATTGAAAATTCCTTATAAGTTAATTGGTGGAATAAGGTTCTATGAGAGAAAGGAAATAAAAGATGTGGTTGCCCTTTTAAAGATAATCCTGAATAGGGATGACGATTTTTCTTTTAAAAGGGTTCTTTCTGAAATTGTAGGAGGAATTAGCAAAAAATCCATTGAGAAGATAGTTGAAATATCAGAAAAGGAAAGGGTTCCATTAAGTTTCGCAACAAAAATTTTTATGGAACAAGCAAGTAAAACAGCCAAGGAAGAGCTTGAGAATCTATATGAAAAACTTGATGAATGGGAAAAGGAATCAAAATTAATCTCTCCTTCCAAACTTATCTCAGGGATTGTTAAGGAGCTTGAAGAGAAGAATATCTATGAGGAGGAAAGGTTAGAAAATCTCCAGGAGCTTGTTAAGGTAGTTTCAGAAATGGAAGAGACCTATCCATCAATAAGCCTGAGGGATGTTGTTGATAACCTTTCCATGAGAACAGATTCTGACATCGAGGGGCATCCAGTAGTGAATTTAATGACACTTCACATATCGAAAGGTCTCGAATTCCCAACAGTTTTTATTGCAGGAGTTGACGAGGAAATTCTTCCCCACAGAAAATCTTTATCCAATCATGATATTGAAGAGGAGAGAAGACTTTTTTATGTTGGAATGACAAGAGCAAAGAAAAGACTTTATTTAACATCTGGTGGAAAACCTTCGAGATTCCTCGATGAAATACCAGAGCATTTAAAGATAGAGGGAGGAAAGGGAATGGAAGGAGGGTTGGATAAATTTAATATTGGAGATATTGTCCAGCACAAAAGCTTTGGATTGGGTAAGGTTGTAAATGTTATTGGTGATGGTGAGAACCAGTTTCTTACAATAAGATTTAAAGATGGTACAAAGACTATAATCTCAAATTATTCTGGATTAAAGAAGATTAAATCCGATTAATAGTCTAAATTAAGGTTAAAAGATCATCAATTTTTTCTAAAAGAGTTGACGGTGTAAATGGCTTCTGCAAAAAAACAAAATTTTTCGACCCAAAAATTTCATTGATTTTATTGGAAGGGTAGCCTGAAATAAAAATTACCTTTGTTTTTGGTGAATATTTTAAAATCTCCTTCGCTGTTTCTAAACCATTAATTTTTGGAAGAACCATATCAGTTATAAGTAGATCCAATTCTCTCTCTTCCCTGGCTATTTCTATACCTTCTTCACCCGTCGAAGCTGTGAGTACTTCATAACCAGAAGATTCAAGAACGTCCTTTATGAATTCTAAGACATTTGGATCATCCTCAATAACTAATATTCTTGCTCCCCGTTTTTTAAACATCTTTTCCCTGCTTTCAGGTTTTATAAGATAATCAGTTTTTTCTTCGGATGCAGGAATAAAAATTCTGAAAGTTGTTCCCTCTCCCAACTTACTCTCCACATTTATATGTCCTCCTGATTGTCTGACAATGCCATAAACAATAGAAAGTCCAAGCCCTGAGCCCTTCTCCTTTGTGGAGAAAAAAGGCTCAAAAATTCTATCAATTATCTCTTCAGGTATTCCCTTTCCAGTGTCAGAAACTTTAATCAAAACATATTTTCCAGGCTTCACCCATGGTTTTAATTTAATTTCAGACTCCTTAAACTCTACATTTTCTGTGGAAATTGTTAGAGAACCACCTTCTGGCATTGCATCCCTTGAGTTAATAGCGAGATTCAATATTACTTGTTCTATTTGATCAGGAGAAGCATTTATACAAGCAACATCTGGATTTAAAAGGAGATTTAGCTTTATTTTTTCTCCAAGGATTCTTGACAAAAATATGCCAACTTTATTGATTAGAGTATTGGGGTTAAAATTAATTGAAGAAATGCTTTTACTTTTTGAGAAAGTTAGAAGCTGATTCGTCAGACTGGATGCTTTCTCCGATGCCTCAAATATCAGTCTTAGTCTTTCATAAGATGGGTCTCCAGGCTTTGTCATTCTTAAAAGAATCTCTGTATTCCCCAGAATAACTGTAAGAAGATTGTTAAAATCATGAGTTATTCCCTGGGTAAGCCTTCCAAGGGCTTCCATTTTTTGAAACTCTCTTAGTCTCTCTTCTATCTTTTTGGGCTCTGTTACATCTCTTATAGTTCCCCTATAGGCAACTGTCTTACCTTCCTCGTCTTTAATAACATTGGCAGTAACTAAAACATTCATTAATCTTCCATTCTTAGCTTTTAGGGTTAATTCGTAATCTTTCACAGATCCTGCTTTTTCAAGATCCTTCTGAAAATCAATTCTGTCCTTTTTATTTACATAGTGATTTGTTACATTCGCCTTAAGGAAATTTTCCTTTGACTCATAGCCAAAAAGTTTTACTCCTGCTGGATTGATTTCCAGCAATTTTCCTTCAGGAGAAGTTATATACATAGTTTCTTCTGATTCTTCAAAAAAGGAGTAAAATTTGCCGAGAAAAGATAAAATTTCATCAACCACATTCTCTATTAAATCAGTTTCTTGAACTGTTCCTATACAGATTTTATCCCTTCCATATAGAGCCAGATCTTTTGTTATATTCACATTTATTCTTCTCTTACCATCTTTATGTAAAAGTGGAAATTCTGATACGAATGTTTGCTTTTTCTTTAACATATCTGAAATTTCATTAAATCTTTCCATCTCCTCTGGCGGGATCAAATTATGAATTTTCATCCCCTTTATTTCCTCCTCTTTGTATCCAACAATTTTGCAAAAGCTTCTATTCCCATATTCAATTCTGTCCTTTTTAATAATAAACACACCGATAGGAATCTCTTTTAATTTCATTTGCATCTCCTTCCTGAGCCTATCTACTTTAATTTTCTCCCCCTTATCTTATGGTTAGAAAATAAAAATTAATTATCAATCTTCATTATAACATTCCAAAACCTAAAAAGAAAATTTGCTTTGAAATCATCTCTGTGTTATAAAACTCATGGAAAATGATAAATATGAAAAATAGAATCAGAGGAGGTTTTAAACAATTTATCTGAAAATTTCGTAAGAGTAATATGGAGGGAAGAATGAAAAAGTTATATTTTTTATTATTTTTTGTCCTTATTTCCTTATCTTTTGCTCTTGAGGAGGCAAGAGTTTTAAGATTTCCTGCTATTTACAAAGATCAGGTTGTCTTCACTTATGCAGGAGACCTCTATACCGTTCCAGTCACAGGTGGAATAGCAAGAAAACTGACATCCCATATTGGATATGAATGTTTTGCAAGATTTTCTCCTGATGGGAAATACATTGCTTTTACAGGGGAATACGATGGTAACCGTGAAGTTTATATAATTCCATCAGAAGGAGGAATTCCAAAGAGGCTCACCTACACTCCTGTTTTGAGCAGAGACGATGTATCCGACAGAATGGGTCCAAATAATATCGTTATGGGATGGACTCCTGATGGAGAAAGAATAATTTTCCGCTCAAGAATGAGGGAGTGGAACGATTTTAACGGACAACTTTATACTGTTTCGAAAAATGGGGGGCTTCCTGAGCAACTACCTCTTCCAAGGGGTGGTTTCTGTTCCTTTTCTCCTGATGGAAAGAAGCTTGCATATAACAGAATATTCAGGGAATTCAGAACCTGGAAGAGATACAGGGGTGGAATGGCTGATGATGTCTGGATCTATGATTTTCAGACAAAGAAGATTGAAAACATAACCAACAATCCTGCTCTTGATATAATACCCATGTGGCATGGTGAAAGGATTTATTTCCTCTCCGATAGGGACGAAAATGCAAGGATGAACCTTTATGTTTACGAAATTCCAACAAAGAAGATAAGAAAATTAACAGACTTTGACGATTACGATATAAAATTTCCATCCCTTGGTCCAGATTCCATTGTTTTCGAGAAAGGGGGTTTCATTTACAGATTTGATCTAAAAACTGAAAAAGTTTCAAAGATTACAGTTTATATTGCTGATGACCAGATTACTGGAAGGGAAGAGATTGTAAAGGTATCGGATAAAATCAATTATTTTGATATTTCTCCTGATGGGAAAAGGGCTCTTTTCGGTGCAAGGGGAGAGATTTTCACTGTCCCTGCAAAACATGGGAACACAAGGAATCTTACGAACTCCTCTGGAATCCATGAGAGAAATCCAAAATGGTCTCCAGATGGTAAATGGATAGCTTTCATTTCAGACAAAACTGGAAGGGATGAAATATACATAATTCCCCAGGATGGCTCAAAGGAAGCAATTCAGCTAACAAAGAATGCTGACACTTATAAATATGAAATTGTATGGTCTCCTGATAGCAAAAAGATAATGTGGTCTGATAGAAATTTCCGTCTCAACTATGTTGACATTGAAACCAAGGAAGTTGTTGAGGTAGTTAGAGCCAAGAGCTGGGAGATTCGCTCTTACACATGGTCACCGGATAGTAACTGGATAGCCTATGCTAAACCAGAGATTGAAGGGATGACAAGAATTTATCTCTATTCCCTTCCAACTAAAAAAACCTATGAGGTTACCGATGAATGGTACAACTCCTATTCCCCCCATTTCAGCTCTGATGGTAAATATCTTTTCTTTGTTTCTGATAGGGATTTCAATCCTGTTTACAGCAGGACAGAGTTCAATCATGCCTATCTTTCCATGGCGAGGATCTATCTTGTAACATTATCTGCAGAGGAGAAATCACCCTTTGAGCCAAAGAGTGATGAGGTTGGAATCTCGGAGAAGAGCGAGAGCAATGTTCCTGAAAAAGGATCAGGGAAAAAGGAAGAGGGGAAGAAAGAGCCTGAAAAGCCAAAATCTATAAAGGTTGATCCAGAAGGAATAAAGAATAGAATTGTAGGATTACCTGTTGAGGTTGCCAATTACTTCAATCTCTCTTCAGTAGGAGAAAAACTTTATTATTTGAAGAGAGGGGACAGGGATCAAAGAGCTGTTTTGAAATTTTACGATCTAAAAAAACTTGAAGAAAAGGAACTTGGAAGCATAAATTCCTTTGTAATATCTAATGATGGTAAGAAAATGCTTGTATCTCAGGATAGAAATTTTGCCATAATAGACCTTCCAACTGCTCCGATAAAAATTGAAGAGAAACTTGACCTTTCCAATATGGAGATGAAACTTGATAGAAAGGCTGAGTGGGCTCAAATTTTTGAGGAATGCTGGAGGCAAATGAAGGACTTTTTCTATGATCCAAATATGCATGGTGTTGATTGGGAAAAGGTTAAGAAGCAGTATGAACCATTGGCAAAAGCAGTAAATCACAGGGCTGATTTGACATATGTCATAGGAGAAATGATAGGTGAGTTGAATGCAGGACATACATATGTTGGAGGAGGTGATCTACCTCAGGTAAAAAGAATCAATGTTGGAATGCTTGGAGCCCAGCTTGAAAGGGATAAAGAGAGTGGATTTTACAGGATAAAGAAAATACTGAAGGGAGAGAACTGGAACAAGGAATTAAGGTCACCATTGACAGAACTTGGGGTAAATGTCAAGGAGGGTGATTGGATAATTGCTGTAAATGGGAAGTTAACGAATCAGATGGAAAACATTTATGAATCCCTTGTAAATACTGCTGGGAAACAGGTAACCTTGAAGGTAAATAGCAAACCCTCTGAGATTGGAGCAAGGGATGTTGTTGTGGTTCCGATAGAAAATGAGAACAATCTTTACTATTACAATTGGGTTCAGAAAAATATTGAAAAAGTTGAAAGAGCAACCAATGGAAAGGTTGGATACATCCACATTCCAGACATGGGAGTTAGAGGGCTGAATGAGTTTGTTAAGCATTTCTATCCCCAGTTGAGAAAGAAAGCTCTTATTATAGATGTAAGAGGAAATGGAGGGGGAAATGTCTCACCAATGATTATAGAGAGACTTGCAAGGGAAGTTGCAATGGTTGATATAGCAAGGGGCTCTGTTCCCCAGCCTGATCCTTCTGCCCTTTTAATGGGTCCAAAGATTTGCATTATTGACGAATTCTCTGCCTCTGACGGAGATATATTCCCCTATAGATTCAGAAAATACAATCTTGGAAAATTAGTTGGAAAGAGGACATGGGGTGGAGTTATTGGGATAAGAGGAACTCTTCCCTTAACCGATGGTGGATATTTGAACAAACCAGAATTTGCAACCTATGGGCTTGAAGGTAAATGGATAATAGAGGGTCATGGAGTTGAACCCGACATATATGTGGACAATGATCCTGCAAAGGAATTTGAAGGAATTGATGAGCAACTAAATAAGGCAATAGAGCTAATTCTTGAAGAGCTAAAAACAAAAGAAAGGGAGCTTCCTCCAGTTCCACCCTATCCAAAGAAATAAAAGATGAGAAGGATTTTAATATTTTTAGTATTCTCTATTGGAATATCTTTTCTCCTTTCATCAGAATTTGATAGGGATATTCTTTTGAGGAAAGTGTGTGATTCAATCTCAGAGGAGAACATCTATAAAACAATAAAAGCCCTTCAGGATTTTGGAACAAGGAACACCCTTTCTGAGCAGAACTCAGAAAATTTTGGAATAGGAGGAGCAAGAAGGTGGCTCTTCGATGAGTTTTCAAAGATAAAGGGATTGAAAGTAAGCTATGACAGTTATTTTCTTCCAAAACAGGGTAGAAGGATTGTAAAAGAAACTGAGCTACACAATATAGTTGCTATAAAGGAAGGAAAATCGAAAAAGGAGAGAATTATTATTGTTAATGCCCATTATGACACAATTTCTGTTTCAAAGGATGGAAGATTTCACTATGAGGATTGGAATACTCCAGCCCCTGGAGCTAATGATGATGCATCAGGAATTTCAGCCCTTCTTGAGATTGCAAGGGTCTTAAGTGAATTTGAAACTGAAGCTACAATCCATTTTATTGCCTTTGCAGGAGAAGAGCAAGGACTTATTGGAAGCACCCTCTACGCAGGAAAAATGAAAAATCTTTCAAAGAATGTAGAGGCAGTAATAACAATGGACATGATTTCCAATGTAAAAGGCTGGAATGGATTTCTTGAATCAAGTAGAGTGAGGGTTTTTTCAGAAGATCCCAACGATTCTCCCTCAAGGGAGCTGGCGCGCTATGTAAAGAGGATTGGAGAGAGGATTTTGCCCTCGATGAATGTTGACCTTATATTCAGGGCTGACAGATTTGGAAGGGGTGGAGACCACACGCCCTTTGTCCTTGAGGGTTTCCCAGGAATAAGATTTACTGAAGCAAGGGAGAACTATTCCATCCAGCACTCTCCAGAGGATACCATAGAAAACTTATCCGTTCCCTATTGTGCCAATGTTGCAAGAATCGTAGCAGTTTCAGTTCTTTCTTTAGCCATGGCTCCACCACCTCCAATAGTTTACGATGAGAATCAGAACCCATTAATAGGAAGAGGTAAAGGTTATGACGCCCATCTCAGATGGAAATTTGACGGAGAGATCGAGAATTTATCAGAGTTCAGGGTTTATATGAAAGATACAAAGTCCCCATTCTGGGAGAGGAGTTATTCTGCAGGAAAGGAACTGGAGTTTGTCTTAAAGGATGTTTCCATTGACGATTGGACCTTTGGAGTATCAGCAGTTGGGAAAAATGGCTTTGAAAGTCTAATTTCAATATATAGAATGCCCCAAAGAAAGAAAGGGGAAATAGTTTATAAAGAATTGAAATAGTTTTTAATTAGAAAATCAAATCAGAGAAATTTTAATCCTTCTCTTTGTCTCATCGATAATTTCAATTTTTATACTAATCCCCTCTAACCTTTCTCTCAGCCTATCCGGCCACTCAATCACTACAACTCCTTCTCCTATAAAATCTGATATTTCAATTTCTGGATCATCTTCAACCCTGTAGAGGTCAAAATGGTAAATCGGAAATTTCCCATGATAAATATTTAAGATTGTAAAGGAAGGAGAGTTTACCTCATCAGGGTTTTCAACTCCTGCTCCCTCAGCAAGTCCTTTTACAAATATAGTTTTACCTGCTCCAAGTTCTCCCTCAAGCAGAATTATCTCCCTTCCTTCAAGCTCTCTTCCAAAACTCTTAGCAATGGATAATGTTTCCTCTTCTGAGTTGGAGAGAAAATTTTTATTGTAAAAATCTTCCAATGGCATTGGGTAAATTCTCGAGAATGTCCATAGCTGTCAATGAAATCTCACCCTTTTTCCCAGCTCCAATATCTCCACTCAATCCATGTAAGTAAACCCCTAAAATCAGAGATTCAAGAATATCTCCAGTCTGAGCTAAAAATCCTCCCAATATACCTGAAAGAACATCTCCTGAGCCTCCTGTAGCCATTCCAGGATTTCCAGTGGGATTAACATAAACAGCACCCTTCGGTTCAGAAATTAGTGTCCTCCATCCCTTTAATACAATGTAACAGTAATTTTCCATGGCAAAGTGTCTAACAATTTCAACTCTGTTATTCAGAATATCCCTTGGAGTAATCTTTAGAACTCTTCCAAGCTCACCAGGGTGAGGAGTGAGGGCAATGTTGGATTTCCCCCTTACAACCGATGGAAAGGTTGCAATGGAGTTAATCCCATCAGCATCAACAATTGTTGGTATCTGGATATTTTTAATGAACTCTAAAACAAACTCCACTGTTGATGGATTGGTTGTTATCCCAGGACCAAGAACAACAGCATCTTTATCCTCTGCAAATTTTAAGGCAGATTGAAGGGAGTTTAATGAAATCGTTCCATCTTCAGTCTCTTCAAGGGGAAAGGTCATTAGTTCTGGTGCTGAAGAGGCAATTATTGGTAGACATGACTTTGGAGTGGCAACTGTTACAAGGGCTGCTCCCGCTTTCAAAACAGAAAGTCCGGCAAGAACAGCAGCACCTGTTTTACCTATAGAACCACCAATAACTAAAACATGTCCATAATCCCCTTTGTGGGAATCCCTCTTTCTTTTTTTAAATATTTTTGATTTTGAAATCCTTTTTTCTGTTATTAATTCAAGAAAATATGAGGGATTTTCAAATAAAGACTCAGGAATACCAATGTCTGCAACAACAAACTCACCAACTTTTTCTGAAGCTGGTGGGAAAATATGGGGAATCTTAGGGGCTGCCATTGTAATTGTTAAGTCAGCATTAAAAGATGGCTCTTTAACCATAAATGTGTCCGATGAGAGTCCTGATGGAATATCAATTGCAATTTTAAATCCTCTGAAAGAATTTATATCAGAAAAGATCTTTTCCCATAACCCCTCAAGCCTTCCCTGAAAACCTGTTCCGAAAATTGAGTCAATTATTATGTCGGAATCCTTTATCTCTTCCTTAAATCTTTCCCAATCCTCCTCTCCATTAATTGTTTTTATACTAACCCCCATTTTCAAAAGGATTGACAAATTTATTCTCGCATCCCCTTTAACATCGACTTCATTGCCAAAAAGGTATACATTTGGATTTGAACCATTGTTAATCAAGTGGCGAGCAATGACAAAACCATCTCCACCGTTATTTCCCTTTCCACAAAGAATTGAAATTTTCTTCTCTCTGAAATCTGGAAACCTCCTCACTATCTCTTCAAAGGCAAATCTTCCTGCATTCTCCATTAAAACAACCCCTGGAATCCCAAGTTCATTTATGGCTTTTCTATCTACCTCTCTCATTTGGGATGAATTTAATATTTTCATTTTTGTTTCCCTTTCAAATTAATTCTATCAGATTTAAATTTTAATTCAAAAAAATAATGGGCGGTAGAGGATTTGAACCTCTGACCCCCGGCGTGTAAGACCAGTGCTCTACCGCTGAGCTAACCGCCCAATCAATTAATAAAATAAGCTAATCCTTCAAATTTGTCAACATTTTTCAGGATTCTATTTTAAAAAGTTTTTAGAGAATGTATAATAGAAAAGGAGATGCATCCTGAATTTATAAAGCCGATGCTTGCGAAAAGCTCTGAACCCTTTGACTCTGAAAACCATATTTTTGAGTTAAAATGGGATGGGACAAGATGCATTTTATTTTTTGAAAAGGGGAAGATAAAGCTTCAGAATAGAAGACTAAAAGATATAACTAACAGATATCCAGAATTTTCCTCCATTAAAATAACGGAGAGCTCTGCTATTATTGATGGAGAGATTGTAGTGCTTTCTGGTGGGAAGCCAGATTTTTTTAAACTTCAGAGGAGGGAGCATCTGATTGATGATGGTAAAATTAAAATTCTCTCTGAACTTTACCCTGCAACTTATATAGCCTTTGACCTCCTCTACATTAGAGGAAAGAGCATAATTTCATCCCCTCTGACTGAAAGGAGGAGAATTCTCGAGGAAATATTCATTCCAACGGATTTTTCTATCCTCTCCCAGATTTTTTCCATGGGGAAAGGACTTTTTGAGAAGGCTTTAAAGCTCGGATTTGAAGGGATTATGGCAAAGGAGAAAAGCTCTCCCTATGTTCCAGGGAAAAGAACCTCCTACTGGTTAAAAATTAAAAAATTCAAGGAGATTGATGCAATCATTTGTGGATTTACTGAAGGGGAGGGGAAGAGGGGTAAGACCTTTGGAGCTCTTATATTGGGAATTTACATCGATAATAAGCTCATTCCAATTGGTCAGGTTGGAACAGGTTTTAGTGAGGAAGAGGAGGAATTGATCCTCAAAATTCTGGATAATCTAAGAGTTAGGAGCTCTCCTTTCTCTATTCCCTTCATCTCAAAGAAAAAGGTCTTTTACTGCAAACCTGAAATTGTCGCAAGGGTAAAATTCCAGGAGTGGACAGAGGATAAAAAATTGAGAGCTCCTGTTTTTAAAGGGTTAAGGCTGGATAAAAGTCCTGAGGAGTGTGAAATAGAAGAATGAAAATAAGCTTTGAAATAATTTATCCAGCCTTTTTCTTGGTTCTTTCCAGACTCATCTTTAATGCATCCATAAGTCCAATGACCTTCTCAACCTCTTTCTTTGGGGAAATCTTTATTTCTTTTCCTTCGATCTTTTGCTTGATTAACTCCATAATTGCCTCCCGGAATTCATCCTTGTAATTTTCTACCTCAAACTCTCCACTAAAATGCTGAATAAGTTCTTGGGCTAATTCTATCTCCCTTCTATCAAATTCAACATCCTTCGGAATGTTCAACTTTTGAGGATCAACAACCTCATCAGCATAATAAAGAGTGTGAAGGACAAGGGTATCACTGTGAACATTTATAATAGCAATGTGCTCCTTATCTCTCATTGTAATCTTGGCAAGGGCAACCTTTGAAAGCTCTTTCATAACTTCCCTTAAAAGAGCATATGCCTTCTCTCCTCCTTCAGCTGGTTCAAGGTAGTAAGCCTTTTCAAAATATATGGCTGGAACCTTTGAAATGTCAACAAAACACAGAATCTAAATATTTTTT
>Ga0207433_10008541_pt1 | contig 16641 bp, 15 predicted proteins | sample YelNatPaOPGAMG01_FD_187559 | JGI IMG/M metagenome (GOLD analysis project Ga0207433, IMG submission 187559) | Hot spring thermophilic microbial communities from Obsidian Pool, Yellowstone National Park, USA - OP-RAMG-01 (SPAdes) (version 3) | ecosystem: Environmental > Aquatic > Thermal springs... | reverse complement strand
AAAAGGGTTGTTGTGGTTGAGGATGGTCCGACGCTTACTCACGGGGAGATGCGTTATGGTGCCGGGACAATCGCTGCTGAAAAATATGGTTCCCGCGAAATAGTTGACCCACGCCCATACGCACGCGGAAGCCTTAAGGAGGCATTGGAAAAGTATAAACATATAGGACCCCTTTTGCCCGCAATGGGTTATTACCCTGAACAGATAAAAGACCTAAAAGAATCCATAGAATCCACGCCTGCGGATGTTGTCGTTTCTGCTACACCGATTGATTTGAACCGCCTCCTTACACTAAAATTGCCAATCGTCCATGTGAAGTACGAGCTCCAGATAATAGGCTCTCCCACGCTCGAGGAACTCATCCTCCCACGCGTAAGCGAACTTATAAACCAGAAAAAGTGAAAGAAACTTTTCTTAAAACTATAACTGAGCTAATCCCTGATGAGTTGATAGAAAAGATCAACTCAAAGGGCGAACTTTACCTTGTTGGTGGTGGAGTTCGCGACTTTTTTATCACTAACAAGGTACGAAAAACCGAACTTGATTTTCTTGTAATAGGTTTCTCATTAGACGAACTTCAAAAGACCCTTCGCCATTACGGGACCGCAATCTATGTTGGTAAGGCGTTTGGGGTGTTAAAGTTCTTCCCGAAAGGGAACGAAAAATTTGAATACGATTTTACTATTCCCGAGACCAGAGGCTGCGAGCTTCCCGAAATCATTGTGGACCTTGCCCAGCGGGATTTTTCCATAAATGCAATGGCTTTGAGCCTCAAAACTGGCACACTATATGACCCGTTCGGAGGCAGAAGCGATATTGAGGATAAAATTGTTCGGCTGACGCGCGAGGGGAACTTTGATGATGATCCCATCAGGCTTTTAAGGGCGATTCGTTTTGCGGCGCAGTTCGGGTTCAGGATTGAGGATAGAACCTGGGAGGATTTATGCAGGAAGGCTGAAAAGATTAAGGAAGCCTCAGCCGAGAGGATTCGCGAGGAATTCTTAAAAATCCTTATGCTTCCGGATTCGCCGAGTGCGTTCAGGTTGATGAGAGAAGCGGGTTTGCTCAAATATATCCTTCCTGAACTCCACGCTGCTTATGGGGTAAAGCAGGGGGGATTACACCAGCACGATGTTTTTGAGCACACGATTTTGGCTGTTAAATACGCTGATAGCGACCCACGGGTTAAACTTGCAGCTCTCCTTCACGACCTTGGAAAGCCCGCAAAAAGGATTACGCTTCCAGATGGGCACATAGCTTTTTATGGGCACGACCTCTTGAGTGTCAAAATTGCCCGCCGATTCCTTCAGGAATTGAAATTCCCAACCGAACTTATAAATGATGTCACAACGATAATTCGTTATCATATGTTTAGTTACGGTTTTTCGGACAAGGGGTTGAGAAGATTTATAAGGCGAGTGGGGGTTGAAAGGATGCCGCTACTTTTGAAACTTCGTTTTGCGGATTCTATGGCACAGCACGAGGGAAAAACGCTCAGGGATGAAAAACTATTTGCAAAGCGCGTCCTTGAGGAGATAAACCGAAAACCCCCGCTTACTGTGAGGGACCTGGCTGTAAATGGCTACGATATAATGGGAACATTTTCGCTTCAACAGGGCAAAATTATCGGCGATATTTTAAAATATCTTCTCTCACTTGTGCTTGACAATCCCGAATTGAACAAAAAGGAAATTCTTCTTCAGGCAGCAAGAGAATATCTTGCAGAGCGCAATATGAAAACCAAAATTGGGGGAGGATTAGGTGAACATTCAGGAATATAGCTCACGGGAGATCCTGGCGCAGTTTGGGATCCCGGTCAAGCCTTTTATCCTTGCAAGAACCCCTCTTGAGGCATATGAGGCTGCGCTCCGTTTGCGATTTCCTGTTGTGTTAAAGGCGCAGGTTCTTGTCGGTGGACGGGGCAAGGCTGGCGGAATAAAGTTAGCAACAAATCCCGAAGAGGTTCGTCATTACGCCTCTCAAATTCTCGGATTGGAAATAAAGGGGATAAGGGTCAAAAAAATTATTGTTAGCGAGGCTGTTGACATTAGAAACGAATACTACATCTCAATAACGCTTGACAGGAGCAAAAAATCGCCCATTGTGATATTCTCAAACTTTGGCGGGGTTGATATAGAGGAAACAGCGAGGACCAATCCTTGCGCGGTTATGAAATATCCAGTTGACCCGATGCTCGGGCTTATGCCCTTTAGGGCGCGCGAGTTTGCATTTTCAGTTATAAGCGAGCCGAAAAAAGCGGTTGCGGTTGCAAATCTGCTCTGGAAGATGTACAATGCTTTTGTGGGTGTCTCGGCAAACCTTGTTGAGATAAACCCGCTTGCCGAGGACTCCGAGGGAAATTTCTGGGCGGCAGATGCGAAGATTATCATTGATGATAACGCATTGGATGTTAGACCGGAGCTTGAAAAATACAGGGATGTCGAGGAGGAAAACCCGAACGAGCTGAGAGCGAAGAGCGGTGGGCTCAGCTATGTCAAACTTGAGGGCGATATTGGATGCGCGGTGAATGGTGCCGGGCTTGCTATGGCTACAGCTGATATGATCAAGCATTTCGGCGGGAGCCCTGCAAATTTCCTTGATGTTGGCGGAAGCTCGGATCCCAAAAAGATGAAACTCGCGCTACAGATTATCACGGGCGACCCCGATGTTAAGGTGATTCTCGTGAATATTTTCGGCGGGATTACAAGGTGCGATGACATCGCGATTGGGCTAAAATCCGCTATAGATGAACTGAAACCCAAACAACCCCTTGTCGTTCGTCTCAAAGGCACCCGCGAGGAGGAAGCCAGAAAAATACTTGAACCCTGCGGGATTAAAATATTTGAGGATATGGAAGAGGCGATTAAAGAAGCAGTTTCAAAATCCAGGGAGACCCGATGAGCATACTTGTTGATACCAGTACAAGGCTTATGGTTCAGGGCATTACAGGGCGTGATGGTTCCTTTCATACCCGGGCGATGCTTGAATATGGCACGCGCGTTGTTGCAGGTGTTAGCCCGGGTAAGGGTGGCGAAAGGGTTTTTGATGTTCCTGTGTTCAATTCGGCATACGAGGCGGTCAAGCATACGGGAGCAAATACCTCAGTGATTTTTGTTCCCGCAGCATTTGCTGCTGACGCGCTCTGGGAGGCATCTTTTTCCGGTGTGCATACCGTCGTATGTATCACCGAGGGCATACCTGTTCAGGATATGATAAAAATATACCATCATTACAGGTCCAAAGGGATAAGACTTATAGGACCAAATTGTCCGGGTGTCATATCCCCTGAACTCGCAAAGGTGGGGATTCTTCCGGCGTCAATATTCAAAAAAGGGCGGGTTGGCGTTATATCGCGGAGCGGAACGCTTACATATGAGGTCGTTTACCATATTACAAAAATAGGGCTCGGGGAATCCACCTGCATTGGAATTGGCGGTGACCAGATTGTCGGGACAAGTTTTGTTGATTTGCTTGAACTTTTCAAGCAAGATCCAGAAACAGAGGCTGTTGTGCTTATAGGCGAGATAGGCGGGCGCGATGAGGAGGAAGCGGGCGAATATATTGTCTCAAACTTTAACAAGCCGGTTGTCGCGTTCATTGCAGGGATGACCGCACCAAAGGGAAAAAGGATGGGGCATGCGGGTGCAATTATAACGGGGGGTGAGGGAACCGCTCGCGAAAAGGCAGATTATTTGAGAAAACTCGGGATCCCTGTTGCAGAAACACCGGGCGAGGTTGCAAGAATTCTAAAAGGTATTATTCAAGGTAGGGGGCAATGATTGAGGAAAAAACGGCAAAATTTAGGGTTGTTATCTATCCGAGGTGGTGTAAGAAATGCGGAATATGCGTTGCGTTTTGCCCGAAAAATGCCCTCGGATTTGACTCTCAGGGAGTACCATATCTTGCTAATCCCGCTGAATGCACTGGGTGCGAGCTTTGTGCTATGATGTGCCCTGATTTAGCAGTAGAGGTATTTAAAATAGAGGACAAGGAAAAGGATGAAGGAGAAAAAGAATAAAGAGTATTTGCTGCAGGGTAACGAGGCTTGCGTTGAGGGTGCCCTTTATGCAGGGTGCAATTTCTTTGGGGGATACCCCATAACACCCTCAACCGAGATTGCCGAACTTTTAGCCCAAAAGCTTCCGAAGCGTGGCGGGGTATTCATTCAGATGGAGGATGAAATTGCCGGGCTTGCGGTGGTTCTTGGCGCTTCTGTGGCTGGAGCCAAGGCTATGACAGCAACAAGCGGTCCCGGATTTTCTCTTATGCAGGAACACATTGGCTATGCCTATATGACCGAAATACCCGCAGTGATTGTCAATGTGATGCGCGGTGGACCCTCAACGGGATTGCCGACCCTTCCATCCCAGTCCGACTTTATGCAGGCACGATACGGAATACATGGCGATTACTACCCGATTGTCCTTGTACCCGCTTCCGTCCCCGAATCATTCTCTTTCACAGTAAGGGCGTTCAATCTTGCCGAAACATTTTTGACCCCGGTCGTGATCCTTCTTGATGAAATCATCGGGCATATGCGCGAAAAAATAGTGATTCCACCAGACCCACCAATTGAGGTAGTTTCGCGTCAGATGCCAAAAGTTCCTCCAGAATGGTTCTATCCTTACGAACTCACGCCAAGCGGGATATCGCCTCGCCCACCATTTGGACGAGGTTATCGTTACAACATAACAGGTCTAACTCACGACATCTCGGGCTATCCTACATCGGTTCCAAAAGAAATACGCGAGAAACTGGACAAGCTTAAGCGGAAGATTATGAACAAAGCGGATGAGATTTCAAGATACGACACCGAATTTACCGAGGACGCCAGGGAATTGATTGTGGCTGTTGGCTCCGTATCGCGAGTTTGCCGTTTTGTCGTGCGCGAACTCAGAAAGAAGAGGAAGAAGATCGGGCTTTTCAGACCCCAGACTTTATGGCCATTTCCTGAAAAGCCTGCCCGCGAGCTGTTCAGGCGTATGCGGAGGATATTCGTAGTTGAACTGAATCAGGGGCAGATCATACGCGAGGTAGAACGGTTCGCAAAATCATCTGTGCCGGTTTTTGGCATAAACAAATATGATGGTGAACTTATAACCCCTGAGGAAATAATAGACGCAATACGGGAGGCTGAAAAATGACCGAGCAAAAAACGGTCCACGATTACCTTCGTCAGAAGAAAAAATTCCCGACTGTTTGGTGTCCCGGCTGTGGAATAGGAACAGTTATGAACGCGCTTATTCGCGCTATTAGTTCCCTTGGGCTCGAGAAGGACGAGATTGTGCTCGTGTCGGGGATTGGATGCTCAAGCAGGATGCCGGTCTATCTGGACTTTAATACCCTTCACACAACACACGGGCGCGCTATCGCATTTGCCACCGGAATAAAGTTGTTCAATCCTAAACTCAAGGTGATTGTGATAACGGGGGACGGGGACGGTCTTGCGATTGGTGGGAATCACATAATCCATGCCTCAAGGAGGAACATTGACATTACCACAATCCTTATAAACAATTACATCTACGGTATGACAGGTGGGCAGGTTTCGCCAACAACGCCAGAGGGGGATTATACTTATACCTCGCCATACGGGAACCTTGAACCACAATTTGATACATTCCGGTTGTGCGATGGTGCGGGAGCGACATTCTTCGCAAGAACTACTACTTATCATGTTGTGCAGATGACAACCTTTATAAAGAAGGCGATAATGCATAAGGGATTTTCGGTTGTTGAGGTGATGAGCCAATGTCCCACGCTCTACGGGAGACTCAATAAATGCCCTGGACCCGTTGACCAGCTCAAGATGTTTAAGGAGTTTGCTGTGCCTTTTGCAAAAGCGGAAAAGATGACAAAAGAGGAACTTAAAGGTAAAATTATTACCGGGATCCTCAAAGAGGTAGAAAGCCCTGAGTACACCGAAAGGTACTGGCGACTGGTGGAAACTTTTAAGAAGGGAAGCGAGTATGAGGGAAAGGATTGAGATAAGGCTTTCTGGTTCAGGTGGTCAGGGGCTTTTGACAGCAGGAGTAATTCTTGCTTATGCGGTTGGGATCGGGGAGGGCAAAAATGTTGTGCAGACGCAGAGCTATGGTCCCGAGGCTCGTGGAGGGGCGAGCCGTTCCGATATAATTGTCAGCGATGAGGAAATATACAATCTCAAGCCGACAAGACTTGACCTCCTCCTCTGTCTAAATCAGGAATCCTGCGATGCTTTCGTGCCAAAACTTAAGGAAACGGGATTGCTCGTAATCGACACCGACAATGTGAAAGAACCTTCTTTCCCAAACTTTGTAGGTGCCCCGTTCGCAAGGATTGCCAGAGAGAAACTCGGTAGCGCAATTGTCGCTAATATCGTCGCGCTCGGGTATATCTGCGCTTACACAGGACTTGCTCGAGAATCAAGCCTGAAAAAAGCAATTGAGGAAAAGCTCGGTTCACGCCATCTCGAACTGAACGAGAAAGCGGTCAAACTTGGCTACGAACTTGGCAAAAGCGCACTAAAAGGGAACCGCGCGTAATTGGCTGTGGCGCGTTTCTGTTTGCGGACTTTTGCCCGAAACTAAATCGGTAAACAAGAAACAAGTGGAAACCCCAAAGACCCAATAAAAAAACCGCTGGTAGGGTTTGGCGTTTGAATTTTGAAATTGGAGTTTATCTGGAAGTTTAAATTTACAATTCTTTGGTATTTGTTGAGCCTAATACGCAAAACAAATTATATTTAAAAACATATTGACATAAAGCAGGAAATCCTGTTTTTTAAACAAAGGGATTGTAGCATAAATGTTGCAGGCAAGAAGGGGGAAATAATGAACTACAATCTTTTCCTCTGGGAAGACTGGAAGGCGGAGAATTTTTATCCACTTGCGTTAACACGACCTGTCTATGCACTTCGTACTGGAGCCAAAACATTCATTGAACGAAGCCTTGGGCTTTTCCCTGAATCTTTTATCACCCTTTTGTGCAGGGAGCAAATAGCCGAACTAACCCAGTTCAAAACACGAGCACGGGTAAATCAACTCACTGTTGACCCCAACCTTCCGGTACTGCTTATAAACGGGCGAGCATTGATAAACGAGGATTTCAAGGACATTGTGGAATCCACAAAGGAAACGACACTTTTTGTTCACGAGAACGCACCGGTAGCACTTCTTGTGAGAGATACTAAGGATTCTTCACAGTGGACACAATTTTTCACCCCCACACTAAATGCTGAAGCCGAAGAGGAACTTCTCAAGAGTTTTCCTGTGATAGAGGTGCCGACAAAGGTCGTGGAAGGTATATGGGAACTCGTAGTCCTTAATGGCGAACTTATTGAAAGTGATTTTGAAAAACTTGAGAAGAAGAAAACCCAGGCCAGTGTGGACGAGCGAGCGATTTTGTACAATAGCGACAAAATCTGGATTGGGGATAACGCGAGCATTGATGCCCTTGCTGTTCTTGATGCAAGGGGCGGACCAATAATCATAGAAAACGGGGTATACATTCAGTCCCACACGATTATAACTGGACCTGCATATATAGGTGCGCATACAAAAATTTATGGTGGAAAGATTCGGAATGGTTGTTCGTTTGGTCCGCATTGCAGGCTGGGCGGCGAAATAGAATCCTCAATATTTCTTGGGTATTCGAACAAGTACCACGATGGATTCATAGGGCACAGTTATATTGGCGAGTGGGTTAATCTCGGTGCGCTCACGACAACAAGCGACCTCAAGAATAATTATGGTCCAATACGGCTCACACTTAATGGTGTAGACCTTATCCAGACCGACCTTGTAAAACTCGGTTCTTTTATCGGCGACCACGCGAAACTGGGCATCGGGACGCTTCTTAATGCGGGTACTGTTATTGGGGTTGCAGCGAATTTCTTTGGGGGTGGTCTTGCGCCAAAATTCGTCCCATCCTTTGTCTGGGGAAGCACAACGAAAATGGTGGAACACGAACTCGAACGCGCCCTTGAAACCGCACGAATGGTCTATTCTCGTCGTGGACTTGAACTTCCCTTTGCAGAGGAAATCCTTTTGAGAAAGATATTTGACTCTACCGCAGAACTCCGCTCGTCATTCCTATCGCCAAACCCACAAGAGGAGGAAACCCCCGAAACCTGAAATCCCTTGACAACTTTGAAATTCGCTTTTATATTTTGCGAAAAATACGCTGAAACGAGGCGCCAAAATAGGGAGGAAAACAGATGGAAGTTACCGTCTCAAGAGAGGGTTTGTTTGATTGCCTGTCAACCATTATGAATGTTGTTCCTCAGCGTTCGGTAAAACCACTTTTAACGAATGTATTCCTGGAGACAAAGGACGAAAAATTAACCATTTTTGGCACAGATTTTGAGGTAACACTTGAGGGCACAATTGAACCCATTGAAATAGCAAATCCAGGTGCGCTCGGGGTTAACGGGAAAAAGTTCTATGACCTCCTCCGGGAACTTACCGGGACGGGAATAAATCTTAAACAGGAGGGACAAAGGCTTGTAATGAGGCAAACCGATAATAAGGGAAGGTTCGTGTTCCCAATTATAACGGGAGAGGAATTCCCCTCCTTACCAAAGATAGATTCTGTGAGGGCTACGGTCAGGGCAAGGGCTGATGTTATGTTGAAGATGTTATCGCACACCAGTTATGCGACAAGCCCGGATATATCAATGATAAGCTTTACAGGGATTCTCTGGCAAATAAAGCCGGAGGAATACAGAATGGTCGCGACTGATGGGCACAGGCTCGCGTTATTCTGCGATAGAACAGCCCCGAAAAGCGATCTCGAACTTGACCTTCTGATTAGCAAGAGGTCAATGGAAAACCTTGCGAGGGTGTTTGTAAAAAGCAAGGACGAGGAATTTTCTGCAATTATTGGAGATACAAGGGTGAGTTTCACAATAGGCAACTATTCTTTTACGACAAACCTTATAGGCGAAAGATTCCCCAACTACGAGCAGGTTCTTCCAAGGGATAACGATAAGATCCTTGAACTACAGCGGGATGATCTCGTTAATGCTTTGCGCCGTGTCGCGATATTTTCAAGCCCACTGACACATATGGTGAGGTTCTCTATGGAGAAGGATTCCCTTAAACTTAGCGCTGTTGACCCTGAGACCGGCGGCGAAGCCGAGGAGATTATTCAGGCAAACTATGAGGGCGAACCTATGGATATTGGTTTTAGCGCTAACGATATCATAGACATCCTTCGCCATATTGAGACAGAAAGGGTTAAAATTACCTTTCGCTCGCCCTTATCCGCCGCGATGATTTATCCAGCAAGAACAAGCGAAAATGAGGAATACCTTGCTGTTCTTATGCCCCTCAGATTGCCGGAAGAGTAGAGTTGAGAGTATTTAAAGCATATTTGCCAAACAAAAGAGGCATAGAAGCGCGAACCGATGAAATATCAGATTCAGTGCTGTTTTCCGGGTTACGGAAAAAAGAGCGGATGCCTCAGGAGCCCAGGGAAATCGCAAGCGAACATAAGAGACAAAAACCGAAATTGGTATGGATTTTTTCCTTTGCGGGAATTCCGCGCAATTTATTAGAAGCTATTCTGGCGTATGATTCTTAAGAGGTTTTACCTGAAAAACTTCAGGAATTACGAGGAATGCTCAATAGTTCCTGCGGAGGAATTAAATCTTGTAGTCGGACCGAACGGCTGGGGAAAGAGCAACCTTCTTGAGGGGATATTTCTTATCTCAGTTGGACGAGACCCATGGGGAGCCGAACTCAAAGAACTTGTCCGTTTTGGCGAGTCAGATGCACTGGTTAGGGGAGAGTGGGAAAAGAGGAACATGGTTGAGCTAAGAATCAACAAAAGCGGCAGCAAGGAGATAATTCTCAACGAGAAACGACTTCACCGCCTTTCAACCCTTGTGGGACTTTTCCCGAGCTCAATCGCGGGACCACAAGAGGTGGAGCTCGTGGTGGGCTCGCCTAAAGTCAGGCGGCGCTTGCTTGATCTTCACCTTTCCCAGATTTCCCGCGAATATCTTGAAAGCCTTACTCGATACCAGAAGTATCTAAAAGGAAGAAACCAGCTATTGAAAGGTATTCGTGAGGGTACTAAACCCATTGGAGGCGAACTCTATATTGAAACCTGGGACGAAAAGCTTGTGGAAGAGGGAGCAAAGATTTTGACACTAAGGCGAAAATTTTTGGAGGCACTCACACCTGTGGCTTCTCAAATTTACCGGGAATTGTCAGGTGAACCGCTTACACTTACGCTTCAATACGAGGCGACAGTAAAGGATGGCGATACGAATGAGATTGCGAAAACATTTTTGAGGTTGCTCAAAAAGAATCGCGAAAGGGAGGTTGAACTTGGTGAGACAATAGTGGGACCTCATCGGGATGATTTTCAGGTTTTTCTTGGGGAGCGGGCGCTAAGGGTTTACGGGAGCTGGGGCGAATGCAGAAGCGCAAGCCTTGCAATTATACTTGGGATTTCACACCTGCTCGCAGAAAAATATGAGACCAGCCCCGTGATTATACTTGACGATTGCTTCGCAAATCTTGATAATACAAGGATGAAAAATCTCCTTCAACTTATACGAGGATTCGGGCAGGTCTTTGCCTCAACACCAACATACACAACCTCGCTTCTTGAGGTTTCAGGCAAGATCTTCAGGCTCGCTGGACCTGGGAGGATAGAGGAGGAAAAATGAAAAGGCGAGAAAATCTTCCGGAACCACTCGCGATTGGTGATATACTTGATGAGACCTTATCCAAACTCGGGTTGAAACGGGAGCTTGAATCGGGGCTTGCGCTTGAGGCCTGGAATAAGATTGTCGGTGAGGAAATCGCAAAAATAACAAAGCCAATCAAAGTGGAGGATGATATTCTTTTTGTTAAGGTTTCTTCCGCAGGATGGCGAAACAAATTATCTTTTGAGCGAGAAAATTTCAGAAGGAAAATAAACGAGTTTCTCGGGAAAGAAACTGTAAAGGAAATAAGGCTTATATAAGATAAGGGGTAAAGATGGAAGAAGAAACAGGGATGAACAATAACCACGCCGAGAACGATTACACAGCGAAAGATATAAAGGTTTTAAAAGGGCTTTCCGGGGTTCGTAAAAGGCCTGCGATGTATATTGGCTCAACCGGCGCCGAGGGACTTCATCACCTTGTCTTTGAGGTTGTTGACAATTCCATTGACGAGGCTATGATGGGTTTCTGTGATAAAATTGACATTGTAATCTACCCAGATAATTTCGTGACCATCATAGACAACGGGCGCGGGATTCCGGTTGATTATCATCCTGAGGAGGGGCGCTCTGCTGCGGAGGTGGTTCTCACAACGCTTCACTCAGGCGGTAAATTTGATAAAAAGAGTTACAGGATTTCCGGCGGACTTCACGGTGTTGGGCTTTCGGTTGTAAACGCCCTATCGGTCCAGCTCACGCTTGAGGTATGGCGGGATGGGAAGGTCTACCAGCAGAAATACTCGCGTGGCGAACCAATCACCCCGCTTGAGGAAATTGGCAAAACAACAAAGCGCGGAACAAAGATAACATTTAAACCTGACCCGGAAATATTTGAGAGCATCGAATTCAATTACGATTATCTTGCCAAACGGCTTCGGGAACTGGCTTTCCTGAACCCGGGATTGAGAATAAGTATAAGGGATGAACGGTCAGGGAAGAAGGCGGAATTCCTTTATGAGGGCGGGATAGTCTCGTTTGTTGAATACCTCAATAAGGATAAAGAAGTGCTTAACCCGACGCCCATATATTTTAAGGGGGAAAAGGACGGGACTTATGTAGAGATAGCGATGCAGTATAATACTGAATATCAGGAAACAATCTTTTCGTTTGCAAACAATATAAACACCACTGAGGGCGGAACACATCTTGTCGGTTTCAAGTCGGCGCTGACGAGGACATTTAATTCTTACGCAGTTGCACACAAGATTATAAAGGAGAACGAGAAGGACACAATCACTGGTTCGGATGTTCGAGAGGGGCTTGTTGCGGTTATATCGGTAAAACTTCCTGAACCACAATTTGAGGGGCAAACGAAAACGAAGCTCGGGAACTCAGAGGTCAAGGGACTTGTTGAGTCAATAGTAAACGAAAAGCTTCGCGAGTACCTTGAGGAACATCCCGATGAGGCAAAAGTCCTTCTTGATAAGGTGCTTCGTGCTGCCCGAGCAAGGGAAGCCGCACGGCATGCCCGGGAGCTCGCGAGAAGAAAAGGATTCCTTGAATCCTCATCGCTTCCGGGCAAATTAGCCGACTGCCAGGAAAAGGATCCTGCAAAATCTGAGCTCTTCATTGTGGAGGGCGAATCCGCAGGGGGCAGTGCTAAACAGGGTCGGGACAGACGCTTCCAGGCTATACTCCCGCTGAGAGGAAAGATATTGAATGTCGAGAAAGCAAGGTATGATAAGATACTCTCAAACGAGGAGATTCAGGTTCTTGTTGCCGCGCTCGGGTGCGGGATTGGCGAGGATGAGTTTGATATATCACGCTTACGCTATCACAAGATAATTATTATGACCGACGCCGATGTTGATGGAAGTCATATACAGACGCTACTTTTGACATTCTTTTACCGTCAGATGCGCCCGATTGTTGAACATGGCTACCTTTATATAGCCCAACCACCTTTGTACAAGGTGAAAGCCGGAAAACTTGAGCGCTACATAAAGGATGACGCAGAACTGGAATCGTTCCTTCTTGAGGCTGGAAGCAAGGATTTGACGGTTTTTGTTGATGGGCGCGCGTTAGAGGAAAAAGAAGCTATGGCATTTCTCAAAATAATAACAGAACTTCGCCAGAACATAGAAAGGCTTGTTAAATGGAATCTGAATCGCGCACTGCTTACTGCCCTTGTGTTGAGCCCCAAACTTTCTCACGATGTGCTAAAAAGCGAATCAAAACTTCGCGAACTTGTCGAGGATATGAAGGCAAAAGTTAGTGATATGAAGATTGAGTACGAGATAGTGGATGATGACGAGCATGGGGTAAAAGAGGCAAAACTCAAATACGAGCGCGCAGGTGAAACCGGTATATTCCCGATAAACTTCGAACTTCTGACAAGCCCGGAATTTGAGATGCTTCAGAGTCGGGTAAAGATGATTCGCTCTTACGGTCTGTTCAATTATACTGCGGGTGATGAGAAATTTGATAATCCGATAGCGCTTCTTGAATACATATTGAGGCGCGGGCAAAAAGGGATAACCCTTCAACGCTACAAAGGGCTTGGCGAAATGAACCCCGAACAGCTCTGGGAGACGACGATGAATCCGGCGACTCGGCGCTTAGTTCAGGTGAGGCTTGAGGATGCAGTGGAGGCTGACAGGATGTTTACAATCCTTATGGGCGAGAATGTTGAGCCTCGCCGTGCTTTCATCGAGGCGAACGCCCTTGAGGTCAGAAATCTTGATATATAATAAGGACAGTAGCTTCGCGGGGCGTGCAAAATTAAGATGAACGAAAGCCGAAAGGAAGAAACGATGAAAAAAATCGGGTTCGTTTTCGGTGTTCATTTGCATCAGCCAGTCGGAAACTTTGAGCACATTTTCAAGCTCGCGACAGAGGACGCATATTTGCCATTTCTTCGCGCTGTGCGAACTTACCCGTTTTTCAAATTTGCGCTTCACATATCGGGTCCGTTATGGGAATACTTTGAAAGAAACTATCGAGAGGTTTTTGACATAATAGACGAGCTCGTTGAGCGGAATCAGGTTGAACTCTGGGGCGGCGGGTTTTATGAGCCGGTTCTGGCGGTTTTGCCCGAAAGGGATGCACTGGGACAGATTGAGATGATGACACAGTTTATAGAAAAGAGATTTGGCGTCCGTGTTTATGGGATATGGCTCACAGAAAGGGTGTGGGAACCTCATCTACCATCGCTTCTCGCAAAATCTGGAATCTCTTACACGGTAGTTGATGATTATCATTTTAAATCTGTCGGAATAATTGGGGATGCGCTATTTGGGTATTACACGACCGAAAACGAGGGGGAGCAAATTAAAATTTTCCCCATATCACAGATATTGCGGTATTCCATTCCTTTTGCGAAGCCGTCTGAGCCTGTGGAGTTCTTGCTCGGGAAGGCAACCGAGTGGGGCGAAAGGATAGCTATATATGCGGATGATGGTGAGAAATTTGGTCTTTGGCCCAACACGAAAAAGTGGGTATGGGAGGAGGGCTGGTTTTCCGCTTTTATGAAACTTCTTGACCAGAACCGCGAAACAATTGAGATGCTCCATTTTTCGGAAGCTCTTGAGCGCCACAAGCCGCGAGGCACAATCTATCTTCCCTGCGCCTCATATTTTGAAATGAACGAATGGACTCTTCCCGCAGAACTCTCTCAAAGGTACAGGGAACTTGTTGAGAAGTTTAAAAGCGAGGGAAAGTTTGACGAACTTATGCCGTTTTTGAAAGGCGGTTTCTGGCGAAATTTCCTCGTCAAATATGGTGAATCCAACCGAATGCACAAGATAATGTTGCATTTAAGCGACAGGCTTTTTCACTCTTCAGGGGCATTGGGGAAGAAAAAAGCGGGCGAGATAACTCAGACGCTTTACCGTGCCCAGTGCAATTGTGCTTACTGGCACGGTGTCTTCGGCGGGTTATATCTTCCGCATCTGCGCGAGGGGGTTTACCAGAACCTTATTGAGTGCGAGCAAAAACTTGATAACGAGTTTCACAAAAAAGAGCAGGACTGGGCTGAGGGGGTTGAACTGGATTTTGATTTCGATAATTCCCCAGAGTTCATCCTTAGAAACAGGAATATATCAATGTATTTCAAGCCATCTTACGGGGGAGCGCTCACCACCCTTTTTTATAAGCCTTTGACCTGGAACCTCCTTGACACACTTACACGAAGGTTTGAGGGTTATCACGCTATTGTCAGGAAATTACAGAGTAATCAGAACGAAAGTCAGGTCAAGACTATCCACGACATCGTGACATCAAAGGAGCGCAATATAGAACAACACCTTCATTATGACTGGTACGAAAGGCTTTCTCTTCTTGACCATTTTCTTGGTGAAAATTCTAATATTGATTCGTTCAAATCGGCGACATACTGGGAGCTTGGGGATTTTGTTAATCAGCCATATATGGGCGAAATTGTGAACGACAAAAGCGGATTGATTCTGACGCTCTCAAGGCAGGGGGCGATTTGGCGAACACAAAAGCCCTCACCGTTGATTGTGAAAAAACAGGTCAGATTGCCAAAGGATGCCGACATCATAACCATTGATTATGAGATTGAGAATAAAGGTGAAGAAAGGACTTTCTGGTTTGGGACTGAGCTAAATCTTGCGCTAATGTCTCGTGATTTTCCTGGGCGGTATTTTCTTGTTCCGGGGCACTCCCCGGAGAGGGTTTCGCCCGGTCAGATTGTGGCTTTTGCAAATGCAGGTGAGATTTTGCTTATTGATGAATCCCGTTCGTTCAGGCTGGCAATCGAAAGCGATAACGAGATGGATATCTGGATATTCCCTGTTGAAACAATCTCCTTGTCTGAGTCAGGCTTTGAGCGTGTGTATCAGGAGACATCCGTTCTTTTTTCGTTCAGGTTTGCTCTTCAGGCGGGGGGTGTGTTCAGAAATAGGTTCAAGTGGGTCTTTTCGGTCGATTGATCCTTATTGAGTAATTTCGGTAACTTTCATTGTCATAATGCCGCTAAATCCAGCCTGCCAATCACCGGCGCTGTAGTTAAAATAGCAAGTTCCACTTCCGCCTGTTTCCCTGCGATATTTAAATCCAATGGTACAACAAAAAGGCTTATCTCAAGCTTCTTTGGAACCAACCCCCATTTCTCCCCAAAAGCCTATTCGCTTTCCGGTTTACCGAGATTTTTTCCCAAGCCCTTTTAATCCGGGAATGCGCGCAAATTCAGATGAAAGCATTCGGTTGTTCCGGTACAATCCCGACGAACATTGAACTCCCATATAAGAGTATCTGTCTCACCGGGCAAGTAATTGTAAAGAACAAAAGGATTGCGCCCCGAAAACAACGAAAAGCATCGCCCATCAAAAGAGATTGAAACCAAAACACTATCAGCCCTAACAGTGCCCGTGTTAGAAACAATCGCCCGAACGCTCATAGGGTTTGGCGCAAATGCCCCGTTAGGAAGGCACACGAGCGAATCCTTTTCAATATGCATTGTGACCTGCGGCGGAATGGACCGAATAATAAACTGGCAAGTATCATAGCCCCAGTTACAAAAACTATCCCGTGAAGCCACAACAAGCGTGCAAGCCGAACAGTTTATAAAGGGCGGTGTCCAGACAAAGAATGTGTCGCCCGTTATGTAATGCTGTCGTATCCCGCAACCCGTAAAATCAAGCCAGCCCAAATTATTGGCGAAAAACAGGTCATCCACAGACCACCGGAATGTGTACGGTTCATTTCCGACAACAAGGATCGGGCAAGCAATAGCTACCGAGGGATTCCGTGTATCAAGTGGGGCACGGGCAATTGTTGTTTCTCTTGTGGTGTAACGGAACTCAATCCAGTGAAGAATAGGGCTTTCACCCGAAGGATTCCGGGTTAAGCCGACCCTGTAACGAATACCATCACACAAATATGGTAGCGGCAAGGATGTAATGTTTATCCAGCCTGTCCAGCTTTCGCCAGCCCCACAAAGTGTGTCAACGGAAATCTCAATGGTCACAGTTGAACCAGAGG
>Ga0207433_10008540_pt1 | contig 16641 bp, 17 predicted proteins | sample YelNatPaOPGAMG01_FD_187559 | JGI IMG/M metagenome (GOLD analysis project Ga0207433, IMG submission 187559) | Hot spring thermophilic microbial communities from Obsidian Pool, Yellowstone National Park, USA - OP-RAMG-01 (SPAdes) (version 3) | ecosystem: Environmental > Aquatic > Thermal springs... | reverse complement strand
ACCGGCAGCAACTGCAGATGCATAAGATTTTTCAACGGCATCTCTAAAATCTTGATAATCTTTCGCACCTCCTAATGCAATAACTGGAATTGTAACCAACTCGGAAACAGATTTAATTAATTGTAAATCGTAACCCTCATAAGTACCATCTCTGTCTACAGATTGAATAATTAACTCACCAGCTCCCTTATGTTCCAACAATTGAACATATTCATTCAAAGGAACTTTTATTTTTTTTTTACCACCTTGGTAAACTACTTTATATCTACCAAATATATCTTTTTTTACATCCACACAAACAGTTATTGTAGATGAACCAAATTCATCAGAAGCATATCTTACAAATTCAATATTTTCAGCAGCGATTGTATTTAATATAACCTTTTCTGCTCCTAATTTTAGAATATGTCTTATGTCATCAAGTTGTCGAATTCCACCGCCGACTCCAAAGGGCATATTTGCCTCATCGCCAACTTTATAAACAAAGTCTAATGGAATTAATCTCTTTTCTTTTGAAGCTGTTATATCTAAAAATACTAATTCATCAACTTTTTTATCATTAAAGATTTTTACTGCATTAATAGGATCACCAATATAACGATAGTTTTTAAATTTAATAGATTTTACAAGTCCTAAATTTTTCAATAATAAAACAGGAATTATACGAGGTCTAAACATTGACTATAATTCTGCAAATTTTTTTAATAATTCCATTCCGACATCATGGCTCTTTTCTGGATGAAATTGTGTACCATAAATATTTTCTTTATGAATTGCTGAGACAAATTCAGTCTCATAATTGGTCAGCATCCATATAGTACTTTTATCAAAACAATTTATGTGATAACTATGAACAAAATAAAATTTATCTTCTGGTTCTACAACCTTATCTAAAGAATTAGAATTTACTATCTTTACATCATTCCAACCTATATGTGGAACTTTGTATTTAAGTTTATCTTTGATTTTAAACTTAACTACTTCAGCATCTATCCAGCCTAAACCATCAACTTCACCTTCTTCACTATGTTTACAAAACAACTGTACACCCAAGCAAATGCCAAATATAGGGACTCTATTTTCTTTAACTTTTTTATTTAATATTTCCAATAGACCAAGGGATTTAATTCTTTCCATTGCTGTTTTAAAGTGACCTACACCAGGGAATACAATTTTATCAGCTTTTTCAATTTTAATTAAATCATTTGTTAAATCATACGGTATACCAAGTCTTTTAAATTTGTTTCCTATTGATCTTAAATTACCCATTCCATAATCAATTATAACAATACTATTCATTTTCTAGTGCTCTATTATATAGTTTTTAAATTGCCAAATTTTTTATCTAAAGTAAATTTAAAAATTTAATTAATTTTTATTAAGTACTTTTTCATAAATAGCTATTATTTTTTTAGCAATAGTTTCTGAATCTAATCCTAATTTTATTATTCTATCTCTACCATTCGTTCTTCCTACATTCTTTGAAAATTCCATAGCCATTTTTATTTTTTCTGCTATATCATCTGGATCGAATGAAACAATATAACAACCAACAGTATCTCTCAAAAGCCATCGAATATCTCCAACATCAGTAGCTACAATTGGACAGTTACAAGCCATCGCTTCCTTAATTATTTGTGGTGAACCCTCTGAAATTGAAGTTAATAGTAATAAATCACAAGCGTTTAATAATAAATTAACTTCTTCTCTTGTTTTCCCCTTCATTTCGATTAAATTAATTTCATCTTGTATCTTTTCTAAAGCTTTTTTCGCTAATGGATAATTTTTAATAGCATTATCAAAACTAGAAGAAAATAAAATGTAAATCCCTCTATCGGAAAAATTCAATTGATTTCTAACAATATTTTTTTCAATAGGATAAAATTTTTCCAGTTCTACTCCACAAGGTATTATTGTATTTCTTTTATGCCCCTTAATTCTTCTTTTTAATTCAACTCCTACAAATATATTAAATGCAGATAATCTTGATGCAATTTTAGAAAGTATACGAACCCATAAAATATATCCATCACTTCCATGAAATGTTATTATAGTAGGGACTAATCGCTGAAAACATGCTAGTAATCCAGACAAGCCATAATGAGCATGAATTAAATCAGGTTTAAAATCTCTAATCTTTTTTTTAATATTTTTTAAATTAATTAAATATCCTAATATTCCTTTCCCAATTATGGGATATATTAAAACATTATTCCCTAATGCAGAAATTGAATCAGCTTGCTCTTTTATAAATGGACTTATATAACCAGCATTACCACTACAGACTACCAATATTCTCATTTTATTTGAATAATCAATTTAATGATGAATAAATTTCTAAATAATTTGATACAATTTTTTCAATACCAAACTTTAAAATTCCATCCGCTGATATTTCACTTCGCTTAAATTGTTTTAATTTTTCTATCATATTGATATCTAAATCATTTAAATCTTTTAATAATATTCCACAATTATTTGAAGCTATATATTCTCTAATCATGTCAACTGAATAATTTGAAATTACAGGTAGTCCACAACATATATATTCACTAAATTTCACTGGTGAAGAAACTTTATTAACAACACTTTCATCACGCCAAATTATTCCAACATCTGCAGCATTTAAATATAGTGGCATTTCTGCATAACTTACAAATTTATTCATAATATTTTTATGATTTATTACCTTTTTAGAAAGATTTAAAATTTTTAATCCCTTTTCTGCCAGTTTAAATAGTATATTATAATTTTGCCAATTAGCTTCACCACCCGAAGAAAATACTAAAAGAGTATCATCATCATTTATACCTAATTCGTTTCTTATTTCTCTTCGTTTACTTATATTAAAATTAAAATCTTTTCCAGCTATGCTAGGATTAATTGTAATTTTATTCGGAATGACTTTATAATTTTTTATTAAATATTCTTTTAAACTGGATGAAACAACAGATATTTTGTTGTATTTATTAAGGTTTTTCAATGCTAACTTATAATTAAATATTTTTAGTCTCTTAAAAATAAAATTTATTTTATAATATTCATTTACTTCCTCAATACTTACCCCTCTAATATCTGGCAAAATATTTTTATGATATTTTTTGTTTATTATTTTACTTAAATTCCATGCTAATAATTCTCCTCGAGTGTGAAAAATGACCTCATTAAAATTAATCTGTAAATTATTCAATATTTTCTTCATTTCTCGACGTTGAAAAATATTAAAAAGTGAATAATTTGGATATGATTTAAAATAAACAACTTCTATATCTGATAAAACATTTCTTTCTTTAAATTTCTCTTTTATCTTTTCATTTTTTATACCTAAGAATAGAAAAACGTTTTCAAAAAATTTTTTTTCATTGATTGCTTTAATTAATTCTAATACCTGGGAATCAAATACAGAACCAATTCCGTCACAAAAATAAAATAAAAATTTAGCTCTCATTTGTCAAAATTAATATTCGTCTTTTCACTTTTTCCAAGCAACCCATGCCACAAAGCCCAAATAATAATATTTTAAAGATTTAATATCGGCCGTTTTTAATGCCCCTTTTATTTTAATGGGAAATAACATTATTTCCTTTATAATTGTTGTCAATAAGATGTGACAAATTTAAACTTTATAAAATATAGAATTTTTGAACGGTTCATGTAATAATACGCAAAATAAAATTTTATTTTATTTTTAAGTGACCAGTAGTGATGATGACATATTTTAGCTTCAGAAGTAGCCACCATTTTATATAGTTTAAGGAAGCAGTGATGAGCTAAATCTCTTCCCTCTTCATAGTTAAAATATCTTTCATCGAAAAGACAGGTCTCTTTTACTACACTCGACTTAATAAATGCAATAAATCCACTTCTAATATTCTTACTTAACATCAATTTAGATAGGATATTTACCTTTAACAAAAAATTGGTTACCCTATAATGATTTAACTTTCTTTTTTGCAATCAATTCTATTAGCATAAGATTGAATTTTATTTAATTTTTTATCATAATTACCAAAAAACATAATTGGAGCAAAAGCCTCGATTTTTTTACCTTTATTTATCAATCTTACTAAAGCTGAAATACAGTTTTTTTCTAATTCAATATAAAGATTAAGAATAAACAATAATTCTGAACCGTCAGCTATAGCTTTTTCTACATACAAATTATTCCCTTTGGCAAAACCTATGTTTTCATTTACATGTAGCATATTCGATTCTGGAAAATAAGATCTAATTATGTCAATAGAATTATCTTTGCAATTATTATCCAAAACAAATAAAAATATATCAGAATAATTCTGTTCCTTAAGTGAAGTACAAAATACAGGTAAATATTTAGCTTCATTTGTAACCACTAATAGGGCTGCGACCTTTAATAAATAATCACCCATAAATTTTTAGATATTCATAAAGTGAAATAAATTTAATTTTGTAATTTGACAAATATTCATCCAGTAATTTAAGAGTGTGATCGTTTAGTAATTTGGGATGAAGTATCATCACTGAATAATTAGGAACTTTTCTAAAAAAATAATCAAATCTTTCTCTAAAATTATTATCAGTTGTAAATTGATATACTCTTTTTTTAGTTAACAAATCAATGATTTTTTGCAAATTAGATTTTTTATTTATTTTATTAACATTAGCTAAACCAGTACCAGCTCTTTTACTTTCAAGATTTGGATATTTTATCCTACGTATTATAGTGAAGATTAAATTCATGAAAACAGATATTTTTAAGGTAGCTATTGGAAACTCAATAAATTTACCTGTTTCATTAATAACGGCTAAGTTATCCTCAAATCTATAATTACATTGATTTGGATAGTTGATGAAATTATATGAAAATAATCCATTTGAATTATACATTCCCGGAAGTACACTTGAATCAATAATAATTTTATTAAGCTCAAGAGCTTCCTTAATTTCTTTAAAAGGCTCAATTAAATATCCACCCGCTCTAAATGACCTTACAGTATACAATGGATTTATTTTTCTTATTATATTTTCCATAAGATTTTTAGATATGGTAACACACCCTATGATTGTATTTATATTTTCAATGTTATTTTCTTTTGACAAATCATGAAGTCTAAATTTTTTATAATTAAAATCCCAGTTTCCATCTATAAATTGGGTATCTAACCAATGTGGGTGCAAATGCATCTGAATATCATGTCCTTTTTCAACTAAACTCAATATCTGGTTTTCTATTAAAGTTCTATCCTTTCTAAGTTGATCAAATTTATTTTCAAGTTGAATTAAACGATAATAATGCAAAACATCCCAAAAGACAGTCATCTTAGAATCATTTTTTTCAAGAATTAAAGCTAACTTTTCGGTTGGCTCAATCATACATTCATTTACTGTCCCTGTTTTATTGCCAAAAAATAATTCATAATCTATTGTTAATATAATTTCTTTCATTTCTGTAATCTTCTTAATTCTTGATCAATTATATCGCCCTTATATTTTATACCTTTTAAAAGGGTATACAAACGAATAATTATGTTATACAAATAATATTTTATTTTTGATATAGGCATTTTCCATAAATAGCCCAAGTATAATTCCCCACCAAAATGTTCTTTAAACCTTTGTATTCTTGCTTGCTTTGATTCCGGTTCGGGATTTACACGGGCACCAACAAAATCAAAATACTTTACATTTTTTAATTTAGATTCCTTGATTGCTTCCCAATACAAATAAGTAGTAGATCCACGCGCTGGTTTTTTAATTGAACCACCATAAATTGTATAAGTAGAATAATGATTTGAAAAAAATATTGCGGTAGATTGAGGGACATTATTTCTATCATAGGCAACATAAACCCAAAGATCATTTCTTAAATAAGTTTTAATTTTATTAATTTCCTGTACATCTACACTTGATATTCCTGCCTCAGAAGCGGTTAAATTTATTAATTTGATAGAATCAGTAAGATAATCATAACTTTTTTTTATAATAATATTTTCACGTATTGCTTTATTAATATCATATCTATCTTTTTTCTGTACTGAATTAAATAATTCATCTAAAGATTTTTCTTCCAGCTTAATTTTATAAGTACCAAATTGTATGTAAACGGCACCAGATGGATAAGTATTAAATATTGCCCAGTTGGGGGATTGCTGTATCCAGTCACAAAGTTTTTTCTTTTTAATTAATGCTACAACTTTTTCTAAAAATAATTTTTCTTCATCTAAAGGTCTATTTGCAATATTATTTACTGAAGTAAGAAAATAGCCTTTTATAAAAAATAGTTTCTTACTTATTGCAAACGGAATCATTAACGATATTTCATCTTCAAATTTTTCAATAAACCATAAAGTTTTTATTCTTCTAGAATCAAATAAATAATCTGCATATTCTTGTGTTGCAAATATTGGTACTTTATGGTCTAAATTATACTTTGTTTGAATTTCTTTTATGTTATTAATAACTTCAATGTGCTTCAAAATATTATCACCAAATTATTTTAATATTAAAAATCATATTTTCCTTTTTTATTCATAATACCATGGAATAAACCCATGTAATAAAATCTAATTAGATTCCAATTATTTTTTTTTAATGCCCAACTTATATTAAATGGTATTAATAATATTTCTTTAATTAAATTAATTAATAACCAATCATACCGTTTATATCTTATAAAAAAAAGGTAACGATTACGTGTTATATAATATTGCATCATATTATTACGTAATTTGTTAGAAGAGCTCCAATTATGGTTATGCCATACTTTTGCTCTACAATTTAAAATTGCCTTCCAATTGTGAATTTTCATCCTATATGCTAAGTCTAATTCTTCGCCATACATAAAGTTATCTTCTGTAAATAACAACTTATCATTAAATTTTTTTATTTTGAATGCAAAAGCACACCCATTGATAACATTAACTTCAACTGGTTTATTAAGATTTTCAGGATTTTTAATAAATTCATTGTCTTCTTCAATAATACCCCATTTAAAGTTGGGATATTCTTTACTATTTTGAATAATATTAATATTTATTTCGGGTCTTCCTTTATATACAATAGGATTTACAAATATACAATCGTTATTTTTTTCTAAAATTTCAATTGTTTCCTTAAGAAAATCTTTATCTAATATAACATCCGTGTTTAATACTACACCATAATCAAAATTATATTTTAATGCTTTTTGTAATAAAAAATTATTACCTTTACCATACCCTAAATTTTCAGAAACTAAAAAAATTTCAGACTTAGGGAAAAATTTCTTTAATATTTTTGAAGGCTCCTTTATTTCACTACAGTCAACAGCAAAAATGTCGAAATTATTAAATGTTTGATTCTTGAGTGATTTGATTAAATTATAAATGTGATGCTTATCATTATATAATACTAAAAATAAAACTACTTTTTTCATTAGAAATTTTTATCTTTTTATTACATATTTTAATGTAACCTTTAATGGATTGTTAATTAGTTATTTTCCCATTAAAAATATTTACGCTAATCATTTGCTTTTGACTAAACTGAAGAAAAGTTTATAGTTTTAAATATTTTCTTTTAATTATGACTTAATAAAATTTTTATAAAAACAAGGTTCACATATTTACTTAAGTGTCAAAATATTTGAAAATATCATTGTCCATTAATTCATTAATAAGTTTTAAGATAAAAAATAATTTTTTACTTTTTCAAATAGGTTGATATAATATTCTGCCATTTTATCAACGGTATGATTTTCTCTTACATAACTATAAGCAAATAGTCCTAGCTTTCTGCATAAATCTCTATCAAAATAGAGCTTTTCTATTGCATTTATCAGTTCTGATTTATCAAGTTTAATAAAAATACCATTCTTCTCATTAATAAATAATCTTGTATCCCCCACATCTGTTGCAATTATTGCATTCCCACACGCCATAGCTTCTAATACACTTTGAGATGGATAATTATTTGTTGACTGAATAGAAACAAATACAGAAGTATTTGCCAAAATTTCTGTAGGTTCACGGTGAAAACCATGATAAATAATATTATTTAATCCTGATTTTTTAACTTTCTCTTGAATTTCAAATGCAAGCCTTCCATCACCCATTATATGAAATATAATATCAGGATATTTGCTTGAAAGATTTATCGCAGCCTCAAGAAATAAAATAGGATTTTTATCTTTTTCAAGTCTTCCGCTAAATGCTACTTGAAAAACGCTCTTATCTCCTATTTTACACTTAGAATAATCTGTAAATGAACAAGGAGTTATTGAAACCAAATTTTCTTTTATTTTAATTCCGCGTTCTTTAATACCTTCTAAAATAAAAGGACTTAGAAAATCAATATGGTCACTATTTTCGAGAGCAAAATTGAATGAGCTGTATTTTCGATACCAAAACTTTTTATCTTTTGGCAGAATATCCTTAAACCAACTATCCATATCACAAAAAATAATTTTAACTTTTCGTTTTTTCTTCTTTAAATAAAAATATAATGGTAGAATGCCAGAGTACACTCCCATAAAAACATTTATATTATACATTTTCCTATATTTTTCTATTTCTTTATATAAAGCATATTGCGTTTTATAACTCTTAATATATCTATATAATTTTCTCAAAAAGGATATGTCGGTTTTATTATCCGTATTTTCATACTTAACTGACTTATTATTTACATTTATATTATTAGCATGAATTTTTCTTTTACCTATTGGTATTACATTTTTTAATGGATAATCAGGGAATATTTTTTTTATTTTATTTAACAAATCATAACTAACAAAATAATAAGCGTTATTAGGATATTTCTCGTATAAATATTGGAAAAGATTTGTGAATCTTCTCTCTGCTCCACCAAAAATTCCAGTTGTATTTAATACTATTGCAAAGTTAATATTCATCATACAGTATTCTCCCACTTTTTCTTTAATGCATAAAATAAACCAATTACAACACCGAATTCAGGAATGGTGCTTGGTGAATAAAAAACACCAAATAATGCATAAAATTGAATTGTAAAATGGGAAAATAACAAATATAGTGTCATAAAAAACATTATTAATTCAATATCATTTAAATAAAAAAGTCTTTCTTTAAATCTTTTAATACTTTTTGTGACATTAATTAAATCTTTTAATATAAGAATATAGATTCCACTTGCAAATAAAACCCCTAAAATACCTAATCTAAAAAAAGCACCATAAATTGGCACCTCAGCAGAAGCATCTAATGCCATTGCAAAAGTATCACCATAAAGTTTTAACCTTACAATATCTTCCCAAATATAAGGAACATATCCAGTTCCTAAAAGAAAATTCTCTTTAATGATTTGCTTAACATACAACATATCCCCTGTCCCAGTAACGCGATATTCCTCCATGCCTTGAATGTTATGCCCAGTAAAAATTACTAAAAAAGTGTCCTTAAAAACTGTAATTATATTGCCTAAACTATTAGGAAATACAAAAGAAAACACTATTAATCCTAAAAGTACAGATGTTAAAATTTTTATGTTTAACTTTATTTTAGAAACTCTAAATATATAAGAAACTAAAATTGATATTAATACTATTGTTAAAAAGATTCTTAAATATTCCCTTCTAGTTAGAGTTAAAAGATATGTTATAAACATTAAAAATGCGTTAAAGTAAATTACTTTTTCATTAATAATATTTATTCTTACTTTTTGTTTTATATAGAAAATTATTATTGCTAAAGGCAATATCCAATATATCAAACCATAGCTTAACATACTAATTCTTTCAATTCCCGAACCAGTATATCTTTCCATGGTCTCTATAGGTACTATTGGTAATTTTATTATAAGAGTAAATAAATAAAGTACCAAAATTGTAAATGAGAAAATTATCAACAACTTAAAGAAAATTTTTAAACTCCTTTGAGCAAAAATATAAACCCCATACATTATAGGTAATGCCATAAAGTACATTCTGTTTTTTTGTAAAAAGTGTAGGAAATTGAGACGGTTGTTTAAATAAGGGATCAAAAAACCATAAAATATTATATAATATATTTGGAATACCAATAAATAAATAAAAATTTTCTTAAAGTCTTTATCACTATTAAACAAATTAATTTTGTTCTTAATAGATAAAATACTAATTACTATTAGAACAAATATTAAATCTGTATAATCAACCAAACCAATAATATTACTTTCAAAATACCCCTCAAAAAAACCACCTGGATCAAAAAAGAGCATAAGCAAAAGCCAGAAAAAGAAATCCGGAAATTTTTGTATTAAAAGTACTAATGGTATTAGTATAATTAATATTAATATTATTAATTCTATCATTCGTTACTTTTGTTAAACAGTAAGGATTTTACATTTTTCTTACTCACAATTCCTAAAGCAAAAGGTAGCGTAAGGCATCCAATCATTATTAATGTCTTTATTATATAACCAAAATCGTAATTATAACTAATCTCCAAAATTGGGATAACATTAGACACAATAAATATAATAAAGATATAAAATGAAATTAATTTAATATCTCTTTTTACAAAAAAGAATTTCTGTGAAAGGTTATATGCTATAACTAAATATAAAAAATTAGAAAGCATATTACTTATTGCCGCACCTTGATAACTAAGTATTGGAATTAAAAGAAAGTTAAGTCCCAAACTAACCCCGGAAGTTAGACCAACTAACCATGTGTAGTGTATTGTTTTTTCTCTTAGAAAAATTCCAAGAGAAGTTATATCTATACTTATCCTAAATATTTGAGAAAAAATTAATAATGGGATTACAATTGCAGCAGAGGTATAAACCGGGGTTGCTACAATACCGATTAGTTCTTTACCCCAAATAGATAATACAGCGCAAATACTTAAACTTATTACTAAGTAGATATACCATATTTGATTTGAAGTTTTTTTTGTTTCCGGTTTATTACCATCCTTTTCTTTTTCATACAACGACATAAAAAAAGGATAGAAACTCATACCTATTGCCATATTCAAGATTGAGATTGGTCTGGCGAAAGTATTGCCGATTGAATATAAGCCTATATCAGAAATGCTTTTATAACCCAATAATAAATATCTGTCCGCTGATGAATATACCCAACCCATTAATCCGGAAAGCATTAATGGAAAGCTAAATTTAATTATTTTTTTAGCCCATATTATACTAAATCTGAAAGTATATTCTTTTAACGTAAAAGAAAATAATGAAAATATTATGGTAACGATTAAGCTGATGATAGTTGCAAGCTGCGCACCTAAGACTCCTTTTTTTAAATATAGAACAAGCAATATTCCCATACCAATATTAACAAGCGCTCTAATTAATATATAAATATTAAACCGCCAGGGCAGTCTTTTGTATCTGTAAATCCAGCTCTGCTCATCATTCAGCAAGGTTAATGGAATTGATAAACAAGAAGCAAACACAACCCAATTATAGTGGTTTGTCTTAAAAAGGAAAATTGAAATTTCATTTGAAAAAAAAGCAAGTATTAACGATGGTACGATTGTGAAAAAATTAATTACAAAGACGGTAAATAAAATAGTTCCTTTCTCTTTCTGATCTTCTGTTTCATAATAATATCTTGATCCTCCATCTGTTACCCTCATACCAAATAATAATGACAAGATAAGAACTCCTGTTGCAAGTGTATCCAAAATACCATAATCTGAAGGCGTTAATACGCGGGTATAAAGAGGAAGTAATAATATGGTGATAAATGATTTAATTGCATAACCTATTCCATAATATACTGTATCTTTTGAAAAATCTTTAAATATATTTTTAGGAATTACGCTTTCTTTCATATAAAGCTAATAACCAGAGTTTATGATATTCTTTATTTGTAAATATTAATGATAATTTTATTAAAAACTTTTGAATAAATGATTTGTTATCATCGCTTTTAAATTTATTATAATCGCTCATAATCATTTCACATTGTGGACATTTAGAGTAATTTGAAGGAGTTCTTTTGATGTAATAAATATTAAATAAACGTGTTATCGAATTATGTTTTATTCTAGGTATTTCATCACCAATTTCGGAGATAATCTTACATTCAAATGACTCAAATAATTTAAATAATTTGTCTTTATTAAAAGACCTTACATGATATTCTTGATTAAACCATGCATTGCATTCAGGACAACAAACTAAATTTGATTCTAAATCCTCTTGATTTGGTGTAGTTACTAAAATATACTTTTTAGCAACTCTTGTAATCTCTTTAAGCGCAGAATTATATTCTTGGTAAGGGAGATGTTCTAATACTTCGTTACAAATAACTAAATCGAAAGACTTATCCTTAAATATCAAATTTTCAATATTCATTAAATATTTTTCAGTCTTCACGTATTTTAATGCCGTTTCACTAAAATCAATTCCAACCAATCTTTCGTATTTTGATGACTCCAATAATTTATTCAATACCGCACCGTTACCACACCCTATATCTAAAATAGTTATTACATCCTCTGGAATATTTCTAATTATTTCATCTATACGAATTTTTTCACGTGGAATAGAATATAAATCATTTTCCCAAAAAATTTCTTGATTATAGTAATCTTTTTTGCTATTCTTCATTAGAAAATCCTACATATTTAAAATTAAAAAATATTGTTATTAAATACTGTTAGTTATGAAAAATTTATAAGCAAAATCTCGTTATCGCAATATAATCGTAATTAAAAGGAACCTAGAATTATCTATTGAATTATTAAAATTTATTATTCCGCAGATTCCACACATAGTCACTCTAAAAATGCAATAGTATCTGATTTTGTAATTTTTAGTTTATAACCTAAACTCTTTAAAAATTCCGAACATTCATTTTTAACAATCTCATTAAAGTGAGTATGTTCATAAATTATCACTTTTGGTTTTATTCTTTCAAAAGGTATTGTTCTTATTATTTCATAGTCATACCCTTCTGTATCGATTGCCAATAAATCAATTTTGGTTATTTTATATTTTGATAGCAAATTATCGAAAGTTATACAAACAACATCTTCTGTGGTAATCCAATCTTCTTTATTCACTGGTATGTTTACATTATCTTCCCTTGAAATTTTTTCAGCATAACCAGTTTCCAAGACTTTCATCACATCATCTTTTATAAAAGATGAGATTCCACTTGCTCTTCTTGAATTAGAAAAAGAGACTTTATAAAGTTTTCTAATTTCGTTCTTTTCAAATATTGCAACATTCTCAAATTTCAAACCATTAAATTTAAATTTTGAATAATTTTTTCTTAGCCTTTCAAAAATGCTTCTCTGCGGTTCTATTAATATACCTTGCCACTTATCTCTTCTAATAAATTTGTAATATGGATCATCAGTCATATCATCATTTGCACCAATACAAATAAAAAACAAACAATTTTTCATACTCTTAGAATAATTATTCAAAAATTGTTCAAGATCATTTTTGGGATGCCATATAAAAGAATAATAAATTTGAAAAAGTATAGAATTATTATGAATTAATTTTTTTATCAAAGTTTTTAAATTACTTTTTAACATACTTTTTTATTAATTCATCATAAAAATTTTTAGTATTTAAGCTTATTCTTTCCCAAGAATAGATGCTTAATGCAGTTTCTCTAAGATTTTTAAATTTTATTTCTTGATTAAGTATTTTCTGAATTGCATTTTTAATACTTGCATAATCATCTGCAAAGATCCCTACTTCGTTCACATTTTTTCCAGCATAATTTCTGAGGGACTCCCCAACTACTGGTGTATTACAAAGCATTGCTTGTACAGGCAACAAACCAATACCTAAAAAAATCATATCCGATTTATATTTTGGCAATACATAAACATCTGCTGCAGATAAATACTTATAAAGTTCAGTTTGTAATATTTTACCATAAATTATTGCTCCGGATTTAACTGCTCTTTCGTAAAGAGGGTCATCTATTTCATTTCCAGCTAACACAAGTTCAATATCATTTTTTCCTTCTTTTTTAAATTCTTCGTAAATATCTATTAAAATATCAGGTCTTTTAGTATAATTTAACCTACCTACATAAAGAATATGTTTTTTATTAATATCCCAGCCAAGTATTTTTTTTGCTTCAATCTTGTCCAAGGGTCTAAATAAATCTTCATCAACACCTAATGTGCTTAATTCAATTTTAATTTTTTTATTAGGTTTTGGAAGGTATTCTATAATATTTTTATCTAATACAAAAAATAAGTCAACAGATTTGAAAGCATACCACTCAAATGGAATTTGAAGTGCATACCATAATTTTTTAAGACCTTTATTAATCTTAAATTTATAAATAGCAGTCGCTTCACCATGATGTTGGACAACCAATGGAAATTTTTTAAGTAAAAAGGCAACGAAATAAAACAATAAATGTCTGATACTTGCAATATTGAAAATGGTTTTTGGATTTGTCTTTAAATAATTTTTAAGATATTTATTTAATGCTCTTGAATATTGACCTAACTTGCCAAAACTTTTTGAAGGAAATACAATAAACTTTACATTTTCTATTGTTTTTTCGTAAATCTTATCAATTCTAGGATCAGTTTTCCAGCACTCAACCTCAAAACCTGAATTATATTTTTTGAATTTTCTTGCACATAACGCACCATGTCCATAAGTAAAAAATCTATCTCCATCTTCAACTGAATTAGGATATCTTTTATCAATAAAATTACGTTCAATATATATAACCTTGAAATATTTATTTTTCATAAATTTTTCATCTTTTTTATAATTGAAAAAATTTTCTTCTCTAAAAATTTAACTCTTTTAGGCCATTTGGGTGCATAATCAAAATAACTTTTTGGTGGTGTTCGCATAATTGCATCAAATTCCTCACGAGTCAAACCTAATTTTTTTGGTATATATTCCAAATGCTCTTTTAATTCTTCTTCAGAATAAAGTGGTTCCTTTAATTTAATCAAAGCTTCATCTCTTGTCATTTGTTTAGCAAGTATTAGCGAAGAATAGTGTGCTCTTCGTTTGTCAAAACCAAATTTTGTAGGTAAAATATAATTTTGATAAAATTTTGTGTAAATTGATTCGTGATGCTTTGAACCATAATCTTGCCAACCAAATTTTTCAATTAAAAATTTTTTTGCATCTTCTTTAACATATTCAATATAATTTAGTAAATAAAATTCCGGGATCCTTTTAATTCTTTTCCAATAAATTAATTTAAATACTGAATAATGAGGATAATTTTTTAATTTTCTATTACCAAATAGCTTGTTTACTTTTTTGATATAATGCCAGTCCATGTGACCCTGAGACCATGCTCTGGGAAGTATTGCTTCAGATGAAAAATTTACACCCCAAATTAATGGTAAATCATATTTTGAAGCCAATTGTCTTAATAGAGCAACTATAGCATGGTCCGTTGGGATTTCACAATCTGGAGTTGATGATTTTAAAAAGGCTATTTGCAGAGATTTAAACTCTTCCCAATCTAGAACATAAGTATAAAGTTCAATATCTAATTGCTTTAAAACTTTATGAATATTGGCTACAGCTAATTCAGAATCCCAGCCATTATCAAGATGCACAGCAAGAGGTCTAAGTCCAAGTTCTTTAACCTTCCATGCTAAATACGTACTATCTACACCTCCGCTTACTCCTATAATACAGTCATATTTTTTACCCTTACCTTTTTTCTTACAAACTTCAATCATTTTATTTAAGTATTTTTCTCTTTCATGAGGTTCAGGTACAAACATTTTTCTTTTCTTTGGATATTCAATGCAATAATTACACATACCATTTTCATCAAATTTAATATCAGGATCACTAGTGTCCATTACGCAATTATTACAAATTCTATATTCTTTCATTAAATCACCCTTTTTAATTTAAAACTCTCAATTAATCTATTTGTTTATTTACGTTAAGCATCTAGATTTAAATATAGCTACAATTTATAAAACTTTTTTATAAAACTTTTTATTGTTTTTATTAGCGTTTCAAAAATTTTGTAAAGAAAGATATCGTCTTATTAATTACCAATCTTTTTTTTCAGCAATAATTATATACCTTGCCTCTCACAACTTCAAAGAAATCATTCACTGCTCTTTGATTTCGTAAATCCAATTCCTTAGAGGTTCTAAGCACAAGATTAGTATAGCCTTCTTTCTGTAATTTTCTAAGTATTGCAGAACCAACCATTCCAGTGTGGCCAGCGAGGTAGAGTTTTTTCATGTAAATCATAAAGAATTTAGAATATCGAATTTAGAATTTAGAATATCGAATGTCGAATATTGAATATTGAATATTATTCCATTGATTTACTTATTGCCTGTATGTAGGCTTTGATTAATTTAGCAACATCGTTTAACAATAATTCCAACTCAACATAATTATTAATGTATTTAAGATCTTTTGACAAAATCAGATAGTAAGAACATTCCTTTAATGAACCTTGTGCGATATTAAAAAATCTTAATTTCTCTGCTTTACTTGTTTTGCCATATCCTTCAGCTATATTAGCAGCAATAGAAACAGCCGCTCTGCGAAATTGTAATGTTAATCCATAAAATTCTTCTCTTGGAAAATTCTTCGTAACTTGATAAACACAAAGAACAAACTCATGTGCCTTTTTCCAAACAACTAATTCAGTATAATCCCTCGTCTTTTCCATCCCACCTTAAATCTTCTATATTCTACATTCTACCTTCTACCTTCTAA
>Ga0207433_10008538_pt1 | contig 16643 bp, 14 predicted proteins | sample YelNatPaOPGAMG01_FD_187559 | JGI IMG/M metagenome (GOLD analysis project Ga0207433, IMG submission 187559) | Hot spring thermophilic microbial communities from Obsidian Pool, Yellowstone National Park, USA - OP-RAMG-01 (SPAdes) (version 3) | ecosystem: Environmental > Aquatic > Thermal springs... | reverse complement strand
GTTTTCTTCAAGACAGGATGAACAAAATCTCCCGCAATTTTCGAAAGAGGCTTAAGAACAAAAAACCTATTTTGCATATCAGGATGCGGAATTTTTAAGTCCGGCTCGTCAATAACAAGATCATCGTAGAAAATTATATCAAGGTCTATTGTCCTTGGTCCCCAGCGTAATGTTCTCACCCTTCCGAGGCGCCTTTCAATATCGAGAAGAAGCGTTAAAAGTTCCTTAGGTGAAAGCGTTGTAAAACATTCAACTACGCAATTAAGAAATTTAGGTTGCTCTTCTACACCATAGGGCTCTGTTTCTATTATTGAAGAAACTTTCTTTACATCAATACCTTCCTCAATAAGATCATTTATTGCATCGAGGATATTCTTTTCCCTGTCGCCTAAGTTTGAGCCAATTGCAATAAATACTCTGTGATTAGCCTGCACTTCCGCCTGAGCCTCCACCTCCTCCTCCCCCCCCACCTGAAAATCCTCCACCAGAACCAGTTGAGGATGAAACAGAGGTATTTAATGCAGCTATTGCTGTGTTTAAAGAAGTTGTAAGCGTATTGAACGAGGCAAAATCTATCGCACCAGTTGATGTCACTACTCTTGAGAATATGTAACTCCTTTGCCATTCTTCTTTTGGAATCCTATCAAAATTCATTTCAATGTATTTAAGGACTTTTTCTGCGATACCAAATGTTGTTGCATAAACGAGGTAATCTTCCCAGATAACAATGGATGTAGGCACATACTCTTTGAAATTTGAAAAGTCTTCAAGGAATCTCTTAAGCCCAATCCATTCTGCATATGCTTCTGCACCTTTTTGAGTGCGTTTCTTTAAAGTAAAGGAAAGCAGGGCAAAGACAGTTCCGAAAATCCATATAAGTGGAATAAGAAATAACGTTCCTGTGCCTGTAAGAACAAAAAACGAAATAAATGAAACTAAAACCAGAGCAACAAAATAAATAGCCATAATTGTAACTCTATTTTCGAAGTAGCCTAATGACCGCCCCTCATCTTGAACAGCATGCACGAACCTTTGAAACATATCATATGCAACCTTATTTCTTTGTTTTGAAAACCTCTTAATCATATCCGTTGAAACGAAATTGTTTCCCTCTGAAATTACATTAAAAAGAAAATCGTAAGCAAATGCAAGGTGACCTGACAACGCCGAAGGGTCTTTCTCCGTTTTATAAAAATATGTAACAGGTTCTGTCTTTTTGAATAGAATATAGTTTTTCTCTTCCTCTTTAGTTTCGAGTGCGATATATCCTTTCTTTATAAGGTAGAGGATTGTTGCAGTGAGGTCTTGGGCGGTAACAGCCTCAAATCTCATAAGATATCCAACGATTGCAGGCGGGATGTCTTCTGGTATTTCTCTTGTATAGATAATTTCTCTTTGAGGTTTTGGTTCTTTGCCAAAGGTAAAAAAGAGGTAGAGATAAAAGGCAAGGAATAAAATCCAGAGAGCAAAGAACCCTATGAAGCCGCTTCTTATTCGTGCTTTAAGGGCATCTGCTTGCTTTGCATAGGTGAGTTCTTCCTGCATAATTTGAGGGAGTTTTTCTTCTGGAATAACATGAGCTTTTGGAAGAACACTTGGCGGGAACAAGACTCTTGCTTCAATATAGGTGTTTGCAGGGACATTTGTTACTTTATAGTGGGCACCGGTACCATCAATTCTTTCAACAATACCGTTTAAAGGTCCGTGTCCGAAGACCTTTAGGTCGTCTACATTTTGAACAGAAGTTGGAAGGTACACAAAGCCTTCGAAATCCGATGTCTTTTTATCCCAGCCCGTCCCTATTAACTTCCAGTAGAAATCAGCAACATCCTTGTAGACCTTTATACCTCCAATCACTCTGTACTTGATTGTAAATGTCTTTGTTGTATCGAATGCATCATAGAAGAATTTTGCATAATACTTACTTCCTTGATCTTGAAAGACGAATGTGCCTGGTGTATTCGTCTCTGTTTCTGTTCTCTTGTATTGACCACTTTCATCACCTATTGTGAAGTTTTCTATTCTATCGAAACCGAATTTTTCAAGTGTATAGGTTGCCCAATGGAATGAACCATCAAATTTATAGGTTCTTATTTCTTCAACATCAAAACTTCCATCGTCATTAATGTGAACTGTTACAGTTACTTGTGGAAAATAGTAATCCTTTGCTTCTACTACCTTACTTCCAGTAAGGACAAAGACAATCAATAAGACGCCAAATAAGATTTTTTTGAGCATAATCCCCTCCTTTTATTTTCCTTCATTTTTTATCTCCTTATACATCTTTATTATATCTCTATGTGGCAGAATATCATGGACTCTTAAAATAGAGGCGCCTTTAATAAGGGCAAACATATTGGAGGCGAGTGTGCCATATAGCCTTTCGGAAACAGGCCTATCGAGAGTAAGACCTATAAAAGACTTTCTTGACACTCCAATAAGGATTGGAAGATTAAACATACTAAATTCGTGTAGTCTATTTATAATTTCAAGGTTTTGTTCTCTTGTCTTTCCAAAGCCTATGCCAGGGTCGATAATAATTTTTTCTATGCCATTTCTCTTTAAGGTATCGATTCTTTCTTCAAAATATTCGAGGAGTTCTCTTAAAAGGTCTTTGTATTCCGGATTTTTTTGCATATCCTTTGGTGTCCCTTTTATATGCATTACTACAACGGGTGAGTTGAATTTTTGTGCTACATCAACCATTTTTTTGTCAAATCTCAGGCCACTTATATCATTAATAATATCTGCACCAGCGTTAAGAGATTCCTCTGCCACCTTTGACTTATATGTATCAATTGAAATTGGAATTTGCGGAAACTTCTTTCTTATTGCCTCTATGACAGGGATAACCCGTCTTAATTCCTCCTCAAGTGGAACAGTTTCAGCATATGGACGCGTTGATTCACCGCCTACATCGATAATATCTGCGCCTTCATTAACCATCTCTTCAGCATGTTTTAATGCACTATCTATATTGTAGAACTTTCCTCCATCTGAAAATGAATCAGGCGTTACGTTAAGAATCCCCATTATGAATTTATCTTTGCTAAAGTCGAAAATGCGCCCTCTTAATTCAAATGCAGGGAGGTTTCCTTTCTTTAAGTAATTCTCAAGAGCAGTCTTTATCTCTTTAAGTCCAAAATATGGCATTAGGGAAAGTTTTTCTAAGACCCTGTTGTATACCTTTCTTGTGCCTATAAGAATTGCATCGGTTTTTTCTGCCTTGAAACCTGCAACATCTTTTGAAAGTGCAACATCTCCGCCAGCGCTCAAAAATTCCTGTTTCAGGATATTTGCGCCCCGTGCATCAATTGCATAGATTTTAAGCATAATTAACACTCCCTTTTCTTTAAAAAGCGGAAATACCCTTCTATCAACAGTGCATTTTTCGAGTTCTTCCTCAAGGTATTCAATTTCGATCTTCCTTAATACCATTTTTTCACCTTACTATATTATCCTGATTTTTTTATTTTTGCAATTACAATAAGTAATTGCGTATGTGCACATTTTAGCGACAAAAGCACTGCATACGACAGAGGATTTTCCAAAAATAGGAAAAAGTGCTAAAATGTTTTGGCGTGAAGAGAAGGAGGCAAAAATGAAAGCAGTTTTAAAAAAAGAAGAAATGGTTGGCTTTACAATTGAAGATGTAGCAGTGCCAGAGGTAGGAGATGATGAGATTCTTGTAAAAGTTGAAGTTGCATCGATTTGTGGAACTGATGTACATATCTATGAGTGGAATAACTGGGCGCAGCATCGTATTAAGCCACCTCTTATTGTAGGGCATGAATTTGCAGGCAGAGTTGTTGAGAGAGGGAAAGAGGTAAAAAGGGTAAAAATAGGTGACTTTGTCTCTGCGGAAACCCATATCTATTGTAACCAGTGTGATATGTGTCTTATAAACCACAGAGAGGTATGCAGAAATCTAAGGATTCTTGGTGTTGATATAAATGGTGCATTTGCGGAGTATGTAAAGATTCCAGAAAGAGTTGCCTGGATAAACCCGCCTGAAATTCCATCAAGATACGCATCCATTCAGGAACCACTCGGAAATGCAGTTGATACAGTCCTTGCAGAAGATATTTCGGGGAAAACTGTCCTTGTAACTGGCGCAGGCCCTATTGGTCTTCTTGCAATTGGAGTTGCAAGGGTATGTGGGGCAACAAAGATCATTGCATCTGATTTATCAAACTATCACCTTGAAATAGCAAAGTTGATGGGAGCAGATGTTGCTGTAAATCCGAGGGAGCAAAATTTAAGAGAAGTCGTCCTTAACGAAACACACGGGCTTGGGGTGGATGTTGCACTTGAAATGTCTGGTGCAAAGAGTGCATTAAATGACTGTTTGACTCTTACAAAGTATCTTGGGAGGGTGTCGCTTTTAGGACTTTTCGATGATAATGTGGAGATAAACCTTACAGACGATGTGATATTCAAAAAACTCCGAATTTATGGTATTACAGGAAGGAGAATTTTTGAAACCTGGCAAATTGTTTCTGACCTCCTTAGAAGTGGAAGGCTCAATGTTGCTCCTGTTATTACTCATACATTTAAAATGGAGGAGATAGAAAAAGGTATTCAACTTATGAAGGACCATAAGTCAGGAAAGATTTTATTATATCCATAGGAGGTGCAAGAGATGTATAAGTTTGATTTTTTAGAAAAAGAATTAAATGAACTTAGGGAAAAGGGCACTTATACCACAATCAGGGTGCTTGAAAGTGCACAGGGACCCTGGGTTGAAATTGCAGGAAAAAGAATGCTAAACCTCTGCGCCAATAACTATTTAGGGCTTATTACAAATGAAGAAGTAAAAAATGCTTCGATAAAGGCTGTGGAACAGTTTGGAGTGGGGGCGGGTGCAGTGAGAACTATTGCAGGCACGCTTGTGTTGCATGAAGAACTTGAGAGAAAACTTGCAGCATTTAAACACGCCGAGGCTGTTATCCTCTTACAATCAGGTATTCTTGCGAATATTGCAACGATTCCCCTTGTTGTAGGCGAGGGTGATCTCATATTCTCAGATGAATTGAATCATGCTTCTATCATTGATGGTTGCAGGTTGAGCAGGGCAACGATTGTGAGATACAGACACCTTGATATGGAGGATCTTCAGGCGAAATTAGAAGATTACAAAGAGTACAATGTAAGAAAACTCATTGTGACTGATGGTGTATTCAGTATGGATGGGGATATTGCCCCACTACCTAAAATAGTGGAGTTAGGGGAGAAATATAATGCGATGACTATGGTAGATGATGCGCATGGTGAAGGAGTCCTTGGTGACCATGGGAGAGGCATTGTTGATTATTTTCACCTCGAGGGGAAAGTAGACATTGATGTGGGCACTCTTTCGAAGGCGTTTGGTGTAATTGGCGGATATGTTGCAGGCAGTAGAGTCCTCATTGACTATATGAAACAGAGAGCCCGTCCATTTCTCTTCTCTACTCCCTTATCACCTGCTGATACCGCTGCACTTATAAGAGTCGTTGAAATTCTTTCAAGAGATGATACCCTCGTCAAAAAACTGTGGGAGAATGCAAATTATATAAAGGAACAGTTTAAGAAATATGGCTTTAACACAGGACACTCCCAAACTCCAATTACACCTGTTATCATCGGTGACGAGAAGACGACAATGGATTTTAGTAAAATGCTCTTTGAAGAAGGTGTCTTTGCACAGGGGATTGTCTACCCAACAGTGCCAAAAGGAACTGCAAGAATCCGCGTTATGGTATCTACTATCCATACAAAAGAGGATATCGACTTTGGTGTTCAGAAATTTGTGGATATTGGAAGAATTTTGGGGGTTATTAAATGATTACGACAATTGTCCTTGGTGCTGGCATCGGAAAACGTATGCATTCGAAACTTCCTAAGGTGCTTCATAGAATCTGCGGAAGAGAAATGATTTTCTATGCAATTGATGCGGTAAAAGACATTTCACAAAATGTAGTGGTAGTCATTAACGATAAGATGGAAGAGGCATTATTTTCTCCTTATACTGTAAGAGTCCAGAGAGAGCCACTTGGCACAGGTGATGCAGTGCGTGCAGGGATTGAAGGTATAGCAGGAGACACAGTACTTGTTACAACAGGTGATAATCCCCTCTTTGAAAAAGACGACATAGATGCATTTTATGAATTCTTTAAGGATACCAGGAGTGACATTGCCTTTATTTCTGCCATCGCAGATGATCCTGCAACTTTGGGGCGAGTTGTAAGAAGTGGGGTGGATTTTGTAAGAATTGTTGAAGAAAGTGACGCAACAGATGAAGAAAAAAGAATAAAAGAAATTAATACTGGTGTTTATCTTTTTAAACTTGATGTGCTCAGGGAGTTACTGAAGGGACTCAAAAACGACAATGCCCAGGGGGAATACTATCTTACAGACCTCTTGACTCTTGGAAAGGAGAGAAACCTTAAAGTGACTACCTTTAAACTCGAGAAGAAACTCCCCGTTTATGGCGTAAATAACAGGTATGAACTCGCTATGGCAGAGAAGGTCATACAGGAGAGGATCATTAAAAAACATATGTTAAATGGTGTTACTATAAGAAACCCTGAAACCCAAAAGATCGATTACTTTGTTGAGATTGAGCATGATGTGGAGTTACTCCCCGGGTGCATTATTGAAGGACATACGCATATTGAAAGCGACTGTATTATTGGACCCTACGCTCAAATAGTGGATACGCAAATTGGTAAAGGAAGTGTTGTAAGACAATCTGTTGTGATAGATTCCCTCATTGGAGAAAATTGTTCAATTGGCCCCTTTGCCTATGTGAGGCCCGAAAATATGCTTAACAGGGGCGTAAAAATCGGCACATTTGTAGAAGTGAAGAAATCCCATTTTGATGAAGGTACAAAAGTGCCACACCTATCGTATATTGGAGATGCAACAGTTGGCAAGAATGTAAACATTGGTGCAGGCACTATCACCTGCAACTATTCTGGTCTTGAAGGAAACAAAAAGAATCCTACATACATCGAGGATGATGTTTTTATTGGCTCTCATTCAACACTTGTTGCACCGGTTGTGATAAGAAGGGGTGCATATACTGCAGCTGGCTCTGTTATTACTGAGGAAGTGGAAGAATATACCCTTGCCATTGCAAGGGCACAACAGGTGAATAAGGTAGGATGGGTAAAGAGGAGGAAAGGTAATGGTTAGAGAAATTCTATCTATGGAAGAAGTAAAGATTTTTGCAGGTAATTCAAACCTACCACTTGCTCAGGCCATTGCAGACTATCTTGGAATGGCGCTTTCTCCTGCAATTGTTTCACGCTTTCCTGACGGTGAAATTCAGGTAAGATGTCTTGAAAGTGTGAGAGGAAAGGATGTCTTTATCATTCAATCAACGCAAACGCCTGCAGAAAATCTCATGGAACTTCTCATTATGATTGATGCAGTAAGAAGGGCTTCTGCAAGAAGTATCTCTGCTGTGATTCCATTTTTTGGTTATGCAAGGCAGGATAGGAAGACAAAATCAAGAGAACCAATATCGGCAAAACTTGTTGCTAATCTCATAACAACCGCAGGGGCAACAAGGGTCATTTCTGTTGATTTGCATGCAGGACAGATTCAGGGTTTTTTTGATATTCCGGCGGATAATCTTACAGCAGTTTTACTATTAGGAAAATATTTCAGGACGCTCAATCTTCAGAATCCTGTTGTGGTTGCACCTGATGTGGGGGCAGTCCAGAGAGCAACTGACTTTGCGAAAGAAATCCCAAATGCAACACAGGCAATTTTTGCAAAGAAGAGACTTAGCCCGGAAGAAGTTGATGCCTCAAGACTTATAGGAGATGTCGTTGGAAAATCTGTTATTCTCGTAGATGATGCAATACACACTGGAAATACTTTAATAAGTGCAACAAATGAAGTACTTAGAAGAGGAGCAAAGGAGGTTTATGCAACCGCTACACACGGGGTCTTTGCACAGGATGCATTAAAGAACCTCGATGCATCGCCTATTAAGGAGATCGTTGTAACTGACACGCTTCCCGTGCTTTCAAGGAAAGAGCTCCCCTCCAAAGTAAAAGTGCTGTCAGTTGCATCTCTTATTGGTGAAGCAATAAGGAGAATTGTGCTACATGAATCTGTCTCAGAACTTTTTGAAAAAAAGTGATTTTTAGTATAATATACAAGTTAATATTTTTGAGGAGGTTTTGAAATGAAAAGAGTTGCAATAGTTGGAGAAGAAAGGGAAGTGAGTACAAAAGGCAAATTAAATGCATATAGAAGGGAAGGGAAGATCCCGGGAGTACTCTACGGGAAAATTGTGGACACATACTATGTAGCAGTAAATGAAAAGGAATTCTTAAAACTTGAGAAGTCTGCAGGAAGAAGTGCTATTTACGACCTTACCATACAGGGGAAGAGTTATCCCACGATCATTAAGGAAATTCAGATTGACCCAATCAAGAGGAATATCATTCATATTGATTTTGAAGCAGTTGATCTTGAGAAGCCTGTTTATACATCAATTCCTGTTGTAACGGTTGGAGAAGCAAAGGGTGTAAAGAAGGGCGGTATTCTTGACCAGACGATCCATGAAATAGAGGTTGAAGGACTTCTTACTGACCTTCCAGATAGAGTAGAAGTGGATGTCTCTAACTTAGACATAAAAGATGTTATTTATGTAAAAGACCTTAAACTCGGAGATAAGATAAAGATCTATTCCGATCCTGATGGAGTGGTTGTTTCTGTTGTCACTCCAACTGTAGAGGAAGTACCTGCGCCACAACCAGAGGCTGCAGTCGAAGCCCAACCGCAGGAAGTAGCGAAAGAGACAAAACCAGGTGAAAGTAAAGAAACAAAGGAGAAGTAGTAATAGAACTTATTTAATTCTATGGCTACCCACAGCGTGGTAGCCATAATTTTTAGTAGAGAAAGATGAGGATACTTTTTTTAGGGGATATCTTTGCTGAACCTGGAAGGTCTGCAGTAAAAAATGGTCTTCCAAGGCTTATTGAGACATACAGTCCACATTTTATTATTGCAAATGGAGAAAATGCAGCGCATGGGACGGGTATTACATATGAGATTGCGCTTGAACTATACTCATACGGTATTGATGTTATTACAGGTGGAAATCATATATTTGATAAGAAGGCATTATGGGAGAAATTCGATTTGCTTCCGTATCTTCTCCGTCCTGCAAACTATCCGGAGGGCGTCCCCGGGAAAGGTTTTACTATTGTAAAAAAGAAGGAATTTTTACTTGGAGTTATAAATCTTCAGGGGCGTATTGAGATGCAACCTATTGATTCTCCCTTTTCTGTAGGGGATAGGATAGTGGATAAAATGAGAGAAGAAACTCCCTTTATTATCATTGACTTTCATGCAGAAGCAACAGCCGAAAAGGAAGCGGTAGGTTTTTATTTTGATGGGAGGGTATCTGCAATCATCGGGACACACACACATGTTCAGACTGCAGATGCGCGTATTTTACCTCATGGTGCTGCGTATATTACAGATGTAGGCATGTGTGGAGTAGAAGACTCTGTAATCGGGCTTGATAAAGGTATCGCAATAAAGCGATTCAAAACATCGATGCCCTGGAGTTTTGAGCCTGCGGAAGGAAGATGCATACTCAGTTACGCTCTCGTAGATATTGATGAGACTGGTAAAGCAACACAGATCTTAAGCAAAATGCTTCCGGTAGAATCGTGAAAAGGGATTTTTCGCATCTTCTCACCATGATCCCTCAAAAGTGTAAAACCCTTCTTCCAGAGGATGGTAGTTATATTGTTGGAGGGGCAGTAAGAGACTATCTTCTGGGGCGTCTGTTTTTTGACTTTGATTTTGTAGTAAAAAAAGCGTATTTTAATGCTATCCAGGAGAAAATCAAAAGGGAGAATTTCAAATTTATTTTTCTCAACCAAGAGGTTTTTCCTTTATTGAGAGTCTTCTTTAACGAGATAACTCTTGATTTTACTTACTATGAGGATATAGAGGAGGACCAAAGCAAAAGAGATTTTACAATAAATGCAATTTATGTGAATGTCTATAATCCAGATGATGTTATTCATCATAGAAACTCTTTTGAAGATATAGAAAAGGGTGTATTAAGGGTCTGTAGTGATGATGCATTCAGGATTGACCCTGTAAGATACATAAGGGCTTTTAGATTTTTATGTGCGTATAAACTCCTTCTGGAACCTCATACGAGAGCACTTTTAAAGGACAGTGCACCTCTATATCAAACTGTAAAAGAAGAACGGGCGAGGTGTGAACTTTCGAAATTACTGAAAGAGGATTTAGAGAATATTGAAACAGGAATTCAGTATGTATACGAGGACTTTCGCATTGACGAAGCATGCAGATATGAAAGAGGCAGAAATATTGTTGAACTTAAAAGGCAATTTAATAAGGACTTTATCTATCTTTCTTTTCTTAAACTCTACCTTATTTCACAGAAAGAGGGCATCTTCCTCTTTGGTCTCAACGAAAGGGAAAAGGCGCTTATGGCATTTTTAAATTCAGATATAAGTAGGGATTTTGATATGTTTTTTGATACCTTTTATCTATGGAGGAACAGGATTAACGAACTTATTCTTTACATTGTTTCACGATTTCCCGTAGACGAAATAGACAGGTTTGTTGAACTTGTAAGAAGATGGCACAGTGTAAAGGTTCAACTTACAGAGGAAGAAAAAATGTTACCCAGCGGAGTCTTAAAGGATATTTACAGGGAACGGTTAAAAGAACAGTGTAAGGTGTATTATGAGGACATTTGCCATAGTTAATTTTGGTTGTCAGATGAACTTGTATGAGAGTGAAAAGTTTAGGGAAGTTTTCTATGATTTTGGAATGAAGGAGGTAAATGATATAAGGGAAGCGGATATTGTGCTTTTTAACAGTTGTGCAGTAAGGGAGAAATCAGAACAAAAACTATTAAGTGCTGTAGGATTTACCCGTTCCCTCTTTGAGAAGTATGGGCGTCCTTATGTGGTTGTGACAGGTTGTGTTGCTTCTATCAGGGAGAAGGAAATACGGGGGGTTGCAAAAGGTAGTCTATTAATGCTTTCAAAGGGGTATGAGGTGATCTATGATAGAGTGCTGAAGTTGAGAGAGGAACTTGTGAAGTTTCTCAAGCCAGTTGAAGTGAGCCAATCTGTAAAAAGAGGTGCCTTTGCATATGTGCCTGTGATCTTTGGCTGTGATAGTTTTTGTACCTACTGTGTTGTGCCCTTAACAAAAGGGAGAGAAAGGTCAAGAAAACTTGAAGAGATTTTAAAAGAAGTGGAGATGCTTGTCCAGAATGGGGTAAAAGAAATTGTCCTTTTGGGGCAAAACATTACCCATTACGGCTATGATCTTGGAAATCCAGACGGGTTTATTGAACTTCTTGAAAGTGTAGGGAAAGTAAAGGGTCTTGAGCGTTTGCGTTATCTTACTCCACATCCTGCCTATTTTAACGCGCCTCTCATCCTGCGCATGAAAAATATAGAAACTCTTATGCCACATTTCCATCTCCCTGTTCAGTCTGGCTCAAATAAAATACTCCAACTTATGAGAAGGGGATATACAAGGGAGGAGTATCTCAAGATAGTGGGACTCATTAAAGAGACATTTCCAGATGCTTCTATTACAACGGATATCATTGTAGGTTTCCCAGAGGAGGAAGAAGACGATTTCCTTGAAACAGTATCACTTGTTAGAGCGGTTGAGTTTGATAAGAGTTTCATCGCAGCCTATTCAAGGCGTCCGAATACATCTGCTTCCTATATGAAAGGACAGGTTGAAGAGAGAGTAAAGAAGGAACGTTTAAACGAATTGCTGAAAATTCAAAATGAGATAAGCCTCAGGAAAAATAGAGCATATATAGGAAGTTTATCCGAAGTGCTTGTTGAAAGTATTAAGGGGCCTCTTGCCTATGGAAGAAGCCCCCAGGATAAACTTGTCATCTTTGAGACGAAAGAGGAGGTAAATGTTGGTGATATCCTGCCAGTGTTAATAGTTGATGCAGACTTTATGCACCTTACCGGGATGTATCCTTCTTTATCTACTTCAATAAAAAAGTAACATATACATTCACAGAAATTTCGTTTTTACCTGGCTCAATTTCAGGACCACCGCCACCACCCCAAGCCATTCTAATTTCATTAGGCATTGTTGTTTCTGGCACATACTCGTAAGAAACGACTTTGTAATCTATTACTTTCTTTCCCATAGTTTTTGCAATCTCCTCTGCCTTTGCTCTTGCATCTAAAAGTGCCTTATCAAGTAATTCTTTCTTTACTTCCTCTTCGTTACTTGCCTTGAAGTTCAGGTTGTAAAAGGCATTTGCTCCTGCATCTGATGAAACATTTATCACATCTCCAATATGGTCTGTTTTTACAGTAACAGTAAGGTCGTGTACAACAGTGAAGCCTGTTTGAATGGGTGTTGGTCTGTTGTAATCATAGGCAGGGCTAACATCAAAAAGTGATGTCTGAATATCTTCCTCTTTTATACCGATGCCCTTAAGCGCATTAATGACTTTACTTACACTTGTATTGTTCTTGCTTAGGGCATCCTTCACATTTTTATCCGTTGTTCTCACACCGACAGTAACCGTCGTAAGATCCTTTAAAATTGTTGTTTTTGCACTTCCCGTAACATTAACCGTTGACCCAACTCCTACAGATTTCGGCAAATTCATCCACACCAAAAGCGCTAAAATTACTACCAACAGAACAACAATAACAACATTTTCCTTTCTCATACTTCACCTCCTACATATTAGATACGCAAATTATCAAAAAAGTTCCAAAGATTTATGGGAAAATAAAAAGAACTTTTTAGTAATATCTTTTTCCGTAAATGAAATCGCTTATCAAGGGCTTTAGCCCGAGAAAACTCCAAATATTGGGAATAAACAAAAATTCCCCTTTCAGAACCGACCCGAAGTGTCATGCCAAATGTCTTTTGTGAGGGATCTTCCAATATTGGGAAGGGTTAAAAGACTCCTTCCCAACTAACCCCGAAAAGACAAAAACCAACCAATTAGTCATTCCGAGGGCTTTAGCCCGAGGAATCTCCTCAGTTAATTCTTTTTGGGTGGAGTTGGAGGAGGGGACTTTTCCCTCCTCCAATGATTGAGACCCCTCACAAAGTCGATTCGGGGTGACAAATATTGGAACGAGGGCTTCGCCCCCTTTCCAACTTTTCCCCAAAACGAAAAAAGCAAACAATTTAGTAATTTCTAAGGTTTTAGTCCGAGGAATCTCCTTTGTTTATGTTTTTGGGTGGAGTTGGAGGAGGGTCATTTCACCTCCTCCACTAACAGAGGAGACCCCTCGTCGCTGTCGCTCCTCGGGGTGACGTCGTGGGGTCATTCCGAACGAAGTGAGGAATCTCCATTATTGGAACGAGGGCTATGCCCCCTTTCCAACCGACCGTAGTTTGGTCGTCCCGAACTCCTTTTGTGAGGGATCTCCACCTTTTCCCCAAAGACAGAAACATATTATCAGGTCATTTTGAGGGCTTCAGCCCGAAAAATCCCCTCTTTTATGATTCCGGGAGAGTCTTGAGGGGGTGATGTCCAACCCCCTCAACAGGTCTAGGAGGGTCAGTTCATTTTCTCGATTTAACCTCACAAGGTCGGTTCGGGGTGAGAAGGAGAGAAATTTCCAAATTTTTTCTTATAAACATCGACACCAAAACTCGTCTCGAGAGGAGCTCCTTCTAAAAAAGCGGAATTTTCTTTCGTTTTCTTACCTGCTTAAAACTTTGATTGTCCTCTCTACTTCAGAAACAGCATTGAATACAATGCCTTCAATTACATAGTCGAGGCTAAGATCCCTGAAAAATTCAGGTTCCTTTGGGTAAGGCTCAGGGACATAATCGGTCTTCCCAAATAAAATACTTTTTAAAGCCATAAAATCACTTCCTTAAAAATATAATGTAATTTTTAATATTGCTTACTCGAAAAAATATTATACCACTATTTTTTAAAAAATGTAACCAATTCGTTTTACGATTTCATCTTAGTTATCTCATTTTGACATTTGCTTACATTCTGTTATAATTAATCTGTAAGATTGGGGATACCCAAAATACTTAAAACGAGGAGGAAATTATGGAAGAATTAAAGAATTTTGATCCGAAAGATGTTGAGGAAAACAAAGTACTTGCAAGTTTATCTTACATTTCTATCCTTTTTCTTATCCCGCTTCTTGTGAAAAGAGAAAGCAAGTTCTGTGTTGAACACGCAAAGCAAGGGCTTGCGCTATTCATTTTCGAAGTTGCTCTCAGTATCATTCAGATGCTCCCGATTATAGGATGGATTATAGGGTGGATCGGCTGGATTATCTTATTCATTGTATCTTTAATTGCTTTTATCTACGCTCTTCAGGGGAAGTTCTGGAAGATACCCGGCGTTTACGAACTTGCACAAAACTTTAAATTCTAATTGTGTTGGTGCACAATTATATTAAGAGCCCCTCCCTCGAGGGGCTTCTTCTTAGTAAGTTTCTCCTGAGTGATAAAACGCCTCGATTTTTTCCTCATTTTCCCTTAATATCTTTTCCTTACGTCTCTTATATTCCCTTATTTTCCTTGCAACCTCAGGATGCTCTTTCTCGAACACGGGACGGGATATCTCCTCCCACCTCTTTGATAATTCTTCAAGATGCTTTCCTACTTCTTTACTCATATTTTCAAGTGTGCCATCTGTTGAGCGAACGCCTGGAAGCGAGCCGATCTTCTTAAAAACTTCTGGATTGTCAACAAGCATACATGGTCGTAAGAGGTTGTCTGAATAGGGCTGAAGTTTCTGGATTTCCTTAAAGAATGGAAGTTGAAGCGCTTCCTTGAGGCTTATCTCGTTAATGTTGCCCTGTGCAAGATGGATAAATGCACACGGTTCAATGCCACCATCTGCTGTAATGTGAATGTAACTCCTTGCTCCTGCAATACAACCATCAGTATAAATGCCGTCATTCCAGAAGTCTGCGGCAAAGAATGGTTTTGTTGAACGGATTTCATTAATGCGCTTGTAAGACAAAAGCCTTTGCTCGGGTGTGAGCATAAGTTTTACATCGGGCGCCCTTCCTGTTGGGATATATTGGAAGTACCATGCAATCTTTGCACCTTTATCAATCATAAAGTCAACAAATTCGTCAGATAAGACTTCTTCAACATTCTTGCTTGTCTCTGTTACAGAATACCCAAATGGAACGCCTGCCTTTTTGAGGTTATCCATTGCCCTTATAACCTTATCCCAGGCACCTTCCCCTCTTCTCCAATCCGTGTTTTCTTTGAATCCTTCAACACTTATACAGGGCACAGCATTTCCAACTTCTGCAAGACGCTCTGCATATTTTTCGTTTATGAGAGAACCATTTGTGTAGAACATAAATGCCATATCGTTATGTTTCTTAAAGATATCGATAAGATGTGGATATATTGTAGGTTCACCACCTGATACAACAATGAAGTAAATGCCGAGTTCTTTTGCTTCCTGCATCAACTTATCAAACCTTTCAAATGACAGTTCATGCGCCCTATCATAGGAGCCTGCCCAGCAACCAATGCAGTTGTAGTTACACCTTTCGGTTGGGTCAACAAGGATAAACCAGGGGACTCTAAAACCCTCTCTTATGGTAATTTTTTGTGCCTTCGGGACACCGAACCAGCCCGCATTAACGATGAAATTCACAGCAATCTTTTGCAAGATATCCTTCCTTGTATCCCTAAAGAGGTTTGCAATATATTTTTTTGTGGGTGTATCATTTTGAACAACATCGAGGACATTCTTTATTTGAGCCCTGAATAATTCATCAAAGTTTAGAGTATTCGCAATTCTATCAAGTGATTCGAAACCCTTTCTTACATTTTCATCAGGATTTTTGTAGACATAACCTACAAACCATTCAATCGCCTTTGATAAAGCTCTTCTTTTGATTTCTTCTCCTATACTCATCCTTCACCTCCTCCAACTAATTTTTTGGTTTTTTAGGTCACACTATATTATACACCCAAGAATAATTTTTGCAAAAAATACCTCCTGGTCTCCCAAATTTGAGGGGGTTGGACATCACCCCCTCAAGACTCCCCCAAGAAAATATGAAAGGAGGAGATTCCTCACTTCGTTCGGAATGACCCGTAAATGACTTTTTCTTTTTTGGGATAAGTTCGAAAGAGGGACTTTTATCCCTTCCCATTATGTGTCACCCCGAAATGCCGTTCTGAGGGGTCTTAATCATTGGAGGAGGGAAAAGTCCCCTCCTCAACCAATTGAGGGGGTGAGAAGGATCCCCCTCAAATTCAGGAGATTCCTCGGGCTAAAGCCCTCGGAATGACAGGCAATGGAGTTTAACCACTTCCTCTTCGATTAAAAATAAGGGGGCGGTGTCGCCCCCTTAATGATATTTCTAAAACTTCTTAACTTATTCCTTCTTCTGTCTTCAAAGCTTCAGGGTTTGGAATAACCTCACTATCAAAGGCACCAACAAACTGTGCATAGTAGAGTTCGGCATAGAACCCCTTTTTCTTTAGAAGTTCTTCGTGGGTTCCCTGCTCGATTATTTTTCCATTGTTCATAACGAGAATGGTTTTTGCATCCCTTATCGTTGAAAGCCTGTGTGCGATAACAAAGGATGTCCTTCCCTGCATAAGAGTTTGCATTGCCTTCTGGATTAGTTTCT
>Ga0207433_10008537_pt1 | contig 16644 bp, 11 predicted proteins | sample YelNatPaOPGAMG01_FD_187559 | JGI IMG/M metagenome (GOLD analysis project Ga0207433, IMG submission 187559) | Hot spring thermophilic microbial communities from Obsidian Pool, Yellowstone National Park, USA - OP-RAMG-01 (SPAdes) (version 3) | ecosystem: Environmental > Aquatic > Thermal springs... | reverse complement strand
GCGCACATCGGCCACGCCATCGCCATCGCTGTCGGTCAATTTCCAGATGCTCGGCGGCGCCGCCACGTACAGCGAACCGGCGTACCACATGCAGCCTTCGGGAAACATCATCTTGTCGGCGAACACTGTGCGCTTGTCGAACGTGCCGTCGCCGTCGCTGTCTTCCAAGCGGAGGATGCGATGCGGTTTCTTCTGGACTTGCACAGCCACCGGCTCATTGGAGCCGGACGAATCGGCAACGTAGAGCCGGCCTTCTTCATCGAAATCGGCGACAATGGGCCGATCGACCAGAGGCGGCCCTGCGGCCAATTCGACATCGAAATCGCTGAGCAGCGTGAAGATATGGCCGTTCAACTCGACCTGGTGCGTCTTGGTGGGTGGCGGCGCATCTACAGAGATGCAGGCGACGGCGAGGATCAAGAAGGCGCCAGGCAAGGCCAGGTATTTCATAGGGCTTCTCTCCATCGGGACGGCGTGGCAAGCAGGCGTTGGATGCAGTCCATCCTACCGCGAGGGAAATCACTCTGCCAGCGTTGGAGAGATTTTTGACACACAAAATGCAGTAGCGCTCGCCTTGGTCTGCCGCTTGTCGAGTACACTTTGCGTCTTTCGGTGCGAGACAGCGGAGCCGCCCCGACTTCGGAATCACATTTGCGGTGATGTCTCGGCTGGCCCCTCCAGCAAGCGTTTCAGGACATTGGGGAACCCTTTCCAAGTCGTCTGATAGGTCGCTTCCAGTGGCGCCGGAACATATATTTCCGGACGGAGAAACAGCGGCATGTCCGGCAAAACATCGCCGACTGCTACCGGCTCGAAGTAGGCGACGCGCGGCGGTCCTGCATCGTAGGACACCAACATGAGCGGTTTATCCAACGGCAACTCGAAGTCTCCTTCCTCGAACTCATCCCAGATGGCTTTGGCGATACCCTCTGGATCACGAGGGCTAGGAGGCAAAATAATCGGGTGGCAAGCCTCCCAAGTTCAGCGCATCGCGCAAGGCAACCGTCCAACTTTGATGAAAGTCATGAAACAATCCAGCATCGACACGAATCCAGTCGTAGATCGGCATGGGATTTTACCTCTTGACGGAGATACGTGCGTATCCCATAGCGATTATAACCACCCTGCGCAGATGTTCCAAGAAACAACTACGTTGGCAGCAAGCAACAAAGAGGCCCCTTATGCATGATCCCATTCGCTTGGCTGTGCTGCTCAGCGGTAACGGCACCACGTTGCAAAACTTCCTCGATCGCATTGCTGATGGCATCCTGCGCGCAGAAATCGCCGTGGTTGTCTCCAGCAAAGCCGAGGCCTTCGGACTGACCCGCGCCCGCCGAGCCAACATTCCCGCCTTCGTGGTCGAACGAAAATCTTGTTCTTCGCGCGAAGTGTTCAGCGAGCGCATCTTTGGGTACTGCCGTGAGGCGGATGTGGATCTCGTCTGTTTGGCCGGGTTCCTCCAGCTGCTGCACATCCCTGACGATTTCCGCAACCGTGTCCTGAACATTCATCCCGCGTTGATTCCGGCCTTTTGCGGCAAGGGCTATCACGGTCTGGCGGTCCACCGCGCCGCCCTGGAGCGCGGCGTGAAGGTGTCCGGCTGCACCGTGCATTTCGCCGACAACGAATACGATCACGGCCCGATCGTAACCCAGCGCGTCGTGCCGGTCCTCGACGACGATACGCCGGAGAGCTTGGCGGCACGGGTGTTCGCTGCCGAGTGCGAAGCCTATCCGCAAGCGATCCAATGGTTTGCTCAAGGCCGCTTGCGCATCGAGGGGCAGCGGGTACGGGTAATGACGCCGTAACAAGCCCGAAGCGCCAGCGACAGGTCGAAACAGCCGTCGCTGGCGCTCCGGGCTTGTCGAGGGAAAAATCATCATCTCGATCGAAGCAAAGTATGTTTTTACGACCTACACTTGCAGCAGGCAGAAGTCCTCACTCCTTGAGATGGGCGGAAGATACTCCATGCGCAGCCGCATTTTCATGGGGCGGTACGAAACCATTCGCCTGCTCGGCGAAGGCGGAATGGGCCGAGTTTACCTGGCTCGCCAACTCGACTTGGGCCGGCAAGTAGTGGTCAAGGTCATGCATGACCACATTGCCGCCGACCCCACGTTCCGCGAGCGTTTCACCCGCGAAACGCTGTTGATGGCCCGCTTCCAGCACCCCTATGCCGTCACCCTGTACGATGCCTCCCTCAATGATCCGCAGGGTCCATGCATCGTTATGGAATACATCCGCGGTGTCACCCTCGACGAAGTCCTGCAAAACAATGGCCGGCTCACGCCGGCGCGTGTGGGCCGGTTGCTCTATCAGCTGTGCGAAGTCTTGCAAGCAGCCCACAATCTGGACATCATTCACCGCGATTTGAAGCCGTCCAACCTGATGATCGTCGATGCTGACACGCCTTATGAGCTGCTTAAGGTCATGGACTTCGGCCTGGCCAAGACGCTGACGCCGGACCAGTTCACCAAGATCACACAGACGCACACCGAATTCGCCGTAGGCACGCCGGGCTACATGTGTCCGGAGCAAGCGCGTGGCGACGAGATGGACGGCCGCGGCGATCTCTACAGCGTCGGCGTCATTCTCTATGAATTACTATCGGGCCGGCTGCCGTTCGCCGGCCGATCGACGATGGATTTGCTTCTGGCCCACGTTACCGAAGAGCCGCCGCCGCTGTCGTTATTTGCCGGCGATCTCGATGTGCCGCCCGCCATCGAAGAAGTGGTGCGCCGCTGCCTGGCCAAGAATGCGGAGGATCGACCGCGCAGCGCCCGTGAATTGGCCGAGTTGTACGAAGCGGCCCTGACGAGTGTTTCCGTTTCCGAAAATAAGCCAGGAACGGGAAAGGGCAAGGGAACAGAGCAGCCGGTACGCTCGGAACGCACGATGCCGGTGCCGACTCCGCGCGGGCCGGAAAACGTGTCGCGCGATCCGTTCGCTGTGGTCCATACGTTGGAAGCGTGGATGCCGGAGCGCATCGCCGAGTATAAGCTGCGCGGCTTCATCCACGATGTCGGTGGTGAAGTGGTCGAGAGCGTGCCAGGCCGCATTCGCGTTCGTTTCGGCGGCCGCGGCAGTGCCTACATGGCGCCGCGCCAAGGGCTGTCCTGGTTAGGCATCGGCCGCCGTGCCAACACGATTGACATGGAGCTGCACATGGAGCACGCTAATCCTAATCGCGGGAACCTCTTACGCATCACCGTGCTTTTCTGTTCCCCCAACACTGACCTCAACGCCAGCATGGCTTTTCGCAACACCTGTACGCAAATCTTCTGCGATCTGCGCGGCTATCTGATGGGTCAAACCGGCGCCGTCGGCGCAACGGCGGAATAACAGAAGCGCCCCGCGGGCGAGCGGGGGGTGTGAACCCCCCGGTCGTTCTGGGCGAGCGGGGGGTGTGAGCGCCCCGAGGGGAGGCTTTCCTACTCCCTCCCCCCTTGTGGGGGAGGGCTGGGGTGGGGGGGGAGAAGCAACCGCAGACTCCGGAATTCTACACCCCCCACCCTAACCCTCCCCCACAAGGGGGGAGGGAACAAATACCCCCGCTCGCCCGCAGGGCACTCACGCATTCACTTGGACGCCAGTGTTTGCGCTGCAACCGGCCAATCACGCCATTCGCTGAATAGGCGAATGCCTTCCTCGGTTTCCTGCGCGAACAGGAGGACGCGCGTACAATCGTCGTGGAAGCCGTAGGACTGCAATACCTGGCCCCGAGCGCCGTCGCGACGGCGGAGGAAGCCAAGATGATCGAGATCTTCTCCCCAGGCTTGCTGTAGCGCCTCACCGACCTCTTCAACTTTTGCGGGCTTGAGCTGGCGATGACGCGCGATCAGCCGCGACACCTTGTCCTTGTCATACCAGACCAAGAGCACGTCATAGGGGCTATTCGTCGGCATCATCAATACCTCCGCGCCATTGGAGGCAAGCAGCGGATTATGGACGCGCCAGCGCTGGCGCACCTCGGTCTGACTGTCGCCGAGAACGCACCCTTCGACGCCGCGACGGCAAAACCGTAGCGGAGCGAGGGAATGAGAAGAACGATCGTACAACACCACTTCGCTACCGCCGGAATCCCGTTGATAGGTCAGGCAAGTGACATCGTCTTGCCAGCGATACAACACTGGCTTTTTGCCGGCCGGCAGATCGGTCCACAGTCCGGTCCACGTCGGCGGCAGTGCTTGAGGGGCGCCATAGGGTTTGGCCTGGAGCGTTTCCAGCAATCGCGGCGTTTTGGCTCCTGGTGTTTGCGGCCTTTCTTGATAGCGCACGCGGATCTCCGTCACACGATTGTCGGCGCCAAAGCGGACAAACAGTTGGCGCGGCCAATAGGTTGCTGTGGCGGGCGGCTCATTGAGAACGAGAATGTTCAGGCCATCGGACAACGGAACAACGCGGAGGGAACGCACACCGGACAAGATGGCCAGCACCTGTTCACGTGTCTGGCCCAGCCGCAAGTCATCGATGCCCTGCGAGGGCAGTTGGACGAAGCGGCGCAGGCGGCGGTGCGGCTTGCCGGCGGCGATGCGTTCTTGACGTTCGCGGCGATCGAATGCGACGGCAGCCTCGGCGCGGGCCTTCAGGGCCGTTGGGCCGCGACTGTCCTCAACCACCAATTCCGGCGCTTTGTCCGCAAACGGGAGACTCAGCTTCAGCTGCGTCGTCTCGTTCCGCCAGGTCAGTACAAACCGTCCGCCGCCGGCTTCTTCGACGCTTTCCAAACGAGTCGGTCCGTAAGCAGTATACATCGGCAGGGCCAGCTGGCTGAGGGCATTGCGGTTTTGATCGGCCGGCCAGCGCAGCGTCAGCTTGGCCAGCAGGTCTTCGTTGGCTTCACGCTGGAGGACAGCAGCGGCCAGCGCGTGCTTCGGCGCCGGCTGCGTGATCGTGGCTAGCTTGGTGGCGTCGGTGATCTCCAATGATGTGCCCGTGCGATCGGGAGCCAGGTTGAGCCGATTTTGTTCAAAAGAGCGATCGAGGTGAACAGCGCCGAAATCGCGCAGATCGCGTATCTGGCGAGCGGGGTGTGTCAACACCCCGGTGGTTTTTTCTTCCACCCCGGTGGTTTTTTCTTCCACCCCGGTGGTTTTTTCTTCCACCGGGGTGTTGACACACCCCGCTCGCCGGACCCGCACCACCGCACCGCCAATACTGCCGCGCCTCAGCAGCGTGATTTCGTAAGACCAACCGTCGCCGACCCAACTCTGTCGCGTCAGGCCGGGGCCGGTTTCCGGGTCTCCTTCGCTTTTGTAGCCACGCTCGATAAGCGGCAAAGCAAACTGTCGCGGCCCCGGAAACAGCTCGTTCAGTTTCGGACGATAGACGATAAGCACTTCAGTCAGGTTTTGCTTATCGTCGAGCAATATGGCGACGCCGTCTGCCCCCTCGCTCGGCAGCGGCAGCGCGAGCAGATCGAGCGCGCGCTGCACGGCCGAGGGCGTGTTAAAAAAGCAACGGAGGCGCTGGTCCGGTTGTAAGTACGTCAGGATTGCTTTTTCGAGCACCGTATCGGGCGTGTCGCCCCAGTCCGCGAGGGCCGCGTCAATATCGGCAGCCAGGGCCGTCTTGTTCCAGCGTGGTTCGCGCCAGGCGGCGGCTGCCGCCATCAGCGCCTGCCGCCCGTGCGACAGCAACGCGGCCTGAAGTGTCGGTGGGGCCGGCGTTTTGCCCGCCGCCGTAAGCAGAGACCGCAGCTGGCGGTGCAATTGCACCAACTCCACTGCACCATCCAGCTCGCCGTTGGCTAATTTCAGCTCGGCGTTTTGCAATACCAGCGATACCAACCGCGTCCATTCGATTGGAAATATGCGTTCGCCGCTGCAAGCGGTGATCTTGGCCAACAATTCCTTATCGGCAGGATCGGCGAGTTGCCGCGCTGCTTCGCCATCGCCCAGACATGCCAGGTGCAGAGCGACGGCGGCATCCTTTTGGCCTTCTTTCAGGTAGGGAGGCAGCGAGAAGCCGGCCGTGGGCGAAAACTTGGCCGCAGCGAACCCAACCGCCCGACTCGGCGGACGCAGCTGAGGCAGCAACCGCACCGCTTCGACATTGCTCCGCGCCCACTCCCGCTGCTTGCTAACGGTCTGAGTCCATTCTTCGACCAATTGGGCCAGTTCCGCGCGTGGCAGCCGGAGCCAATCGGCCAGCGAAATAGCGATCGGGTCGTTCAGGTGAGTCGTCGTATCTTCAGGCGCCGCCTCTTCTGTCACCGCCACCTGGGAGCGACACCCCCCGAGGGTGAGCAGCAGCACGAATAAACCCTTTTCCAACCAGCGCGTCCTCATCGTATGAACCTCTCTTCAGCGACCAACCAGCCGGCACCGGCGCCTATTCTCCCCTTATGAACTCTAGGTCATAAATTCGTTTTTTGGGGGCGTCGGCCTTCTGAACCATCTACTCCCCAAACTGCTTGACGATCTCTCTTCCGGTTGCAAAAAGATACTGTTGTCGGTTCGCAACAACATTGTTTGTCAAGCGGAGCGGACCGGCAGCGTATTTTCTGCCGAGAGGGCCTCTGCTATGTTTGCGCCGCAAGGGATACGCTTTGTCCTGGCTGGCTTCGGTCTGCTCTACGCCGCTGCTTCGATGCCGGCCGCGGGGCCGGAGAAGTGGAACGTCGTCTCGATTGTCACCGACGATCAAGGCGCCTGGGCCTTGGGCTGCTATGGCAACAAAGAGTGCCGCACGCCGAACATGGACCGGCTGGCGCGGGAGGGGGCGCGCTTCCTGAACGCTTTCACGCCCACCCCCGTCTGTTCGCCCAGCCGCGCCAGCATGTTGTGCAGCCTCTACGGGACGCAAGTCGGCATCACCGACTGGATCGCTCCCCAGGAAGCAGACGCCGGCATGGGGCTTGCCCCGGACGTGCTGACGTGGCCGAAGATCCTGCACCAGCAGGGCTATCGCACCGCCTTGATCGGCAAATGGCACCTGGGCACCCAGCCACGTTTCCATCCCACCAAGAACGGCTTCGACCACTTTTTCGGCTTCCTCGGCGGCGGCAATCAGCCGATGGACCCGGTGCTGGAAAAAAACGGTAAAACCCGCAAGATCAAAGGTTCGCTGCCTGACCTCCTCACCGACGACGCCCTGCAATTTATTGAGGAGAATAAATCGCAGCCGTTCGCGCTGCTCTTGCACTTCCGCGCTCCGCACTTGCCTTACGGTCCTGTCCTGCCTGTCGATTCCACACCGTTCCGCGATCTCGATCCGGCCATTCCGTCTGTTCGCGGTATCGACCCCAAGCAGGTCAAAGACTGGACGCGCGACTATTACGCCAGCATTCATTCCGTTGATCGCAACCTCGGTCGGTTGCTCGCCAAGCTCGACGATCTGGACTTGACAAAGAAGACCATCGTGTTGTTCACCAGCGATCACGGCTACAACATCGGTCATCATCTCATCCATACCAAGGGCAACGGCTGGTGGATCGCCGGCGGCATCGCCGGGCCAAAACGCCCGAACATGTGGGACACGTCTATCCGTGTGCCACTGATGGTCCGCTGGCCGGGCGTAGTCAAGCCTGGCATGGAGATCGCCGAAATGGTGACAAACCTTGACACTCCCCCCTCGGTCCTCGGCATGCTTGGTCTGGCTTCGCCGCCGGAGGCGAAATGGCAAGGGCGGGACTTCACGCCGCTCTTGCGCGGCCTCCACCCGGCCTGGCGCGATACCCTTTACGGGCAATACGACCTGCACAACAGCGGCCTGGCCTACATGCGCATGATACGCACCAGCAAATGGAAGCTGGTACGCCATCACCACGCTAACTTCCTCGATGAGTTGTACAACCTCGAAAAGGATCCCGGCGAGACGCGCAACCTCTACGGCAACGCTAGCTACGCCGCCGTCCGCGAACAGCTGCAACAGCGCCTAACCGCCTGGCAAAAGTCGATTAATGATCCGCTGCTGCGTGAGCTTCGAGCTAGTGGAGAATGAACCGCTTCAAGCCGCGCCGGCAAAAAACAGTCCTTGCGGGCGCGGCAGGCTGGTTTCTCCGACTCATTTCTTCGCCAGAACAAGCTCCACTTGGAGCGATGCAGCAAGGCGAAGGATCTCGCACAGCAGCTCCTCGCGCCCCTGAGCTTCGCCCTCCAAATCGCTGGACTCGAAGTAGCACCACACCTCCCATTCGATGCCGCTCTCGGCGATGCGCTGCACGTGGACATGAACGCGGCTGGAATCAACGCGCGGATGGGTGGAGAGATAGCTGTGTACAGCCTCGCGCAGCGCATCCAGGCGATGGAGCGGTGTATTGAGGGCCACCCAGAAGAGCAGGCGGATGCGGCGGAAGATGCGCAAGCCCATGTTATCGATCACACTGGTGGCCAAGAGAGCGTTGGGCAGGACCAGGAGCGAATCGTCCAGCGTACGCAGCTTGGTTGAGCGGAAGCCGACCTGCTCGACGATCCCCTCCTTGTCGCCGATAACCAGGCGGTCGCCGATGCGGAAGGCGCGGTCGCCGACAAGTACGAGAGTGCCGAAGAAATTCTTGAGGGAATCCTGAGCGGCCAGCGAGACGGCCACGCCGACGATGCCCAGGCCGGTGAAGAAGCGCGTCATGGAATCGCCTGGGCCGAACTGGTACACCAGATAGGTGGCAGTCGAGAGGACTACGACCAGCTTTATCATGGTCGTGATGAAGGGGACGAGCAAGTCGCCCAATCCGCGGTGCGACTTCAGGCGCGAAGTACGTTGGTAGAACAACCTGCCCAGGTCAGTCCACTGGAAGCCAAGCCAAGCGAGTACAGCGGTCAACAACAGCTTTTCCAGAAGATAGAGCCGCCCGGCCGCAGAACTGGGTAGATCAACCCACTCGATTAGCCAGTACACAACAACAACGAACGTTAGGGCGCGGAGAGAATGGAGTTTGTAGCGCAGCAAATCCAGGTCGGCGGCAGCGTCACCCAAATGGAAAAACCAGCAGATCAGACGCAAAGCCAGCCAGCGTAGCAGAAATGAAATGGCCCAGGCCAAGAAGATCGCCAAGACCAGTGCCAGCCATTGATAGTCTTCCAGGCCCAGGTGCATATGGCGGAGCCAGGCGGGTGTATGAGCACGTACCCAGACGCCGGGTTCCAGGGCCAACTCCGGTTCCAGGCGAGTGTATTTAGACTCAGCCAAGCTGGCATCGCTGGGTTGGCCGAGGACGCGGTTGAACATGGGTTCGATCTGGGCGACCGTGGCCGGTGTGAAGGTCCAGACCTTGCCGCTGGCTTGGTCGCGCGGGCCGAGGACAATCCGCCCGAGGGGACCGCGGTAGAGGACGAAATGAGGCCCATCGGCGTCATTAGGGACTTCCTGGAGATAGATGCGCCCCAGACGGTCGATGATGTACTTGAGTTTGAAGGCCAAGACGGGGCCGAGGTTGTCGCGCACCGAGGAGGGCAGCTCCGAGAGGTCGAGGCAGCGGGCGGCACTGGCGTTGTCGCGCTGGTTGACGGCGGTGAGGAACAAGGCAAGGGTCTCGCGCGGCGTGCCCAGACCGTGGAGCCTGTAGCCTTCGATACGATCTTTGCCGCCTAACGATTCGTACATGGCCGGCAAATTAGCCACGGTCTCACCGCTGAAGCGCCAACGGCCGTCGGCCTGGCGGACAATCTCGATGCGAAGATCGCCAGGACCGCGGAGCACCTGCGGCGGGGCGCTCCAGTTATCGGAAAGGCTAATCAGATCGGGATTGATTTTGCGAAGCACGGCCTCCAACATGAGCACACGCTTAGGTCCGACGAGGGGATGGTCTTCGACAGGAAACTGTCCGAGGTCGAGGAAAACATAGGCCTGTCTGTAAGCATCGTCATCGTATTCGGCGGCATCGACGGCGCGGAAAAAGGCGCGGACCATGCGGCGAGGCGAGGCAAAAGCATCAGGTACGGAATGGGGCGCATGCACCTTGGCAGGAAGGGCCGGCGGCGGTTGATCGGGGGGCGGCGGAACGAGTTTGCCCAGAAGGGCGTAGCGGACATCGGGCGGTTGAGCTTTCACCTCGCGCCACATGGCTTCGATAGCCGCCACGGTGGCGCGCGAGAACAGCCAGGCGTCTTTGCCGCCGGGCGGGTGGACACGCTCGACCCGGATGCGCCCGGCGGCGTCGGCGCTCCAGGTATAAGGCAGGCCGTCCGGATCGATAGGCACATCGGGACTATAAAGGTAGCCGCGCCGCTGCATGACACAGGCGAGCTTCCAAGCAAGATAAGGCCCCAGGCGCGGGCGCTGTTCCAGGGGAATGTCTGTCAAGTCGAGGCGGAGGGCAGCGGAAGCGTAGTCGCCCGCGGCGGCGTAGTTCAAAAAACTGACCAGCGTTGCTGTGGGATTTTCCAGCCCGCTCTGGAGCTGGCTGCTCTCGATGGTGCGGCGCTGCTTGGCCCGCGCCTCCATGACCCGGTGCATCGCTGGAATGCCTTCCACGGTCTCCCGGTCGAAACGCCAGAGTTTATCCGATCCGCGAGCCAGAGCGATACGGACCTCCTTGTCCTGATAAAAGACGACCGAAGTACGCTTCGGATCCTCGAGGAGCGTCTGGAACGGGTAGGACAATTCGTCAAGGACTTCATGGAGCTGGATAGCGAGCAATTGGAGTGTGCCCGGACCACTGGCGTCTTTGGCATCGACCGCGAGACAGGCAACCGCGTCTTCAATCATAGCGGGGATGCGGTCGTAGGCGTCAATAGCGAAACAGAGGGTCTCGATAGTATGGCGCGGGCTGTCAAGCTTCTTGGCCAGGGGAAGCTGGCGGAACGCTTCGACGCGCAGATTTGCCGACTGCTCAGCGGCGGAGCTGAAGGCCGCTATTAAAAGCAGGCTGCCCAAAAGGACCAGGACGGAAACCGTGCGGGATCGGTACGACACTTCCAGGCTCCCGTAAGGACCAGAGGCAAACGGGAAGTCCGGGCCGGACGAAAATCCGAAGCTGTATTCGTCTGTATCGTCCGATTCTAACGGTGCGGCATTCGGCCGACAAGTCTTAAAATCTCAAGAGGTCATCGCCGCCTGAACGCGCGTCTCCAATTGAGCGATCGCAGTGGGAATGCGCCGTAGGGCCCGTTGCAGGCGCTCGAAATCCGAGCCGCCGGTGGCGGGCCATTGGGCCAGCCATTCGGCCAGTGGAACAGAGAGGTGTTGTTTCATTAGCGTTTGCTGACGTTCGCGCGTTTGCTCGCGCTGGGCATCGACCACGGTTTTGCCCAGCAACTCGACGAGTTGGTGCGTTAGCGAGGCGACTAGCGGCACGAGGATAAAATCGTGCCAGTTGATACCGCCGGCCGCGAGGGTGCCGCCGATGGCGGCGGCGTCCAGGGCGAATTTGCTGCCGCGGAGGGTGTTCAATACGGCAGGGGTCTTTTCCAGTTGTTCGTAGATGGCCCGTGCGGTGCGGTCGACCTCGATAGCCAGGTCGGTTTGGAAGTTGCGATAGTTTTGTTGAAAACGCTCGCGGATGCGCTCGGCGAGGCCGCCGTCATGGAAACCTGCTTCGACATGCGCCCATAAGCCATGCTCACTGGCGTGCTGGGCTGCTTCTTTGCGAAGGAGGTCGATCCAGCTGTCCAGGGCGTCGTTGAGGATTCGTTGCTCAGGCCGACTTGGCGTTTCGGGCCGACCGGTTTTGGCAACCACGTCTTTAAGCAATCGATAGGGAGTACGCAAAATGTAGAGCGCGCCACTGAGAAACTTGCCCAGACCCGGTAGCTCCAGCAGTTCCATCAGACGGTGCAAGGCTTCATCGAACCCGCGGAATTTCTCACTGGTCAGATATTCGCGGAGATAGCGTTGCTCGAAGTCTGCCTGGCCGACGGCGACGACGGCTTGCCAACTCTGTAGCACCCGTAGATCGTGCTGGGCGACCGACAGCAGTTGCTCCCCATGTCGGACGAGGAAGTGCAAAGCGCCGAGGACGGTGCGCCGTCGCGCGGCGACGGCCGGCGTACCCAGGACGGCGATTTGATTGAGCAAGGGAATACGATAGCGCGGGGCCTGTCGCGCCGGGTCGGCGAGTTGGGCCGCCGTCAGAAACGGAACGGCCAACGTGGCAACGACGCCGCCGCCTGGCGGGTGCGACAAAGGGGCCAATACCTCTTGCTGAAAATGGGCAATCAGGGCGGGGGCGTCCGATTCCCTCATCTTCATGAGGACGGCGACGACCGGCTTGCCCGTTTGCAGCAACAGCTGTAGGAATTGCGTCGGCGCTTGGTCGTTGTAGCGTTCGTCGGAAGCGACGTAGACAAGGATGTCGGCCAAGGCGGCCACTTCCAGCAGGCGCGGCAGGTAGCCGCTCGCCGCCCATGTTGTCATGTCGGGGCAGTCCCAGATGATGAAATCCTTCAGCAGAGCGAAACTGCTCGAATCGGCAGCGATACGGCGAACTTGATACACGTCCTCATCGAGGCTGGATGGACACAGCTGGGTCAACAGCTGCAAGGGGCCGAGAAAGCCGGCGCGGCCGGTCCAAGGGAGCGGACCATTGGTGGTGGTGTAGGCAATGGGATGGCGCGTGAAGCCCGCTTGCGGATTGGCCTCGGCAGCAACGGCACCGCTGAGGAGGTTGGCCACCGTGCTTTTGCCCGCGCCGGCCCCGCCGACGACAGCGACATGAAGCGGCGTCGGCGGCTGTTCGTCGAGCATCGGCCCGATGCAATTGCGCACCAGGGCGGCGGCCAGACGCAGCTTGCCTGCCGCTTGCCCCGGATCGCACTGCCTACGGCAGTGCTGCTCCAGCCAGCCGAGATCATCGGCCAACTGGGCCGTCAACGCTCGCGCCGTCAGCGTTTCCATGCAGGTCCTCCAGCAGTCTGCCATCCAAACGGCAACCGTAAAAGAGCCGTCGCTTCCATCGCACCCTTATGGTGTACCAGACCAAATGCTTTCCTCTCTTGCAGGAGAGGGTTGGGGGGAAGTTCCTCTGGGGACCAAGACTTCTCTCCCTGCCTTAGAGTTAGCGGTCTGAACTAACAGAGATTTTACTGCAAGCGTCTCAGGATCGGAATGCGGAGCGCTCGTAGCGGAATTAAGGATGGTAATAGTCCGCGTTCGCACTGGGAGGATAAGAACGTGTATGACTCAGCTAGTAAAGTCGTGGTATCCTCTCTTCCGTTCGTTTACAATAGCGCCACGCACATACTGTAAGCTTGATGGGCGGTCGGTTGGCGAGAGGAAGCGTTCGTGGGGCAGCCATTTTGGAGGCGGCTGATTATTTCATGGCCGGCGGGCGACGTATGACTACGTGTTCCTGCGCGGTCTTGAGGGTCAACCGACCCGCGCCGCCTTGGCGGAACCCATCCCGAAGGCTGGGGTTAGATGAAGAAGAACTAACTTCAAAGTCACAGAAGCCCCAGGGAAGGCCCCAAGAGACAAAGGACGCATAGGACCGTGTTTTTCCCGGCTTCTTTTTTGCTTGTCTCCGTGTTTTCTTCGCTGGGGCCTCTGTGACTCTGGGGTTAATTGTTTGGGGGCTGTCGTGAGTGCGACCGGCGAAAGCAGCACGCAACTGGCCCTCCGCGATCCGGAAATCCGTCTCATGCTGCGCGTGCGCGAAGACGATGCCGGCGCCTTCGAGGAATTGGTTGAGTTGTACCAGCAGCGTCTCGTCGCCCTCATGCATCATCTGGTCGGCAACGCGGAGGAGGCGGAGGATCTGGCGCAGGAGGTCTTTCTGCGCGTCTATCGCTCCCGCAAGAAATATCGGCCGCGCTCGAAGTTCTCTACTTGGTTGTTCACCATCGCCAATAACTTGGCCCTGAACGCGCTGCGTTCGCGGCAGCGCAAGCCCACCTTGTCGTTGCCGGCCCAAGATTCGGGGCCGCTGGGACCGCGACCGGCGGAGCAACTCGTCCCCGATCGCGGCAGCGGTCCCATGCGGCGTTTGGAGCGACAGGAGTTGACCGAACGCATTCGCCAGGCGCTGGAAGGATTGAATGAACGGCAGCGCATGGCCGTGGTGCTCAACAAGTTCGAAGACCTGAACTATGCCGAGATCGCCGAGGTCATGGGGCTGACAACCAAGGCGGTCAAATCTCTGCTAAGCCGCGCGCGGGAGAACCTCCGCGCGGCCCTGAGCAGCTATATTTACATGGACGGCGAACATGCCCGGGAAGGTTCGGAGAGATAATTGTGGACAGCGAGGAGTTGGCAATGAGTGAACCTGCTCCCCTCAGTGATCAAGAACGGGCCGACTTGGTGGCTTATCTCGATGGCGAACTAACGGGTGAGGCCGCTCGCGCTATGGAGGCAAAGCTGAGCCTCGATCCAGCGACCCGCGCCGAGGCCGACGCTCTGCGACGCACCTGGGAATTGCTCGATTTCCTGCCGCAGCCGCAGCCGTCGCTTCGCTTCACGCACCGTACGCTGGAGCGCCTCGGGCCGCTGCGGGCCGACGAACAGCAGCGTCGGCAACGCTGGCGCATGCGCTGCTTTGGTCTGGGGTGGGTTGCGGCGCTATTGGTCTCCGCGTGGGTTGGTTACGCCGGCTACAACTGGCTCGTGCCCCGCGAACCTGGCGAGCGGGAATTGCTTCAGGATCTGCGCATCCTCGAAAACAAACGCCTGTACGAGCGCATCGAAACCCTCGATTTTTGGCGAGCGCTGGATGCGCCGGATCTGTTCGGCGACGAAACATCGACTTCATGAAGGAGGCGTGCGTGGTCATCTCGCGTTCTTGTGTCCTGGGCTTGCCCATGCTGGTCTTTCTCCTGGCGGCGACGCCTGGCGAGGAGGGGGCCTCTGCCGGGCCGGACGCTGCCCATCTGGAACACAATCGCCAACTGTTGCAAAAGTGGAAGGCCGACCCGGAACATTATGCTCGGCTACAGCGTGATCTGCGCGACTTCTGGGCGCTGCCAGGCCCCAAGCGCCAGCAGCTTCGCCAGCTGGATCACGCTTTTCATCAGCTGGATGCCAAGACGCAAAAAAGATTGTGGCGGGCGGCGGAACGCTATATCGCCTGGTTGGAGCGTCTGCCGCAAGCTGAGCGGCACCAAATTGAAGAAGCCAAAGGCCCTCAAGAACGCCTGCAAATAGTCCGAATGATCCGCGAACGGCAATGGATCGAGCGTTTGCCGCGGAAGGTGCGCGAAGACCTGGAAAAACTGCCGCCCGAAGAGCGTGCGGCCCAGATCATCCAATTGCGCAAACAGGAACGCCAACAGCGCTTGTTGTGGAGCCGGCCCCCCGCTGGGAAACCGCGGGGTAAGTAAGGAACGTTTGCTCAACAATCCCGGAGCGCTCGCGACAGGCCGGCCTGTCGCGAGCGCTCCGGGATTGTTGAGAATGCGCTTTTACCCTCTGGCGTTCGTTTTCACGGACGGATCGTCGGCCACGTTGACCCAGACGTGGACGTGCGGTTCGCCGCGGAAATACCAGACGAACGCTGGGCCTTCGATGCGCCAATTGTCCCACTCGCCGTCGTTGCCGATGTCGCCGTCCTTGTAGAAGGCCAGGCTGCATTTGTCCAATCCGCCTTGCTTGCGCAGGCACTCCAGGGCTTCTTCTTGGTCTTCCTTGCGATACGGTTCGAGCATCAGCATCAGCACTTTTTGCAGTTCGTTCTTTTGGTCCTTGGATAGCTCCGCTATCGGAATGCCGGGGAACCCGCCTTGGGCGCCGCGAAAAGCCACGGCCGATTCCCGAGGCCGTTTGTCAACCAGGGCGGCTTTTTGTTGTTTGCCGTCGAGCATTTGATAGACCAGGTTGGCGCGACGGCCTTGCTCCCAGAAGACGTTGCCCGGATGGCCGGGCTTCTCATTGAAATCGCTGGCAGCATGGCCGTAAAAGATCGGCCCACCGAAAGCGACATGCGCCTCCGAGTTGCCATCGGCGCGGAGGGTCATATGCCGGCCGGTCATGACGAACTCGAACTTGTCGCTGCCGGGTTGACCGAAGATGGCCAGACTCTGCTCGGCGCCCCACGGCTTGCCACCCGTATCATCGCGCAGCTGCTTGAGGAAGCGGGCGTACCACTCCGGGTTGATGATGCCCCGGAAAATGTCGTGGATGATGATCTGCTGTTGCTTGGTGTAAAAATTGCTACGGATGTGCGGCTTGGTGATCTGCCAGTTGTTCGACACGCGCGTCCGCAGCAACCCCCGTTCAGGATCGACATAATCCCAATCGAAACAGACGACTTTTTTCTGTTCGTCGGTCAAGGTGTCATACAGCGCCTTGACAGCGGTTTCCGCAGGACTGCTCTTGCTGGGTGCGATGGCCTCTCGTGCTGTAGCAAACAGCGGCAGGCCGACCGTAGAGGCGGCCGCTGTCACCCCTACAGTGCGCAGAAATTCACGCCGATTCAGATCCACTTCGCTTGCTTCACAGTCCGGACATACCCTTTTCTTGTCCATGATGGTTCTCCCTTGGATACAAAGGCACGGTAAGCAGGCGCCTTCTCTGCCCCTCAAGGTAACACAGCACACAGCACATTGCCAGCATGTTGTGGAAAATCCAACGTGCTGCAACGCACGGCGGCGCACGTCTACGCTTCCTCTCAGGTCGCAGCTAACTCTCCGGCGGCAAGGGCGTGGCGCTGGGCGGCGGCGTGCCTTTGCCTTCTCGAATATAGACGGCCCGCAGGCGCTCATATTCAGCGGGAGTGAGGTGCTCTAACTCCGTGACGCCGCCTTGGGCGGCCTGCTGAAAGAGTTGTTTGAGGAA
>Ga0207433_10008530_pt1 | contig 16652 bp, 13 predicted proteins | sample YelNatPaOPGAMG01_FD_187559 | JGI IMG/M metagenome (GOLD analysis project Ga0207433, IMG submission 187559) | Hot spring thermophilic microbial communities from Obsidian Pool, Yellowstone National Park, USA - OP-RAMG-01 (SPAdes) (version 3) | ecosystem: Environmental > Aquatic > Thermal springs... | reverse complement strand
CAGCAGGATATCCGCTACTACCTGAACGGGCTGCTGCTCGTGATCGAGGGCAATCTGCTCAAGGTCGTGGCGACCGACGGACACCGCCTGGCCTTCGCCAGCAGCGCGCTCGACCGCCAGTACGAGAAGCAGGAAGTGATCCTGCCGAGGAAGACCGTGATCGAGCTCACCAAGCTCCTTTCCGACAGCGACGATGCGCTCTCCCTGGAAATACTGCAGAACCAGATCCGCTTCGAATTCTCCGGCGTGACCGTGATTTCCAAGCTGGTCGACGGGAAGTTTCCGGACTACACCAAGGTCATCCCGGTGAACTACCAGCAGGCCATGACCATGGGCAGGATACCCCTGCTCCAGGCGCTGCAGCGCGCCGCCATCCTTTCCAACGAGAAGATACGCGGCGTCAGGCTCGTCATCACCGAAGGAAACCTGCGCATCATCTGCACCAACACCGAGCAGGAAGAAGCGCAGGAGGAGTTCGAGATCGAATACGGCGGCAGCCCGCTCGATATCGGCTTCAACATCAGCTACCTGCTCGACGTACTGACCAACCTCACCGAAGAATCCGTGAATTGCGCCTTCGGGGACTCGAACAGCAGCGTGCTCATTTCAATACCCGGAAGGGATGACTTCAAGTATGTCGTCATGCCGATGCGGATTTAACCTGTTTCACGTGAAACCATGACCACATACGATTCGACAAACATCAAGGTTCTCAAGGGTCTCGAAGCGGTGCGCAAGCGCCCCGGGATGTACATCGGCGACACCGGGGACGGCAGCGGCCTGCATCACATGGTGTTCGAGGTGACCGACAACGCCATCGACGAGGCGCTCGCCGGCTACTGCGACGACATCAACGTGATCGTCCACCCCGACAATTCGGTCAGCGTCAGCGACAACGGCCGCGGCATCCCCGTGGACATCCACGAGGAGGAAGGGCGCTCCGCAGCGGAGGTCATCATGACCGTGCTGCACGCGGGGGGCAAGTTCGACGGCAATTCCTACAAGATCTCGGGCGGATTGCACGGGGTCGGGGTTTCCGTGGTCAACGCGCTCTCGGAATGGCTCAAGCTGACGATCCGGCGCGACGGGCACGTCTACCAGATGGAATTCCGCGAGGGCGAGCCGGTCGAACCGTTAAAAGTCGTCGGGAAAAGCGATCGGCACGGCACGGAAATCCACTTCCTGCCGAGCAGGGAAGTCTTCGGCGACATCGAATACCATTACGACATCCTGGCCAAACGACTCAGGGAGCTTTCCTTCCTGAACAACGGCGTGAAGATCAAGATGAGCGACCTCAGGAGCGGCAAGGAAGAGGATTTCGCCTTCTCCGGCGGGATAAGAGGCTTCGTCGAATACATCAACAGAAACAAGAACGTCCTTCATCCCAAGATCTTCCATGCCTCGTCCGAAAAGGACGGCATCACCGTCGAGATCGCCATGCAGTGGAACGATTCCTACCAGGAATCCGTGCTCTGCTTCACCAACAACATCCCCCAGCGCGACGGCGGAACCCATCTGACCGCGCTGCGCGCGGCGATGACGCGGACGCTCAACCATTACATCGAGACCAGCGAGGCAGCCAAGAAGGCCAAGGCCGAGACCACCGGGGACGACATGCGGGAAGGCCTGACCGCGGTCCTTTCGGTCAAGCTGCCGGACCCCAAGTTCTCCTCCCAGACCAAGGACAAGCTGGTTTCTTCCGAAGTTCGGCCGCTGGTCGAGGAGGTGGTTTCCAACGCTCTTTCCGAATTCCTTCTCGAAAACCCTGCCGACGCCAAGCTGATCGTCTCCAAGATCATCGACGCCGCCAGGGCAAGGGAAGCCGCCAGGAAAGCGCGCGAGCTCACCCGCAGGAAAGGGGCGCTCGACGGGCTGGGCCTGCCGGGCAAGCTGGCCGACTGCCAGGAAAAGGATCCCGCATTGTCGGAAATCTACCTCGTGGAGGGGGATTCCGCGGGCGGTTCGGCAAAGCAGGGGCGCGACCGCAAATTCCAGGCGATACTGCCGCTCAAGGGCAAGATCCTCAATGTCGAGAAAGCGCGATTCGAGAAGATCATCTCTTCCCAGGAAATCGTCACCCTGATCACCGCGCTGGGCACGGGAATCGGCAAGGACGAATACAATGCGGACAAGCTGCGCTACCACCGCATCATCATCATGACCGACGCGGACGTCGACGGCGCGCACATCAGAACGCTGCTCCTGACCTTCTTCTACAGGCAGATGCCGGAACTGATCGAGCGCGGCCATGTCTACATCGCCCAGCCGCCGCTTTACAAGATCAAGCACGGCAAGCAGGAACGCTATCTGAAGGACGACCTTGAGCTTCAGCAGTTCCTGGTGCAGCAGGCGCTGCAGGATGCGGAGCTTCTCCCATCCGGCTCCGATGCCTCGATAGGCCGGGAAACCCTGGGGGAAATCGCCAAGGAATACCTGCTGACGGAAGCCATCATCGCAAGGCTCGCCCATCTGGTCGAACCTGAAGTGCTCCACGTGCTGCTCAAGGGTCCGAACATCGACCTCTCCGACGAAGCTGCCGCCATCGGGAGTGCGCAGGCGCTGATCTCCCTGCTTTCCGGAAAGAACATCGAGATCCGCCCCGAATACGACGAGATCGAGGAAAGCCATCGCCTTGAAATCAGGACGATACGCCATGGAAACGTCAACCTGAGCCAGATCGACCCGCATTTCCTGCAAAGCAACGACTACGCCCAGATCAGGAAAACCGGCGAGATCCTGCGCGGCCTGATCGGGGAAGGCGCTACGATCAGGAAGGGGCAGCAGCAGAAGACCGTGAAGGAATTCCGGGAGGCCATGGACTGGCTGCTCGACGAAACCCGCAAGGGAGTCGCGATCCAGCGCTACAAGGGGCTGGGAGAAATGAACCCTGAACAGCTCTGGGAAACCACCATGGACCCGACGGTGAGGCGACTGATGCGCGCCCGCATCGAGGATTCGATTGCGGCTGACGAGATCTTCACCACGCTGATGGGCGACGAAGTGGAGCCCAGGCGCAATTTCATCGAGACCAATGCCCTGGCTGCCAGGAATCTGGACGTCTAGGGTTGTAGGTTCTCAACAATAGGTGAAAATATTCTCACTAATTGAAAAAACTGTCGACCAGGGAGGCCGCCTCATACGGTCACCTTGATACGCTTACAACCACCTTCAACATCCTAGGGGCCCGTGCATCCCTCTCGCCGGTACCAAAGATCGGCTATTTGCAATCTGAGGTTGGAAACCCGGTGTTCAACGGCGGTTTGGAATCGGGCCGTTTTGTGCAAAACTTGGTTGCCCGGAACGGAAAACCAGAGGTCCGTTCTGTGCAATATAGGGTTGGATTCCGAAGGGCCAACGTCGGCAGTGCAGCAGTTGCTGTCATTGTTCGGTATGAATAGGCCCGATACTGAAGGGCGGCTTACTGAGTCGAGCAGTCGTACAGCGCGATCACCCACCGACAGGACGTCGGCCAGAACTGCCTGTCGATCATCTGACAACCATAGTCCGCCATGTGTCGATAACCCGCCGTTCAGAGGTTCTTTGCCGCGAATGGCTGCTTTCCTTTTCGAGGAACTGACGCTTTGTGCCAAGTGCGGCCCTTCATTACTTCGATAGAGCGGCTCCTCGAAAGACCCCTCTTGAAACCAGACCTGCCGCCTACGAGTGTACCTCGGCCGAAGTGAGGTATATTTGCGTTGAGCAGGTTTGACAGCATTAGCCCGATAGGTACTCAAGCACTGCGGCGACCGCCGCGTTACGCATTCGTCGCGCTCTAACGTCTCCAACATAATTGGCCTCCTTAAGCTTCTGCTCTGTCGCATTTAAAACATCGCGAACAGTCTTCAGATCGAGCTCAGCTAACTTTTCAAGTTGCCATGGTGTCAAATCCAGTACGCTGGCTGGCCTTTCTAGCTGGTTATTGAGTGCTAATGTGACGCCTTCGTCCATGACTATCGCTGCCTGATCCGTCAACTTTTTGTATGATGGATGATTTGAACCATATTCTGTCATCCTTTTTGGAGTCAATTCTTTAGCAATCTCGAATGCTGTACTCGTCGGAGATACCTCAAGCGCAAAAAGACAACCTAGATTAATAAGGTAGCGCTTTCCAATTTCTGAACGACTCGCCTTGATGCCCACCGCATGCTCAACCACAATTCCGGTGTATGCGAGGACTCTCAAAGCTTCTTTTATGATTTCCGGCGCGTCTCTGTGAATCCAAAAAAAAGCTGAAGTGGCTTTATCAGAAGAAAGATATTGATCATTTTTTGATTTGATATCTGAAAGAATCTGGGATTCGGTAAATTCTCTACCCCAGTCAATCAACGCCTTATGCCCCAAATATTTTTCAGACAACGTAGAGTGCTCCGCCCAAATTTCGGTTCGATAAAACTCTCTAATTGTTTCATTTACTTGCTGAGAATTGACCTTCGGACACCGAGCTATCGTCTTCAGCAACAGGCGTGGATTACCAGTCGCTGCGTAAGCCAAGATTGAGAAATTCTTACCATATTGAGAAATTTGAGTAAGAAGATTGCTGTCGGCCTGTTTTTGTACGATTTCACGCATATTCTCAACATAGTCAGGCGCCAGAATATCTCGATCGATGGAAAGCATCGTTGCATCGTGAACAGGTTGAAATGTCTCGCCGAATGTTGTTACACCGGGATAGACTGCGGCATTGCAAGTAATGCAGTGTGATCGCAGATCTCTAAACATTGTAAAGAACTGGCGCTGTTGTTCTGGTAAGAAAATATGTGCCGCCTCATCGAAGAGAATGGCAAAGCGAGAAATCTCGAGCTCATCGCTCAAATCTTCTAAAGCCTCTTTAAAGTCGTCGATGGTGGGAAGACCGTCAGCGCTCACTGCAACCTGTGGCGTTTTCCAAGATGCTTCATATGCATCCGCAATCTCCTCGACTCTGGTACGCTCAATAGTCGGGGAGACCTTTCCACCCGCGAGCAGCCCAATACTCTTTGGTACGCCACCGAGCAATCCAGCTTTCGTCAGACTTCTCATTACCGATGAGCAGATTTTAGCTAGCATCCAATGCTTGAACTGGTTAGGATCGGACGACTGAAGCAATGAGCTCCTTACGAAGCTCATGTAGATCGGGAAGACCCTATTCGTCTCGAATACATCCATGAGTTCCTTTTGTGCCACTCGAAGCAGGAATGATTTGCCCACACCTCGACTTCCCACCAATACGACAGGATTTCTGTTTTTTAGCGCATCTACAATCTGCCTGTCTTTGGCGGTTTCAACGAAATAGTCAAGCACCTCATCGGGTCGAATATCTTCGGTCCGAAAGAAAAAGTCTGCCATGGTTAACATGCCCCCGATGATTGTGAGAATATTGCCTGGACAGCCGGCAAGGTTCCTAGAGCGTCCATAATAATAGGCTCCAGTCGGGCCTTGGCTTCTTTTGGAACGTAATTTATGTATCTAGCCGAGAAAACAAAAATAATCGCCAACCGCATTGTGGCAGCCTTCTGATGCCAAGAAAAAAATACCTCTTCTTGAAACACCATGTCAGAAGGAAGAATGGTATGAGTACCAGCATTTCCGTGAACAAATTCTGAACACTCACGGTATACAGCCTCCGCGATCGCCAAATATTGCTTAGCGCTGTCCGAAAACTCAGGATTGAATGCTCGAATAAAGTTTGTGGAAAATACGCCAATCTGGGGGTCTTTCAATGCACTCCATGTGATATCTTTCGAATCTTTTGCCCACATCCTATATTCGATTTCATGTGCGGAAAATTGAACTGTGGCAAGCATTAGTTCAAAAAAGAGCCGGAGCCCACCAAATGCATGTCTATACTGACCCGAAATCAACGCAAACAGGGCCAATTGGTATTCTTTTACTGCGGAATCGAGAACCGGCAATTCTGGTCTATCAGCGATCGCCAACTTTATAGCGTCATAATCGAGAAGATAATTATGCGAGGCCGTCAACGCCTCACTTGCCCCATTTACGCCGACCATCTTTGCCAAGATGGTATTGGTGTTCTATAAGAGCGCGGTAATGCTCGACCACATTCATTGCTCCCCCTTTGTAAATCTCGCATAGCGCAAGAACAACCGCAGCGGACCCATGGTTAAGCGAAATTTGCGGCATGCTTGCACCTGCTCCAAATTGTCAATGATTCGAGAGCAAATGTCGAATAGTCTAGCGCTACCGAAAACAGACACTGATTCGATCACACCAAAATGTCCGTGACCAAAAATTGGTCAGTGAATTACAGCGACGAGTTGTTAATGTGTACAGTTAATGAAAGCTGAAACCTGACGTTTTACCTCTGACGACTCGACCGTCCGCAAAGGGCACGAACTTTCCGTCAACGGCCGTTACCGAAAGCAGTCACCGGCGATCGTGCCAGGAAATCGAAGGGCTGCTTCCAGGCACATCCCCGAATTCGTACTCGGTGCCCTGAGCTGACAGTCAAGTTACCTGAATTTAAACGACAGGTTGGGATTCCAAGAGCAGTCGTTATCATTCTTCCTGGAATAATTCAAATAATCTATAATCCAATGTTGAAATAAAAGGTTAATCCAGCAGTCGCTAATTACTTCACTGTTTCTCGGCACCTGCTTAAAGTCAGTCTGAGTAAAGTTTATAGTCGACAACACAATGATCTAGTTCCTAGTGAGGAAAGTTTAATGTCAAGTGCCAATATCCTGCTTGTCGAAGATGACGAACTCGATGTCAAAGCGGTCAAGCGAGCCTTTCGCGACCTAAAGATTGCCAATCCGCTTTTCGAGGCACGCGATGGCATTGAAGCATTGGATTTACTCCGTGGAACCAATGGTCAAACTGCAATTCCGAATCCCCGAATCATTCTGCTTGACCTGAATATGCCGCGCATGGGTGGGCTCGAATTTCTTGATGAAATCCGAAAAGATCCGAAACTTCACTCCTGCGTTGTTTTTGTCATGACCACTTCAGCTGCTGAAGAAGATCGTGTTAAAGCGTACGATCGCAACGTCGCTGGCTATGTCCTCAAACATAGTCCCGGACGGAGCTTTCTTGATGCTGTTTCCATGCTGGAACACTACTGGCGAATAGTCGAGCTGCCTGAAAAGACATGAATCAAGGGAACATTCTTATCGTCGATGACGATGCGGTCGATCGCAAGGCAACACAAAAAGCACTCGAGCAAGCAGGTTGGGAAGGCGATATACTCCAGGCGAGTAGCACAGCCAACGCGCTGGAATTGATGAGCCAAATCAGCTTTGATTGCATCCTGTTGGACTATCGTTTGCCCGGACAGGACGGGCTCGACCTGCTCAAGCAGTTGGGCGCTGAAACTGTCAATACGCCCCCAGTTGTGATGCTGACAGGCGAAGGCAACGAGATGGTGGCTGTCGAAGCGATGAAAAGAGGCGCATTCGATTATTTGCCCAAAACTCAGCTGGGACCAGACACGATATTTCGGGTCGTAATGCAAGCAGTTGAGAAGTACATCCTGCAGCGATCACTTGCTGTGGCGCAAGCCCAATTGGAACGGCAAGCGATGTATGATACGCTCACCGGTCTAGGCAACCGCAATCTATTCATGCGTGATCTCGGCAGGAATATAGCAGTTTGTAAGCGTAACGGCCAATCATTTTGCTTGATGCTGATGGATCTTGATAAATTCAAGGCAGCCAATGATCAGTTCGGGCACGATGCGGGTGACTTCGTTCTGACCGAATTCGGGCGACGTGTCTTGGCGCAGAGCCGTGCCAGTGATACCTACTATCGTCTCGGAGGGGATGAGTTTACTGCCTTGCTTGCAGCTCAAGACGTTCAATCCATTCAGCCCATCGCAGATCGGATCACATCTGCAGCTACTACACCTTTCGATTATCGTGGCAATACGATAGAAATCGGTGTGAGTATTGGGATTGTGATCTTCCCACATGACGGGGACTCTTCTGAGGCGCTGCTGAAAACAGCAGATATTGCCATGTATCGTGCCAAAAAGTCCGGTGAAGGTGTTGGGTACGGCGAGGCATGAGGTCACTATTCAAGCCTTCTACCATCACCTCTGGCATTTGGAGCCTATGCGCGATATCTACAGCAATCATCGGAATATCCATGGCTATTCAGTACTGGCATCTCACAACGACCAGCATGATAACAGCGAGCATTACCCAAACGGAAGATCAGGAGCGTGAATGGCGCGAACTAGGTGAAGATCTTCTCGATGCAGAAACGGGGCAGCGTGGCTATATCCTGACCAGGGACGACAGCTATCTCAAACCCTATCGGGAAGGTGTTTCTAGAATTGTTCAACATCTGAGTAACTTGCGTAGACTAGACAGCGAGCCACGATCCAAGGAAAAAATAGCTCAGGCTGAACAAGTTATCAATGCAAAGCTTGCAGAATTAGCGGAAACAATCGGGCTCACCAGGCAAGGAAACCGTGATGAAGCTCTTGCAATCGTCAAGAGCAATCGTGGAAAGCAGCTCATGGACGATTTCCGTCGCTTGAGGGCTGAATCGCTTGAAATTGAAGCAAGATCGTTGAAAGAGAAACGCGACGAATTTCTTTCGGAGATTAACAAGGCACTTCCGGTCACGATTTTCGGCGGTTTGAGCGCTATTGCAGTTTTACTATTGATTGCATCCTCCACATCAGCGAGACTAAAGCGACCAACAGTGAATCTTCTGGATGGCATACAGGCAATGTCGTCCGGCGATCTAAACAAACGCATCTCTGTCACGTCGAACGACGAAATCGGTCGTATAGCTGCTGCCTTCAATGATATGGCTGATCATTTGCAGGAAATACGGAAGGAACGTGAATTAACGATGGCAGAGTTGCAACGCAGCAATGCCGAACTTGACAGTTTCGCCTATGTTGCATCGCATGACCTGAAAGCACCGTTGCGTGGTATTCGAAATTTAACCGAATGGATTAGTGAAGACTTGGGAGAATCTGCCTCCGAAGACACAAGGGAAAATCTGGATTTGTTGAGTAACCGTGTCGACAGACTGGATAGTCTTCTGGAGAGTTTGCTCGAGTATTCTAGAGTAGGCCGTGGAAATGGTTCAATCGAGCAGGTTGAGACCGAGAAATTGATAGAGGAGATCATCCAGTATATATCGCCCAGGGAAGGATTCTCCATCGAGGTGGATGGTGAAATGCCGGTACTGATGACATACAAGGCTCCTCTTGAAAAGGTAATACGTAATCTGATCAATAATGCCTTAAAGCATCATGACGGCAATACTGGAAAGGTGACTGTTTCTTCGACAGATCTCGGAAACTTTGTCGAGTTTTCTGTTACCGACGATGGTCCTGGAATTCCAGTTCAGTTCCAGGAAAAGATATTCCAGATGTTTCAAACTCTCAAACCGCGCGATGAGGTGGAGGGTAGTGGTATGGGGTTGGCAATCGTGAAAAAAACTGTTGAAAGTGTGGGTGGGTACGTTCGAGTAGAAAGTTACCCTCCGCAACGAGGTTCAAAATTCATTTTCTCCTGGCCTAAGCACCAATAAGTTGCAGGATAGTGGCTGCTATTCGCTTTAAGCGGGCATTATTTGCAGTCATTATGGAATGAAAGTCTGACTGCTCCTGGCACGGAGCGCCAATTCACGTAAATGGAAAGCAGCCGTTCACGCCAAACGCAGGCTGAACGGCAGGTTGGTGGCAAGTTGCTGTCCGATCTTGGTCAACAGGCCACAGGCAGCTCAGGCCGAGTTCCGGGATTTGGCCCAAGGACAAGTTTCAGAGCGCACCCGCCATCGGGCCTGCAGTTGTCATCCGTCAGCAATCAGTCTAAAGCAGGCTTAGCCACCACTGTTCCAGTTCCAACCAATTGGAGGTTGCAGTAGGATTGTACCCGAGAGGCTGATTCCAACCACGGCACTTAGCCGTATTTGCCTTCGAAATCTCCGCGATCCAACCTCAGAATGCAAATAGCCCAAAGATCAAAATCGTCTCGAACTGAAAATAGCCTGAGAATGTATGCAAGATTTGCCAGCAACAGGAACGACGAGAAAGGTGCCTGATACCGCCAAACCACCTTTATGAAGGCGCGCCACTCTAGAGCCCGCTTCAGAACGAAGATCTGCCGGCGGAAAAGAAAGTGTCCGCTAAAGGCTGCTGACATCGTAGTTCCAGGCATGGGCGTCGTCGTCCCGACCGACAGCAAGAACGCTCAACAGCGCACCAGCAAACGCGCCGACGAATGGGGTCGCAACCGCACTCATCTCTACTCTTTAGTGACGTTATTCACATCCACATATATTTTGGCGTCGAGAAATATCTTCTTGGCAAGGGTTCCCTGAACCTCCCCCACCCAACCTTTGATAATCGATTTGAGCGACATCGGACTAAGCACCCCTAACTTAAATTACGCATCCTAACAGGGGCAATAAAAGGCGTCATTTCGGGTGCACAATCTTGAGTATCTGGCATATCCTATTCCCCTGCCTTAATAAAATCAACGCCGATTCAAAAGGGTGGAGTTGATCTAAAACATTCCTGGCTAGCGGCAGGCATTGTGTTCACAACCGCGGCTCACCGCAGCAGGAATTTCCTGGCGCCGCCGCTTACGGCTATTTTGCACCAGAAGAGAAAGCATGCCGTCAGCAGCAGCGTTCCAATACCCACAGAAAGCGGATATTCATAACCGGGTTTCGGAAACACGAAAGGCAATAGTCCGATTGCGATCGCCGGCGGCATGTGCAAGTCGAAGAGGCGCAAGACGCCAATCGCAGACAGGACGCTGGCCGCAGCCGCCAGGGGGCCGCTTCCGAAGAACAGGACAAGAAGCACACCAACGGTGGCGATCAGCGTGCAGGCAACAGGAAAGACGAGAGGCCGCCTTGCCCACGGGCAAACACGCGCATGCCCAAACATTTCGAAACCGATGACAACAAGCGGCGGAAACAGGATCAGGCGCCAGCCGGTAAATTCAGCCAGGAGAATGGCGCTCAGCAGAAAAGCGACAAAAAACGGAATCCATGAATAGTCGCGCGGCGCTTCCTCGATGAGGTCATCCACCGAGTAGCCGCTCAGCGATCCAGGTTCCGGAAACGATGGAAAGAAGCGCTGCCGAATCAACGAAAGCGCAGCGATCGGGATCAGACCTATCAGCAGCGAGGGCGCATAAAGCCAGCTCGAAATGCCCAGCGACAGCGGCAGGAATCCCGCAGAAATGGCCGGCGCTATTGGAGATCTCAAAACACGGATGAGCAGCATCGCGATGCCGATCGAAAACAGGACCGAGACGAATCCATAATCAAGGTGCCGGGTTATCAGGCTCCCGGCTATTCCGGCCAGAAACGGGGTGATCACCAGCATAAACGGCGCCTGAGCCCATGTGCCATGAGGTCGTTTGAGAACGTCATACGAGAGCGCACCCAGCTCGGGAAACAGCACATAGGGAAGATTTGTTGCATGGGCGATCAATGCGATCAGCGCGATATAGATGACAGTCCCCACCTCTCCGGAACTGATCACCCGGGATGACCCTAGCTTGGCGGGCCCGATTTCTGGTGCTAACGATCTTCGTTGTAACATCCGCCTCCCGTAGATTCATTCTGGTAACTCGTCTCCAAATTCTGGGCGAACCCGACCACATTGCCCGATCCGGCAGGAGGAAACCATCTTATTCCCCTGTCTTGACAAAATCAACGCCGATTCAAAAGGTTGGAGTCTATCTAAAAACATTCCGGCATCGATGCGCCTTCAGTGGCTGCTCCACTGCTCCTCAAATTCGGCATGGCGCTCTGACTGCCGGCAGCGCTATAGTTGAAGCCTGGAATTCGGGAAGGCGGATGAAGGCTGCCGCTTCGGCTGAACTTGCGACCCTGAGTCAGATCATGAAAAAATGCACTTCGAGACCCTTCTGGGGAACGATGGCGGTATGACAAGCACAAAGGAGAACGCATGACGCAAGCCACATTGAAGGGAAGCTGCCTGTGCGGCTCGGTTCATTACGCAGTCACGGGCGAAGTAAGCCGGTTTTATCATTGCCACTGCATGCGCTGCAGGAAGGCGACCGGGACCGGGCATGCTTCGAACATTCTGATGACCGGGGCAAAGCTGATCTTCACCGAAGGCGAGGGCCTGCTGAAGCATTTCAGGGTGCCGGAAGCGCAGCGCTTTTCCCGCCAGTTCTGCAGCAATTGCGGCGCCTCCCTGCCGCGGACATCCGGGAGTTCGGACAGGGTCGTGATTCCCGCTGGATCCCTGGACAGCGAGCCGCCGATCAGGCCGCAGGCCCGGATTTTCTGGGATTCTCGGGCAGACTGGTCATGCAACGGGGACGAGCTGCCCCGCTACGGGGAATACCCGGACTGATCGGAGCCGGGGACTTCCCGGTGCCTCAGCCCATGAGATGCATGACGATGCGGTTGACTGCATATCCCCCGACGATGAGAAATGCGAACAGCAGGCTCGCGAGCATGAGCGGCTTGAGGCCTGCCTGCCGGATCGCCCCGGCATGGGTGCGCAAGCCCAAAGCCCCCATGGCCGTGGAAAGCAGGATCGTGTCGATCGCGTTGATGTGCTGTATGACCGCCGCAGAAAAGACGTGAAGCGAGTTGACGCCGCTCGCGACAATGAAGAGCACGGCGAACCAGGGAATGGTAATGCGCTTTCCGGTCTCTTCCCTTCCTTCTCCGAACGAGGACAAGGCGAGCAGGAAAGGCGCGAGCATCATCACCCTCATCATCTTCTCGATGACAGCGGTGTCCGCGGCATGCTCGTTCACCGCGCTCCCTGCAGCGACGACCTGGGCAACCTCGTGAATGGTCGAGCCGGCGTATATCCCGTATTCCTGGACGGAAAGCCCGAGATGGGGATAGAGCACCGGATAGAGAAACATCGAAATCGTTCCGAACACCACCACGGTGGCTACTGCGACCGATACCTTGTGCGCCTGACCCTTGACGACAGGCTCGGTCGCCAATACCGCAGCTGCGCCGCATATCGCGCTTCCCGCCCCGATCAGCATCGAAGTCTGCCTGTCCAGCCGGAAGACGCGCTGGCCAAGCTGCACCGCAAGCAGGAAGGTCAGGAACACCATGGCCGAGTCGATCAGTATTCCGGCCCATCCCACCTGCGCGATCTGCTGGAAGCTGATCCGAAATCCGAAGAAAATGATTCCTGCGCGAAGCAGCGTGCTCCTGGAAAAATCGACCCCCTTGGCGGTATGGTGCGCGATTCTGCCAAAAAACGTGTTGCCCACGAAAATGCCCAGCAGGATGGCGAGCGTCAGCCCGCTCAGGCCGAGATGCTTCGCCCAGGACATACCGGCGAGCGTCGTTCCCCCGGCGGCAAGCAGCACGGAAAGCACGATCCCCAGCCAGAAAGAGGGTTCTCTGAACAAATCGGTTGTCTTGGCCAAACTCATGAATTTCCCCGGTCATTAGACGATGATCACTAGAATAATCGCTGTTACAATATGACTCAAATACATATAAATCATATATGGATAAAAACAGGTTATGAACCTTCATTTGCTTAGGATATTCTTTCATGTCGCGGAACAGGGCAGCTTTTCCCGTGCGGCAGCAGCCCTGTATATCAGCCAGCCAGCCGTATCCAAAGCGGTGCGCGAGCTTGAAAAGCAGGTCGGGCTGCCGCTGATGGAGCGCGGGGCTTCGCGGGCCAGCGGCGGACGGGGCTTTCAGCTGACGGATAGCGGGCGGGCGCTTTACGAGCATGCCAGAGGCATCTTTGCGCTGGAGCGTGCCGCCGCAGAGGATATCCTTGCCCGGGTCGGCTCGCAGCGCGGCAGGCTGATCGTGGGTGCGAGCACCACCATCGCGGGATACTGGCTTCCTTCCTATGCCGCCCGCTTTCTGCATCTGCACCCCTCGATCCATCTTGAAGTCAGGGTGGGCAATACGCAAGAGATCAGCCGCTCCCTGATCGAGTGCGAAATCGATCTGGCGCTAGTCGAGGGGATCGTCGAGGACCCGCGCATCCTGATGACGGCCTGGCAGGAAGACGAGATGCACATTTTCACCCATCCCGGCTCAAAGATTGATCGCAGGCAGAGCGTCAGCGCGGAGGTGCTGAAGGAAGAGATCTGGCTAGTGCGCGAACCGGGGTCGGGAACCAGGGAAGTCAGCGAACGGATGCTGCAGGATCATGGCATTTTGCCCGACCGGATGATCCAGATCGGAAGCAACGAAGGCATCGCTCGCACGGTGGCCGCAGGCATAGGAATAGCAATACTGCCCGCCCTGGTTGCCAGGGAGCTCGTGAATCTGGACAAGATCAGGGCCGTAACTTTCGATCCGATGCACCGCTCCCTGTTTCTGCTGCAACTCAAGGAGCGGCCACAGCAACCCCTGGTTCAGAAATTCATCGAAATTCTGCGCCGGGATCCCCGCTAGTCCGGAGCCTTGATCTGCTCCAGCATCACCGAAACGGTTTCGTCGCCGCCCGAGAACAGGACCGTCCCGTCCTGGATGATGCACTGCAGCTGCATGCTGCGCTGCGCAAGATCCGCAAGTGCGCGAGTGGACTCCTGTCGAATGCCGATCACCGTCAGGTTGGCGATCTTTTCGAGCTTCGGCCTCGACTGATTCCACCAGATCTCGGCGGCTCGTCCACCGTAAGCATATACGATCACCCTGCCCGCGCGCCCGCAGGCCTTCCGGACCAGCTTCTCGTCAGGCAGACCGACGTCGAGCCAGAGTTCGATGCTTCCGGTCAGGTCCTTCTGCCAGAGATCGGGCTCGTCGTCAGCGGAAAGTCCGTTGCCGAAGGCAAGGGCGTCGGATGCGTTGAGCGCGAAGGCGAGCAGCCTGACCATCATGCGCTCGTCGGTCTCCGAAGGATGGCGGGCGAGGGTCAGAACGTGGCTGCCGTAATGGCTGCGGTCCATGTCGGAGACCTGCAGGCTCGCCTTGAAAATGGTGGATTTGAGCGCCATGCAAGGCTCAGGCGGTGGCCTTTTTCGGAGCCGCCTTTTTCGCCTTTGCAGCAGGCTTGGCGGCCTTCTTGGCGGGCGCCTTTTTCGCGGGCTTCGCCTTTCCCTTGGCCGGCTGTTCGGCCTTGAGCGCCAGCGCTTCCAGAGCCGCTTCCAGGGTCACCGTGTCGGCATCGTACCCCGACGGAATTTTCGCATTCTCCCGCCCATGCTTGACGTACGGCCCGTATTTTCCGCTGTAGACGGCGACCGGCTTGCCGTCCGGATGATTTCCCAGCTCCCTCAGCAAATTCTTGTCGGTCCTCGCCTCGGCAAGCAGGGCAACCGCCCGGTCCAGGTCTATGGAAAACACGCTCTCGGATTTCGGAATGGACTTGAAGGCCCCGTCGTGGTTGACGTAGGGGCCGAAGCGGCCGATGTTCGCCACGATCTTCTTGCCCGTTTCGGGATGGATGCCCACTTCCCTGGGAAGGGAAAGCAGTTGCCTCGCGGCATCCATGCTGGCCGATTCGACGGGAATTTCCTTGGGCCACGATACGCGCCTGGGCTTCTTTCCCTCCACCCCCTCCCCGACCTGAAGATAATGGCCATAGGGGCCCTTCAGGAGCGTGACGGATTGGCCGGAAGCTTCGTCCACGCCGAGCACCCTGGGCTCGTTCGTCGAATCCGCCCCTTCCTCGCCCATGTTCCGGGTGTAATCGCACTCCGGAAAACCGCTGCAACCGATGAATCTTCCCCTTTTCCCAAGCCTCATGCAGAGCGGCTTGCCGCATTTCGGACAGGCTTCGTCCAGCAGTTCCTGCGTGACTTCCTTCCTGGAAATGTTCTTCTTTTCCTCGATGAGGGAGGAAAAGCCTTTCCAGAAATCTTCGAGAAGCGGGATCCACTCCCGGGTTCCCGCCGAAATCGAGTCGAGCTGGTTTTCGAGATTGGCGGTGAAATCGTAGTCCAGGTAGGAGGAGAAATGCTCGGTGAGAAAGCGGTTGACCACATAGCCCACGTCGGTGGGCATGAAGCGCTTTTTGTCGAGCGTCACATATTCGCGGTCGAGCAGGGTCGAAATGATGGAGGCATAGGTCGAGGGCCTGCCTATGCCGTATTCCTCCAGGGTCTTGACGAGGGAGGCCTCGCTGTACCTGGGCGGGGGCTGCGTGAAATGCTGCTCCCCGTGGAGCCTGTCCACCGGCACGGTTTCACCTTCAGCGAGCTGGGGCAATTTCCCCTCTTCCGAATCTTCCTCGTCGTCCACGCCTTCCCGATAGACCGCGATGAAGCCAGGGAAGACCAGGGTCTGGCCGGTCGCCCGAAACAGCGAATCGGGATGAACCAGGGAAATGTCGAGGCTCACGGTATCGAACTGGGCCGGACTCATCTGGCTCGCGATTGCCCTTTTCCAGATCATCTCGTACAGCCTCGCCTGATCCTGATTGAGATGTTTCGACACGCTCTCGGGCGTTCTCAAGATCGAGGTGGGACGAATCGCCTCATGTGCCTCCTGGGCATTCTTGGCCTTGCTCTTGTAAACGTTGGGCTGCTTGGGCAGGTATCCGGCATCGAAGGTTCGGGAGACATAGTCCCTCATTTCCTGGATCGCCTCCCCGGCGAGCGAAAGCGAGTCGGTCCTCATGTAGGTGATGAGGCCTACCGTCGAGCCGCCTATGTCGATTCCCTCGTAAAGCTGCTGGGCGATGCGCATGGTGCGCTCGGTCGTCATGCCGAGCTTCCTGACCGCTTCCTGCTGCAGGGTGGAAGTGGTGAAGGGCG
>Ga0207433_10008527_pt1 | contig 16654 bp, 18 predicted proteins | sample YelNatPaOPGAMG01_FD_187559 | JGI IMG/M metagenome (GOLD analysis project Ga0207433, IMG submission 187559) | Hot spring thermophilic microbial communities from Obsidian Pool, Yellowstone National Park, USA - OP-RAMG-01 (SPAdes) (version 3) | ecosystem: Environmental > Aquatic > Thermal springs... | reverse complement strand
AGGTATCAGACCTTTGATTAAGGGGTCGGTAAACCAGTAGCTCATCGGATCCACACCTCCCTTATTGTTTTCGTCCCCATTTTACCACCGCCGCTACCAAGATCAATAGGTTTTACCAAAATTTTCGGCAAATATGGTGACTCAGCGATGGCGGCAAATTTTTCTCAGCGATGCCCGGGCAACCTCCTCGCATAGTTCGCCTTGCTCGAAGGCACGCATGACATTTCCCACGGCCTCTTTTATCCCCAGGGACGAAAGCCCGTCCTCGCTGAGCGGGAAGGCAGGAAAACAAGGGAACACCTCGGTTATTTGCCGGCTGTTTCCTCGGGTGAACTCCGTGACCGGTCTTAATAGCAGCTCCTTTTGCTCTTCGTCCAGAGGTGCCTTTTCCAGAATCCGGTGGCAGAAATGGTAGCGGCATTCCCGGGGCCTGATTTCATAGATGGGGCAGGAGGAAAATCTGACCGAGAATAATTTACAGCCGACTTCTTGGCAGCACCTGCCTCCGCAGTGGGTGCATTGCTCCTTGCTCACCTCGTTGAGGGTGTGGATTAGGCCGGCTATTTCGGGAGTGAACAGCGCTTCAAATTCAGCGTCGGTCAAAAATACCTCTGATAACTTCATTGTACCCGCTGGTGGGCGCTCTCAACCTCGTCCTGGGTCTGCCGCCTGTGGACGCTCGACGCCCGGAGTGATTATAGCGCGTCAGCGTGAGGGACTGCCACAGGTTGAGCTAGTTCAGATAGATGGGTGACACACGGGCATAGCAGAGTGGGAAGGGCATTGCCTTTTTATCTCACCCTCACCTTAATCCTCTCCCGTCAAGGGAGGGGAAACAAGGAAGAAAGTCCACCATCAAGTGGGAAAGGTTCTCTCTCCCCTTGTGGGAGAGAGTTAGAGTGAGGGGGAGTCCTTCCCGTCAGGGGAGAGGCCGGGTGAGGTCAGGTGTCACCAATCTACTCGACGAGTACACAGGTTTGACCGGGATGGGGGGCCTAACCTATAATATTGGCGGCAAGGAGCTACAAATAGGCAGCACTTAGCCGTTTACTGTGCGTATGCTACATCAGTCACGGGGTAAAGCGGGTGGCCCTTTCCGGCAAAGCCGAGCTGGGCTGAAAGGGGATGTGGGCTACCACGGTTTAGCCGCAATTGTAGGCCTGAGTGGTACCTTCTGTAGGCCGCTTCCGTTTCCCAGAGCGCTGTTCAAGGGGTCTCCTTTTGTTTAAGTTTTCGCTGGTACCGCGGGAGAAGAAGTTCTTCGTGTTGTTTGAGCAGAGCGCCCAGAACGCGCTCAAGACCGCCCGTCAGCTCCAGGATATGCTGCGCGACTGGGAAAACATTCGGGAAAGGGTCAGTGTGATTACTGCGCTGGAACACGAGGGGGATGCCATTACTCACCAGATCGCCGCAGAACTGCACCGCACCTTTGTTACGCCCTTCGACCGCGAGGACATTGCCATGCTGGCTAATTCTCTGGATGACATCACCGATTTCATCCATTCAGCGGCGGATGCCATGTCCCTGTACAATGTTGACCGACCTACGGAAAAGGCAAAGGAGATGGTCGATATTGCGGTGCAGGCGATAGCCGAGGTTGGTGAAGCTGTATCGGAGATAGAGGGGCGGATTGACAAGGAGAAGTTGCTCAAGCGCTGTGTAGAGATAAACCGGCTGGAGAACGTGGGCGACAGTCTTTACCGCTCGGCGATGGCTGAGCTTTTCGCCAATTGTGCCGATTTTGCCCATGTGATCAAGTGGCGTGAAATTTACGAGGACATTGAGAATGCCATTGACCGGTGCGAGGACGTGGCTAATATCCTGGAGGGCGTAGCCCTCAAATACGCTTGAACTATCTCCAATTTGGAACCGATGGTCGCCTCCACCATGGCAGCTAAGCGGGGATAACGTGTGGACATAAGTATACCGCTGGTGATAACCCTGCTGCTGGTGTTAGCAGCCGAGTTTGTCAATGGCTGGACAGATGCCCCCAATGCTATAGCTACCGTGGTCTCCACCCGGGTGCTGTCGCCGTCTCACGCAGTGGTGATGGCGGCGGCGATGAATATCCTCGGGGCGCTGCTCACCGGGACAGCGGTAGCGGTCACCATCGGCAAAGGGATTGTCCAGCCAGAGGCCATCTGTCTCAGCACCGTGGCTGCGGGCATGCTGGCGATAGTGACCTGGAGCACCGTTGCCTGGTGGTTCGGTCTGCCCACCAGCGAGACTCACGCCCTTGTAGCCGGCCTGGCAGGTGCCGGGCTGGCCTATGCTGGGCCGTCAGTACTGCTCTGGGAGGGCTGGCGCAAAGTGCTTATCGGACTGGGACTCTCTACCATAGTCGGGTTTGCCTTTGGCTACATGGTGATGAACATCATCTACCGGTTGCTGCACCGTGTTTCTATGACCAGGGTAAGGCAGGTCTTCGGGCGTCTGCAGGTGCTGTCTGCGGCTTTCATGGCTTTCAGCCACGGCAGCAACGATGGACAGAAGTTCATGGGCGCGTTTGCACTGGCGCTCTTCCTTGGCGGCGCCCTGTCCGAGGTGCATGTCCCCATCTGGGTAATTCTGATATGTGGAGTGGTCATGGGCTTGGGCACCAGCTTCGGCGGGTGGCGTATCATCCGCACCATGGGCTTTCGCCTTACCAAACTTGAGCCGGTGAACGGATTTGCCGCCGAAAGCTCTGCCAGCATGGCCATTCTGCTGGCTTCATTCACCGGCGTGCCATTGAGCACCACCCAGACTATCAATATGGCGATTGTCGGGGTGGGCTCTACGCGCCGCTTCTCAGCTGTGAGGTGGGGGGTCACCAATGAGATAGTGATGGCATGGCTGCTCACCTTCCCCGTCTGCGGGGCGCTAGGTTTCGTCTTTGGATTTATTCTCAAACCGCTTTTTGCCTGATTTTATGGTACATTTTCTGGCCAGACCTATAGTCTTGTGCCCTGGCAATGTGTATAATTAGTCCCAACCAGGAAGGTGGCTAAGGTGGAGGGTTGAATTTCAATGGGAGGTGAGGCCTAAATGGCGACAAGTGCTGACTTTAAAGAACGGTTTGGTGAAATCCATAACGATGTGCAGGAGATGGCTGACCTGGTGAGCAAGGCCATCACCCGCTCGGTGGAGGCGTTGAAAAACCGCGACCTCAAGCTAGCGCACAAGATTATTGCCGATGACATCGCAATCAACAGGAAACGGTTCGCAATCGAGGAAAAATGCATTGCGCTGATGGGCTCGCAGCTCCTGCCGGCAGATGACCTCCGCGATATGGTCTCGGTACTGAGCATTACCACGGAGCTGGAGAGGATTGGCGACTACGCCCAGGGAATTGCCAAAATAGTGGTAATGATAGGTGACGAGCCACCCCTGAAACCACTGATAGATATCCCCAGAATGGCGGAGCTTACTGTGGAAATGATTGAAAAGAGTATTCAGGCTTTCCGCAACCGTGACGTGGGACTGGCAAAGCATGTGGTCTCCATGGACAATGTGGTCGACGGACTTTACGACCAGGTCTTTCGCGAACTGCTTACCTTCATGATGGTGGACCCGAAGACGATAAACCGCGCCACCAGGCTCATCTGGGTGGCACATAACCTGGAGCGCGCCGCCGATAGGGTGACCAATATCTGTGAGCGGGTTGTGTTCACCGTCAGCGGCAGGATGGAAGACCTGGAAGTCCCCAAGTGACCGCCATAAGGCCACCTATCAGGCACAAGAGTCCTCGATATCGCGGGCTGTCGTTTTCCGTGTGTAGCCCATAGACTTCGCAACCCGGGGCGAAAAAGACAAAAAACTACCAAGGTGATAAAATAGCCAAAAATTGCGTGAGACTAGCCCATGATTGAAGAACTTTTGCCCGGCTTGTATCGTATTGAAATTCCTTTGCCACGGAGCCCGCTGAAGGCGTTGAACTCGTATGTAGTTAAAGGCAAGGACAGATTCCTTATCATCGACACGGCGTTCAACCGCGAAGAGTGCTGGCAGCCCACGGTGTCGGCACTGCGCCAGCTCGGTGTGGACCTGAACAGGACCGATTTTTTCATCACCCATCTCCATGCCGACCATTCGGGACTGGTGGGGAGGCTGGCGACGCCGGCGTCAACGATTTATTTCAGCGAGGTGGAGGCGGCGGTTATCGGCGGCGGCATCGGCGAGGGCGAAGCTCACGGGCACTGGCGTGACATGGCGCAGTACTACCTTGCCAATGGTTTTCCCAGAGAGGAACTGGAGATGGCGCTACAGGGGCATCCCGGTCGCCGGTATAGCTCGAGACAGTTTATTAAGGTCACCCCACTGAGGGACGGTGATAGCATAGAGGCAGGCAATTACAGGTTTGTTGGTGTGCTCACCGCCGGTCATACGCCGGGACATATGTGCCTCTACGAGCCTGAGAAGAAGGTGCTGGTAGCTGGTGACCACCTGCTTATCGACATCACCCCTAATATCACCACCTGGCTGGAGCTGGAAAACTCTCTGAAGAGTTACTTGGACAACCTGGAGAAGGTGTATAAGCTGGATGTGGCACTGGTGTTGCCGGGGCACCGCCGGCTGTGGACTGACCATCGCAAGCGTATCCGCGAGCTTCAGGAGCACCATCGCAACCGGCTGGCAGAGGCAATACGGGCACTGGAGAGCGGTCCCAAGACCGCCTGGGAGGTGGCACCATATATCACCTGGGATATAGAGGCTGATTCCTGGGCTGACTTCCCCACGGTGCAGAAGTTCTTTGCTGTCGGCGAGACGCTGGCTCACCTTAATTACCTCGAAGGCGAGGGAAAGGTAAAGAGGGAAAGCAGGAACGGCAAAATATATTATTCTCTGGCGTGAGCAAGGAGGTATGCTATGGACGTGATGGAAGCGATTAAGGGCAGAAGGAGCATCAGGAAGTACCGCCCCGACCCCGTCCCTGATGATGTTTTGCAGACCATTCTGGAAGCGGGGCGCTGGGCGCCTTCGTGGGCAAACACACAGTGCTGGCGGTTCGTGATAGTCAAGGACGCAGCGACCAAGGCTAAGCTGGCGGAGACGCTCAGGGGAACCAGGGCGGGCAGACCTAATCCGGCAACCGATGCTGTACGCAATGCACCGGTGGTGATAGCCGCATGTGCTCAGAAGGGGCTTTCCGGGTTTTATCGCGATGAAAGCGGGCAGAGCCTGCCCGCCACTGACAAGGGCGACTACTGGTACATGTTCGATGTCGCGCTGGCGATGCAGAATATGTGCCTTGCCGCCCATGCCCTTGGGCTGGGCACGGTACATACCGGTCTGCTGGACGCCCAGGAAGCTGCCAGGATACTTGGTTTACCGCAGGACGTGGTGCTGGTGGAACTGATGCCGCTGGGCTATCCCGATGAGGCACCGGCACCGCGACCGCGGAAGGAAATCAGCGAGTTCGTCTTCTATGAGCGATACCCGGAGACTGGGGCAAAGTAATGAGGTACCGTAGCTACGGCGATGACGGCCTGATGCCGGTGCTGGCGATCATCGTCGCCTGCTTTGTTCTCTATCTGGCCACTGTCATCGCCAACTTCTTTGGTTACAGCCTTATAGGCTATCTGGGTATGCGTCCGGCAAGCCTGCTGAGTCAGCCGTGGACGATTGTGACCAGTCTTTTCATGCACGGTGGTATCTGGCATTTACTGGCCAACATGCTCACCCTCTATTTCTTCGGTACCTTTCTGCAGCGGCTGGTGGGCGCGGGAACATTTCTGCTCATCTACTTTGTCGGCGGTATTGTGGGCAATATTCTTTTTATCCTGCTGGGACCGCCGTATGCTGTAGTAGTCGGTGCCTCCGGTGCCATATTTGCCCTCGGCGGCACGCTGGCGGTGCTGGCGCCGATGTCCCGCGTTTACATAATCCCCATACCGGTACCCGTGCCATTGTGGGTGGCAGTCATTGGTGGCTTCCTTATCCTTTCTTTCGCACCTGGCATAGCCTGGCAGGGGCACCTCGGCGGGCTCATCACCGGGGTTGTCGCTGGCTTCATCCTGCGGCGTCGCCGGCGCTTCGTCATCTTCTAGCTATACTTTATGAAGTCTCAGCGTTACTCAAGGGCTGACCTAGAGCGTTTCCTCTCTGGCCTCGCCGAAGCGGGCAATCGTTGTCTGACAATCTATGTGGAGCCTGGGCTTTTTCCGCAATATGTCCTTGATGTGAAGGCGGGGCCTGAATGGCACATGCTGCTCGATGAAGTGAAGGCAGTGGTACAGCAGGAGGGGGTGTTGCGCGCTGCCGAGAAATATGGTACGGGTGCAGCCATCTTCTGGGGCGAGGGCGCCGCCAAGCACCTAATCATACCGCCGTTCCCGTTACCGCAGACGTGGGTCTCGACAGGGATGCCCGATGTCTCTCTGCTCAAGGCTACGCTGGGAAAAAGATACCTCCTGGGCGTGGTGCTGGTGGCATGGGGCTCGTATGCCCTGGGGGTGTTTGATGGCGGCAGGCCGGTGGAATGGAAGACCGGTACCGGGTATATCCACAAGAAGCACCGCAAGGGAGGCAGGAGCGAGAGAAGGTTTGCCCGCAGGACTGAGGAGCAGAAGAAGGACTTCCTCAGGAAGGTCGCCAACAGGATAGACGAGAGGTTTGGCGGCCTCACCCTGGACTATATCTATTTTGGTGGCAACCGCCTGATACTGAAGCCGCTGGTACGGGAGTGTCGCTATCTGCAATCGAATGCCGCTAAGCTCTCTTCCCGGGTGCTTGAGACCAGGTATGCCGACAAAGAGGCGCTGTTCAATAGCTACAGGGAGATAACCACCTCGCTGCTGTTCTCTTTTGACAGCGTTAGTTAGCACCCTGGCCCGGAAAGGCGCGGACGAGTACCTGATAGAATTCCTCGGGCTCTTTGTCCAGCGATAGCCTCTCCATAGGGCACATATCACTGCCATCGGCTGCGGTGATGAACGGGACAAGTCTCTCCAGGCGATATTTCACCCCGTACTCGTCGAGGACTCTGGCAGCAAGCTCGCTCCCCAGTGGACTGTAAACGGCGCGGGAGCCTACTTTGATGCACAGAAGCGCTGCCGCCCTGCCCACTACCTTGTCGAAGACCACCACACCAGTGTAATCCCGGGAGACTGTCCTGGCGTACTCCAGCAGGGGGAGCAGCCCGTCTTTCTCCGAGCAGAACACCAGACTGTCACCGTGATAGACGCGAAGGCTGTCAGCGCTACCGAGGAAGTCGGCGAACAGCTCTTGAAGCCTGCTGCCGTCTGATACTTCGTTCATTTCAAGAGTACCTCTCTGACCTTCTCCGCCAGTTCCCTGCTTTCCGGGTCATCGGCAATCAGCTCGATTTGCTCTGGCGAGCTTACTCCCAGTCCCAGCTCCACTGCCCTAGCGATCTGCTCCTGCTCGAATACCTTGCCCCGGCTCACCTCCGGGGTAGTGCCCAGAAGCCGCAGGATGGCCACGCCCACAGCATCTATCGCCAGGCGGTCGGTGCCAGCGACGATGACATTGGCCTTGACCCTTTTCCCCTTATCAGGGCCGCCTTCTACGAAGGCGTCCACGCCGTCCAGCACCACCAGGGCGGGTGTGTAGGCGGTGTTTATTTCGGCAATCATCTTCCTGATGTGCGGCGAGCTGTGGAGTTCCCCCATATAAGGATACCCCTTCCCCGCCACCATACCCACAGCATTTTTCAAAGACATGGTAAAGTGCCCACCGTAGGCGTGCGTCTTCAGACAGCAGGTCTGCACAATGCACTCCGCCTCCAGATAGATTCTGGGGAAAAGGAAACCGTCCTTCCAGTGACTTTCCCTGGGACGGAAATGCACCCAGCCACTTTTATCCATCTCTTCAAGGTTCAAAACCTCGAAGCCCAGCTCTCTGGCCATGTCGAAGATACCTTTGTTCTTCAGCACCTCGCTAGTGGGCTGGAGAGGTCCACAGCGCTCGGCGAGGGTTATCTTGCTGGCCCTCATCTGTTTGAGTTCCAGCACGAAGGCGCGCAGTGTATCATTGTGGGTTGAGCCCGGCGCCGGGTCGTCGGTATTGAAGTTCGGTTTGAGCACCACTGCTTTCCCCTTCACGGGGTTGTGCTCAAGCAGCGCGATGGACTTCTTCACGCCGAGGGCGCGGTCTTGCGTGCGCACCAGGCTGATTCTAGTCGTTGGCTTCTCTGAAGGTCTCTCCATGACCCACCTCCGCCTTGATTAAGCAACATTATAACTGATGCAAACTCTGTGCACCAATCCTTGCTTCAACCCCTTGACATGGGGATACCTCGTATGGCAAAGTAGTCGCATCCAGCATAATAGAAGGGGGCGCCATGCGGAAAGTAGCTGTAGTTACCGATAGTACTAGTTGTTTGCCGCCAGAGATCGTCAAAGAGTATGACATCCATGTGGTGCCGCTGTACATACTTTATCAGGGCAAGAGCTACCGCGACGGCGTTGACATGACTGCGCAGGAAGTGTATCGAATTATGCGTCGTAAGGAGGACCTGCCCACCACTGCCACAGCAGCGGTGGGCGATTTCCTCGAGGCCTTCCGCGAGGCGGCTAAAAAGGCGGAGAGCGTACTCTGCATCACCTTAACCAGCATACTGAGCAAGACGTTTGAGGCGGCGATGGCGGCAAGAAGCATGGCCAAGGAAGAATTCCCCCAAACGTTAATTGAAGTGTTTGATAGCCGCGCCGTGGGCGGTGCGCTTGGTTTCATGGTTACCGAGGCGGCTAAGGTGGCTAAGGCAGGTGGCACGCTTGCCGCAGCGCAGGAGGCAGCGAAGAAGCTCATGGGCAAAGTGAAGCTGTATGCCATGCTCGACACCCTGTACTATCTCGCCCGTCTGGGGCGCATCGGGAAGGCGGCCGCTTGGGCAGGCTCGCTGCTGGATATGAAGCCCATTCTTAAGCACTCACCCGAGCACGACGAGACTATGCCGGTAGCCCGCCCCAGGACGAAGAAAAAAGGCATCGAGTGCCTGCTGCAGTTGCTGAGGTCAGGGGTGGGCAACTTGAAGCTCCACATCAATATCCACCACGCCGATGACCTCGAGGAGGCCCAGAAGCTGGCAGACAGGGTGAGATCGGAATTCGACTGCGCCGAAATCTATATCACCGAGTTCACCCCGTTGATGGGGGTGCACACCGGCCCCGGGCTGCTCGGTTTCTCTTTCTACGCCGATTAGAGTAGAATAGCCCCAAACAAACCACCGGAGGTGCGAGCATGGGATTAATCACGCCTGAGCAGTATAAAGAAAGTCTTAAGGATGGCAGGGTTGTCTATTACGAAGGGGAGAAGGTTGCCGATGTGACCACGCATCCGGCCTTGAAGGTCTGTGTGGAGTCTGCGGCGCTCGATTATGAGATGGCGGAGATGCCGGAATACCGTGACCTGGCTGTGGCTTATCATCCTAAGACGGGTGAGCCGATAAGCCGTTATTATTACACCCCGCAGAATGCCGAGGACTTACTGAAACGCCATGAGTTAATGGTCACGGCTACCCGGTTGGGCAGAGGGGTAATACCCTTCATCCACGATATCGGCGCCGACGCTCTCAATGCAGTCAACATCACCGCCAACATGATGGGCAAGAGCGAGTATATTGAACGTGCTGAGGAGTTTCGGTACTACTTGCAGAAGAATGACCTTAGCGTCGCCTGTGCTATGACCGACGTGAAGGGCGATAGGATGCTAAGACCGTCCTCGCCTCAGCAAGCCCATCCCGACTATTATGTCAGGGTAGTGGATAGGGACAGCAAGGGCATCGTGGTCAGGGGCGCCAAGGCACACATTACCGCAGCAGCCTACTGCAAAGAGCTGTTTGTTCTTCCCTGTCGCAATATGACTGAGGAGGACAAGGACTATGCTGTTGCTTTCGCAATCCCGGCTAATACTGAGGGAGTTGTCCAGATATGCCACCCCATAGCCTGGCGGCAGAGCCCGCTGGACTTTCCGGTGGACTTGCCTATCAGGAACCATACCGATTCCCTCATCATCTTCGATGACGTCTTCGTACCCTGGGAAAGGGTGTTCCTCTGTGGCGAATGGCAGTACGCCATGCCGCTGGTGTACAACTTTGCTTACCTTCATCGGCACACTGCTGCCAGCTACAGAATACCTATGTCCGAGGCGATGGTCGGCGCAGCGCAGGCAATAGCCGAATATAATGGCATCGATAGGGTGCCACACGTCAGAGAGAAAATAACCAATCTGGTCATCTATGTGGACATGCTAAAATCGCTGGCGCGCGCTTCCTGCATAGACTACGTCACTCACGGCGGCATTCCGATACCCAATCCGGTGATCACCAATATCGCCAAGTACCACTTCGCCGAAAACCTGCATGCCTGCATAAAGGCGATACAGGATATTGCCGGTGGTCTGTTGATAACCGCACCCACATACAAGGACTTTCAGAACCCCGAGACCAGGGGGTACATTGAGAAGTACCTTGGCGGTAAGGCGGGCGTGTCCGCGGAGAAGCGCTTGAGGATGCTGCAGCTTATCCGCAGGTTGGCAGGCTTCGAGACAGAGGTGCTAGCAGTGCACGCTGAGGGCTCACTTCAGGCACAACGCATGACCATATATGCCGAGTCTTACTCCCAGGTCCAGGAATACAAGAAGTGGGCAGAGATAGCCGCCGGTATTAAGGACTAGCCACTGAAAGCCTTGTTTTAGCCCCGCACCTTGCCTCTGGCAAGCGAGGCAAAGATGCCGAGGAAGCAGAGCACGGCGAAGATAATGAAGGCTATATTGAGGCTGGTCAGGAAGACGGCGTGGTATTCGGGCGTTATCTGCACCCTACCGAGATAGACGGCGAAGACCAGCATCACTATCCCCAGGCTGAAGGTCATGCCTATCTGCCGCACCGTAGCCAGCACCGCCGCAGCCACTCCGTAATACCTCCTCTCGACCGAGCTCATCACGGCATTGGTGTTGGGCGAGGCAAACAGGGCGAAGCCGAAGCCGATGACTGCCAGGCTGGCTATGATGAACACAAGCCCGCTGTCTTTGGTTAAGAAGATGAACGGCACCAATCCCGCTGCAGAGAGTGCCATACCGATGGAGGCGATGAGCCTTGGCTCTACTCTATCGGAAAGCCTGCCTGCAAGTGGGGAAAAGACCGCCTGCACCACCGGCGCAGTCACCAGCACTATCCCTGCTGTCTGCGGGCTGAAGTCTTTTATGTATTGAAGGTAGAGGCTGATAAGGAAGCCGACGGCGAAGGTGGCGCTGTAATTTATCAACGCCGCCAGACTGGACATGGCGAATATGGTGTTGCTGCGGAAGAGCGCTATATTGAGCACCGGGCTGTTTACCTTCATCTCCCACCTGACGAAGGCAACGGCGCCGATGGCACCGAGGAGGATAAGCCCACCACCCGAGATGTCGGGCAGCCTGGTGAACCCATACATAACCGCCACCAGAGATAGACCGTAGACCGCCGAACCCACGATATCGAGCCTCTCACCGCGGGCTTCGGCCCATTCCCCATGCAATTTCCACAGTGCAAAGGCCAGCACTATCAGTCCCAGGGGTACGTTCAACCAGAAGATGCTCCTCCAGCCAAGATGCTGGGTGAGCAGTCCACCGACGAAGGGGCCTACCGAGAGCCCGGCATAGACCGCGGCAGCGTTTATCCCCAGCACCCTGCCCCTCTGCTCTGGTGGGAACACTGAGGTGAGGATGGCTACCGCTGTGGCGAACAGCATCGCCCCTCCTATGCCTTGCAGCACGCGGAAGCCGATGAGCATCGCCGCAGACTGTGACAGCGCGGTGAGTGCCGAGCTGACCACGAAGGTTACCACCCCGTAGGTGAAAATCCGTTTTCTGCCGTAGATATCGGCGAGCCTGCCGATGGGGACAAGTGTCATCGATGATGCCAGCAGGTACGATGTAGCTACCCAGCCCAGCAAGATAGCGTCCATCCTCAGCTCCTTCCCGATAGAGGGGAGCGCCACATTGATGGAGGAGCCCATGAGCGGTGTCAGGAACGATGCCAGCGTGGTGGCTAGCAGTGTAGCCACGCGGCTCGGTTCTTTTTGCGGGTTTGCTCTACTCCGTGCAGAAATCATAAAACGTGGTAAATTCTACCACTTGGCGGTGCACGGTATAAAGCAGGTGGTGACATGAGACAACCTGTGGTGTATGCTATAAGCAAAAGTGCAGGTAAGGCGTGTTCCATGAGACGCCAGGTTGATGCTTACCTTGATATCGAGACCACAGGGCTTTCCCCGTTCTACGACTATATAACAGTCATCGGCATCCTGCGCTGTGACGGTAGTGACAGCGAGCTGGTGCAGCTAGTGGGAGATGCCATAACCAGGGGCAACCTCATCACCGCACTCGGCGGGGTGAGGACTATCTACACCTACAATGGCACCAGGTTCGACCTGCCCTTCATCGGTGTCTCTCTGGGCATTGACCTGGCAACCCAGTATGAGCACCACGACCTGATGTACGACTGCTGGGCATGCCGCCTCTACGGCGGACTTAAGATGGTGGAAAGGCAACTGGGGATTCCCCGACAGTTGCCAGGGATGAACGGCTACGATGCAGTGCGTCTGTGGTGGAGCTATGTCAAGGGGGGCAATGAGGACGCCTTGAGGCTGCTTTTGGAATATAACCGCGAGGACGTAGTAAACCTCCGGGTGCTTCGCGACAGGCTACTCGGGCGCCGCTAGCCACTCTTCGTCGAAGTCTATCTCTTGAGGAGAGCAGAAGACTTTCCGCGATGGCAAAGGTACGCCGTTTTTTCCTGACACCAGCGATTGGGGTATAATAAACGTCGCGCTTTTTGTCCTGCACTCAGTTAAGAGCGACCATCGTGACTACTGCGGCACAGACTAAGGGCTTCTACGGCTGGTGGATGCTGTTCTTTCTCTGGGTGGTGTACACCGTACCCATAGGTTTTGCCTTTTACAGCGGCACCGTGCTCTACCCTTACATGACTGCGGAGACGGGTTGGGCGAGGGGAGAGGTGATGGTCGGCGCCACCGGCGTGATGATGCTCTTCGGTATCTCCAGCCCGCTGGTAGCATGGACAATCGGGCGCCTGGGCGCCAGGGTGACGCTGGCTATCGGCGGCGGCATCGTCACCATTGTCAGCCTTGCCATGGGCTTCGTGGGGCATATCTACCCGCTGTTCGTGCTGCTTTCTTTTTTCAACGGTCTGGGAATAGCCCTGGCATCCACCATACCGGTGCAGACGGTGGTCATCTCCTGGTTCTATGCCCGCAGGGCACTGGCCCTGGGACTGGTGCTCGGTGGTGGTGCCATCGGCGGGTTTCTGGCGCCGCAGGCGGTGAACAGGGTGGTGGAAGCCAGCGGGGGCAACTGGCATTTGGGCTGGTTCATCATCAGCGCGGCATCGCTTATCGGTATTCTGGTCTCGCTGACTGCGGTGCGCAATCGTCCCGAGGACATAGGCCAGTTCCCCGATGGTGCGGTATCGCAGCAAGCCAGTATCGCTGTCTCAAGGCGTCCCACCCGTACTTACCGTACCCCGGTGGAATGGAAGTTCCGTGACGCCATGAGGACCAGGGCACTGTGGTTGCTGGTAATCGCCGGTGTGTTCGGCTTCTGGGTCTGGGACCTGGTCTACAGCCAGGCCCCCTATTTCCTGCGGGACAGGGGTTTCGACCCGGAGACGGTGGCTTTTTTGTATAGCCTGGCTATCGGACTCAGCATAGCGGGAAGGTTTGCTGTGGCGGCTCTGGGTGATATCATCGAGCCCCGCTACCTGCTGGCCTTTGGTACCCTTTGCCTCATCGGTGGCGGCATACTGTTCTGGTTCGCCTCTCCACAGCTCGAGTGGGCAGCCCACCTCTACCCACTTCTCTGTGGCTTCGGCATGGGGATGTCCATGGTGTCCACACCGGCAATCATCAGTAACTACTGGGGGCAGACCGCCTTTGCTCCCATCAATGGGCTAATCTCACCTATCTCAGTGGTCGCCCATGCTATACTACCACCCATAGCTGGATTCGTACACGACATTAAAGGTACGTACTTTCCGGTCCTTGTGGTCGCCCTGGCTGGCGCTGTGCTTGCCATCGTGGCAATACTTTTCTGCACGCCACCGAAGCCGAAAAATAGTGCATTGAACAAATAATTGAACAAATAGGAGTCGAAAAATGAAAGTTTTAGCGTTTAACTGTAGTCCGCGGATGAGGAAGAGCAATACCTCGCTCATCCTTGACCCGTTCCTTGAAGGGGCCAGGGAGGCTGGTGCCGAGGTGGAGCTGATTTACTTGAGGAAGCTGAAGATAAAGCCCTGCCGGGGCTGTTTCAGTTGCTGGTTGAAGACGCCGGGCGTTTGCGTGCACAAGGACGATGTTGCCCTGGTCATGTCGAAGCTGGGCGAAGCGGAGGTATGGGTGTTCGCCATGCCCCTCTATGTGGACGGTATGCCGGGGTATTTGAAGATGCTTCTGGACAGACTGATACCCGGGGCACGACCGGTGATCGAAATCCGCGATGACCATTGTCGTCATCCCCTGCGCGGCGATATGAAGAAGCCTCGCAAGGTGGTGCTCATCGCCAACTGCGGCTTCTGGGAGCTGGACAACTTCGACCCGCTCCTCGTCCACATGAAGGCGATATGCAAGAACATGAACGGGGAGTTAGCCGGGGTGCTGCTGCGCCCGCACGGCGAGGCGATGAGGCCGATGATGAGGCTGGGCATTGCCATTGACGATATCTTCGACGCTGCCAGGGAGGCGGGGAGAATGATAGTCCGGAAGGGCAGAATACCCAACCAGCTCGAGAACATCGTCAGCCGCGAGTTGATACCACGCGACATGTACCTGAGGTTTGCCAACGAGGGCTTCAAGGCCCTTTCGGGCAAGGCCCCCTGAGCTACCTTATAGTCCTTGCTCTTTGTATTGCTGTGCCATTCTGGCATAGCCGCCGGCGCCGGCTTTGAGCATGGCTAGCCTTTCCGGTGGCACCTTGCCCTTTATCTTTGCCGGGTTACCCATCACCAGCGACTCGTCCGGTATCTTCATCCCGGGTGGCACCAGTGAGCCGGCGGCGATGATGCAGTAATTGCCCACTTCGGCGCCATCGAGTATGGTGGCGTTGTTGCCGATGAGCACGTTGCTGCCCACCCGCCGGCAATGTATTACGGCGCCGTGTCCGATGATGCAGTCATCGCCGATGGATAAATCGGTGGCGCCGTGGACTATAGCCCCATCCTCGATGGCGGTGTTGCGCCCGATGGTTATCTTGCCAAAATCGCCCCTGACCACCGCCCCGGGCCAGACGCTGGCGCCATCGGCGATCTCGACATCGCCGACCACATAGGCGGATTCGCTAACGAATGCCGTGGGTGCTATTTTGGGCGTTTTACCGTTAAAGCTCTTGACCATAGCTCGCTCACAGCCAGGCTCTGAGCCGTCTCAGTGCCTCCAGCTTCTCGGTGTTGCCCAGCCGCGCTTTCTCCACCGCTCGGTGCAGTATTTCTATGCTCCTGTCATAGGTCTTTCTGTCCACGGGGTAGGGATGACCGTCCTTGCCGCCGTGGGCAAAGCTGTAGATGGCAGGGTCGCGGACGCTCACCGGTGCGCCATAGATAAGCTCGGAGAGGAGGCTTAAGGCGCGGAGTGTTTTGGGTCCTATCCCCTCTAGGCTGAGCAGCTGTTCGAAATTTGCCGGTTGCTGCTCATGGGCACTGATGATGGCCTTTTGCAGCCTATCGGGGTTGATGTCCTCCAGCGTGAGGTAATGACGGGCGGGCAAGTTCAGCGTCTTCAGCTTTTTCAGCTCGGCAACCACCTTCTCCGGCCTTTCCTCCTTGACCACCTGCGTAATGGTGTGGCGGGCTGTACCGCTTTCCAGAGCGACTAGATTGAGGACAGTGCCCCTCGCCTGGGAGCAGATGGCGGAGTGGGGCTCGCAGACGAAATCCGTGACCTTCTCCCCCAGCCAGTGGTAGCGGCGGGCATAGTGATTTTTCTCGTTCATCCCCTGCTGTACCACCGCCCAGGAGCCATCGGCAGCGAAGATGAAGGTATGATGATAGAGCTGGTAGCCGTCCTGAAGAGCAGAGTTGTCCACCTTCGCCGCCATGCGGCTGGCATAGACAAGGCGTGCCGGGTCTATTCTCAAGAGGTCGCCGAAGCCTTCTATCTCCGAAGGCGTCTTCCGGGAAGTCCGCCCCTTCCCCCCGGCGATGAACAGCCCTATTTCCCGCTCCAGTCCTCTCACGCCTTCCTTCAAAGCCCCGCAGACGGTGGTGGTGACGCCGCTGGAGTGCCAGTCATAGCCCAGCACACAGCCGAACGCCTGAAACCAGAAGGGGTCGGAGAGCCGGCGTAATACCTCCTTGGTGCCGAACTCGGTGGCAATGACCAGCACCACTTCGCGTGCCAGCCTGGTCATGCGCTCAAACAGCCATGGCGGCACCTTCCCGTAATGCAACGGGAGGTTGGCGATGCCTGTCCTCTGCGGGCTGTTGTTCATCCTTCCGCCTTGATTTACCTGCAGCAATTATACCACTTGTTACTTTGTCCGCATACTTGACCGATAATTGACTAAAATGTTACAATCGTCCGTTCGGACCGTCGCATAAGTCATGGGAACAGGGGTAGACAGGGATGTCGCAGGGAAGGTGGCAAAGTCCGTTCAGAGTGGCTGGACACGACGTTGCTAATAGTTAGACCGACTACATAATGTAGCCGGTCTTTTTGCT
>Ga0207433_10008521_pt1 | contig 16662 bp, 13 predicted proteins | sample YelNatPaOPGAMG01_FD_187559 | JGI IMG/M metagenome (GOLD analysis project Ga0207433, IMG submission 187559) | Hot spring thermophilic microbial communities from Obsidian Pool, Yellowstone National Park, USA - OP-RAMG-01 (SPAdes) (version 3) | ecosystem: Environmental > Aquatic > Thermal springs... | reverse complement strand
CCTTCAAACTCATCAAACCATATCTTAGCGTATATGTTAAGACCTCCTAACTCCTCCTCAAACCTACCTGCTAAGTACCTGAGGACCTTAACTAACTCATCCATAGTTAGTTCTGAGTAGTTGTAGGACCTCCTAATAACTCTGTATGCTTCATCAACCCTCCACCTCCTCTCTAAGGACATACCTACTAGGTGTTGTGCTAGTACATCTAATGGTTTCTTAGGTATTCTAACATTATCTAACTTCCTCTCAATAGCTAGTTTAGCAAGTACTGTAACCTCTACTAAGTCATCCCTATCAACAGCTATTAAGTAACCCCTACTAACATCTCTAACGTTATGCCCTGACCTACCGACCCTCTGAATAAGCCTAGTAACACTCTTAGGTGAGCTTAGTAGTACTACAGCATCTATATAACCTATATCAATACCTAACTCTAAAGATGTAGAACTAACAACGCATCTTAAATCACCTTTCTTCAACTTCTCCTCAACCTCTAACCTAACATCCCTACTTAAAGAGCTGTGATGTGCTTCAACCTCATCAGCATCTACTACACCTTCCTTCTCGAAGATCTTCTTAAGCTTGAATACAACCCTCTCAGTAGCACTTCTAGTGTTTGTGAATACTAACGTAGTCCTATGCCTCTTAACAACATCTGTTAACACATCATATATAGCATTATTCAACTCCTCAGCACTAGCTCTAACTATATCTACTTTAGGGCATACGACTTCAACCTCCATAGGCTTCACGAATCTAGCATCAACAACTACACAATCCCTTAAACTACCGTCGTTATCATAACCTACTAAGAACTTAGCTACTTCATCTAGTGGTGATATAGTTGCGCTTAACCCGATCCTCTGGAATGACCTACCAGTAAGTTCTTCAAGTCTCTCAAGGCTTAAGCTTAGGTGTGCACCCCTCTTACTACTAGCTAGTTCATGTACTTCATCAATAACTACCCACCTAACACTACTCATTAAAGCCCTGAACTTAGGTGCTGATAGAGCTATTGCTAAGGATTCAGGTGTTGTTATAAGTATATGTGGTGGTTTCTTAAGCATCTTCTGCTTCTCGTAGGGTAGGGTATCACTAGTCCTAACAGCTAATCTAACCTCAGGTACCTCAATACCTGATGACCTAGCCTCAGCTGATATACCGTCTATAGGCTCACTTAAATTCCTCCTCATATCGTTGTTTAAGGCTCTGAGTGGTGATACGTATACCACGTATATTGAGTCCTCCAACTCTTTAGACTCACCTAATCTGAATAGGTCGTCTAGTATTGCTAGGAATGCTGCTAACGTCTTACCACTACCTGTAGGGCTTGATATCAGTACATTCCTACCTGACTTAATATGTGGTATAGCCATTAACTGAGCTGGTGTGAAGTTACCGTACTTCTTATAGAACCATGAGTATGTATAAGGTCTTAATAGCTTAACTACCTCAACCTCCTCAGGTACTTCAGTAACTACCTCAACCATACTACATAACTTAACTAATTACTTAGACTTATTAAAAACTAACTAGTTTAGACTTTATTTAAGTGTTAAGGTATTTAAGCTACTAACGTATTAACTTCATGTGAACTACCTACTAATATCTACGGTGTTGATGATTACATCATTCATACTAGGCTTAATTAGTTGTTATGTTATTGAGCCTAGAGTTACTGAGGACTTCGTTAGGGAGGTTTCTAAGGAGTTAAGACCTATTATAGAGACTTTAAGTATTAACCCGATAATAACTACGTTACTTATATTCATGAATAACTTAAGAGTTGCTCTAATCACATTCTTCTTAGGACCTACTTTATTAGTACCTATAGCTGTACTATACGTTAACGGGTTCCTCATAGGTAGTTTCCTAATGTACTCCTCAAAACCCTTAATAGAGAACTTACTGTTGATAATACCTCACGGGGTTGTAGAGTTACCAGCAATCATACTATCAGCTACTTCAGGTACTTCATTAGGTCTAGCTATGATTCATAAGTACCTACTTAAACGTAATGTCAGTATTAAGGAGTTATTCATTAAAAACCTTAAGTACTTAATCATAGCTATCGTAATGTTAGGTATTGCAGCATTTATTGAGGTATTCATAACACCTGTAATACCTAAGTTACTAGGTATTACTTCTTAGGAGGCCATACCCTATCGAAGTATGGGTTCTTAGCTGTAGTACTTAGTGGTATCCCTAATACGTAGTCACAGTCTATCAACCCTAGTTCTTGAGCTGCAACACCTACTGAGAACATGATCCTGTTATCTACATTCATGTTAGAGGCTATCTTAACTGCTGACCCCAACGCAATACCTAAGTTAACTAAACTACATACTGTATCAGCATCTAATAACCACTTCCTCGGTGTTTTAAGACCTAAGGACACCTTCCTACAACCTATCAACACCACAGCAACACTATTCCTAACGTTCTGAGCATCCCTCCTAAAGAAATCACCATACTCATCAGCTAACTCATCCATCTTCTTAGCAATTAACTCTAACTCCTCCCTCCTATCTAACACCTTAACAACTATGTTATCTATACCTCTAGCCTTAGGTGCGGTCTTAGCAGCTATAGCCATTAACTTAGCAACACTTAAAACACCTTCTGTCAGTAGTTGAGTCTCATCCAACACGTAACCACCTAATTACGTAATTAGTTAGGGTTTTAAAGTGTTCAGATACCCTAAAGCTCATCATTTGTCAGGGGGCATGACTTTCATCAACTAATAATAACTTAGTCTACATGATTAAATAATTTTACCCATCTCATTAATTATGTCTGGTTTATCACTAGCTATACTGTCAACACCTAAATTCTTTAACTTAATAGCTAGTGCTACGTCGTTAACTACCCAAGGTATTATCTTAATACCCCTACTCCTAACCTCCTTAACTAGCCTACCAGTGACTAAGTTATGCCTAGGTAGTAGTATCTCAACACCGTACTTGGTTAGGTTATGTATGTTTGGGTATGGGTGTGATGTTATTAAACCTACATGTGCTTTAGGTTCTAAGTTCTTAACATTTACTATTACATCATGGTAGAACGATATTATAGCTACATCATCTGGTAGTCCTGAATCCCTAACCATACTGACTACACTGCCCTCAATACCTCTCTCCTTAACCTCAATGAATAACTTAACCTTACCCTTAACGAATTCTAAGACCTCATTAAGTGTCGGTATCTCAGCAATACCCCCGACCTTATACCTCCTTAACTCCTGAAGTGTTAGGTCTGAGAGTTTAGTATTGATATTGAATAACCTGCTTAAGTCTTCATCATGGAATACAACTAACTCACCACTCCTACACCTCCTAACATCAACCTCAACTACAGGTGCTCCTAAATCTACAGCCTTAGCTATAGCTCTTAACGTATTCTCAGGTTCGTAAGCACTCGCACCCCTATGAGCAACCACGAAGAACTTACTCGGTAGGAATGACATCTACCTTACCAATAATCCCTACTAAAGACATACTTAAAAACTTAGATGTTATGGTTAGCTAGATGTCTTCCTACTCCTTAAGTACTTCTTAATTATCTCTAGTAGGTATCCCTCCTCACCAGGTATTCCGACTAGTACTAAATCCTCGTTAACGTATAGTTGAGTATCTACGCAATCACTACATAGTTCCTCAATAACTTCAACATCTTCGTTGAATTCACTCTCTATTAAGTCCTTAACTTCGTAAACCCAACTACTTAATGTGTAACACCAGTACTCATCATTACATACTATCTTAACCTTCATCTTCAGAACTTAATGTTTTCTAACTCCTTACTAGTTTCTTCAATATCTTTAAGTGTGTCTATAGACCTCCAGTAGCAGTCCTCAAACACTACACCCTTAATCAATCCTTCAGATGCTAGTTTAGGGAATGTAGTCCTTTCTAAGTCTCCTTTCTCAGGTATGTATTTAAATACTTCAGGTTTCATAGCGTATACACCAGCGTTTATTAGGTATTCCTTAATTAGGGGTTTCTCAATGAATGACTCTACGTATGAGTCCTTACCTAACTTAACGATACCGTAGGGTGATTTAAGTGGTGTTAAAGCTATAGCTATTAACGCCTTAGAATTTAACAATTCATTAAATAACCTACTTAAGTCTAGGTTAGTAATTACGTCACCATTCAACACTACGAATACTGAGTCGTTAAGTACGTACTCAGCATTCTTTAAAGCACCTCCAGTACCTAGGGGTTCATCCTCAACTACGTAAGTTATCTTAATACCGTACTTACTACCTGAGCCTAAGTAATCTATTAACTTCTCCCTTAAGTAACCAGCAAGGACTACCAACACATTAACACCATACCTCCTCAACCAACTAATCTGCCACTCAATAATAGACCTACCACAAACCTCAACTAATGGTTTAGGCCTATCATTAGTTAGAGGTCTTAACCTCTTACCAAAACCACCAGCAAGTACTGCAGCCTTCAAATAACCACCTAATAACTTATATAACTTAGAATTAAATATTTAATACGTAGTGAATATGACTACATCTACTGACCTGAGGAGGGAGTTCATCAAGTTATTAGAGTCTGATGTTGAGTTTAGATATACTGTTGCTGGTTATTTAGGTTTTTCAGAGATTTTAAGAAGTATTGAGAGGTTATGGGAGGAAGTTAAAGGGTTAAGAGAAGAGGTTAGGAGGTTATGGGAGAACCAAAATAAATTGTGGGAAGAAGTAAGAGCTCTTAGGGAGAACCAAAATAAGTTGTGGGAGGAAGTTAGGGCATTAAGAGAAGAGCAAAAGAAACTCTGGGAGAACATTAATAGGTTGTGGGAGGAGGTTAGGAGTCTTAGGGAGGGACAGAACAAACTTTGGGAAGAAGTTAGAGCTCTAAGAGAAGGACAGAATAAGCTTTGGGAGAATGTTAGTAAGTTGTGGGAGGAGGTTAGAGCTTTAAGGGAGGATCAGGGTAGGTTGTGGAGGGAGGTTAGGGATTTGAGGGTTCTTGTTGAGAGGTTAACTCTTACTGCTGAGGATGAGGGTAGGTATGTTATTGAGTGGAGGTTGGGGAGGGAGTTAGGTGTTTCAGTTAGTTTGAGTAGGTTCTTCATCGATGATGTCGAGATTAACATTTTCGGTGTTACTGATGATTTAGTAGTTATTGGTGAGGCTACTGTTAGGTTAGGTACTTCATTAATTGATGAGTTAGAGAGGAAGGTTAGGTTAGTCTTTGAGAGGAGGCCTGACTTAATTAGGCCTAAGTTAATTAAGGTTATTTACTGTGATGTAGCCCTACCTCAAGCTCTTAAGTTAGCTGAGGAGAGGGGTATTTGGGTACTTGATATTAGGTCGGACTTAACACCTAGGAGAATTCATGTTTTGAAGTGAGGGAAAAAGAAGTTTGAGTTAAAAAGTTGTTTGGTTTGTCTGCCTTACTTAGCTATTGCCTTCCTAACAGTCATGTATACTAGTAGTGACATTATGAATGCTAGTAGTGCTAGTATTACTGCTGCATATACAGCACCGGTTAAACCACCTACAGCACCACTAACACCACCGACTTTAGCATCTACAGACGCTACAGACTTACTGACAGCATCAACGTCTGACTTAGTTGCTAGGGTACCTAACTTATCACTCATAGTCTTCAAATCACTTCTTAACCCAGTGATATCGACTCTTAAAGCATCTAGTGTTGATGTTACCTTACCTAATGCGTCCTTAACACTAGCGTCTAGTGATGATACAGACTTACTTAAGTCGTTAACAGCTTTACTTAAGTCAGCTAACTTAGCATCAACACCACTTACCTCAGTACTTACATCACCTACAGCCTTACTGACAGCATCTACCTTACTACTTAAGTCAGCTACAGCCTTACTTAGAGCTACCAGTGATGCGTTTAGAGCGTCTAACTTAGCTGAGACCTCAGTTAGTGCAGGTACTTGAGCCTCTAGTGCTGAGACCTTAGTACTTAACTCACTCACTGTAGTTGTTAGTGATTCAACCTTAGCCTTCAGATCAGCTACTATACTCTCAAGTGATGTTATCGTTATCACACCTACGTCGTTAGTACCTACGGATACCGTAACTTTCTTCTCAGTACTTACGTACCCAGCCTTAGATACTACTAATGTCCAAGTACCTACATCTGTAGATACTGTGAACTTACCGTCCTTACCAGTAAGTACTGAAACACCTGTCTCCTTAACCATTACCTCAGCATTAGGTACTGGAGCTCCTTCCTCATCAACTACTGTACCAACTATTAATGCTGCAGCAGCTACTGTGAACTTAGCTGTTGCTGATGTAGTACCTACCTTAGCCTCAACAGTGTATGTCCCGTATACCCAGTCCTCATAGGGTATGGTCTTAGGTATCTTAATAGTTGTTGTGAAGCTACCGTCAGCACCTGCAGTAACCATTGTGAAGAACACTGTAGTACCTGCCGGGTTATACGCTGCAATACCTACAGTAGCTCCAGGTACTGCAGTACCTGAAACTACTACTGACTCACCAGGCATGTACGTAGTTTTATCAGTCTTAACAGTAAGTGCTTGAGCGGCAGCAACACCAGCAGTCACTAGTAGGACCGTCAGCAACACAGCAATTACAGGTAATGACCTCATACCAACACACCTCAACTAGCTACAGACATTACCTTCGTCAGCATATCACCGAGTGGTGTCCAATCAGCTAGAGACTTAACTATGTATACCTCAACAGTGTAGTCACCAGCTAACTTAGGTATGTATGAGAACGTCACAGTACCTGACTTACCAGCAGCTAAAGGTATACTTATAGAGTCAACCTTAACAACAACACCTTCAGGATCCTTAACCACTAATATAGCTGTGAACACCTGATCAGCGATACCGACATTACTTAACTCAACAGATATACCGACCATGGAACCGACCTTAGGAATCACTGAAACACCAGTCTTAGGATCTACGAAGTCAGCCTTCTTAGCACTTATAGGCTTCTCAACAGGTACACCGACAGGTACTGAAACTGTGAATATCTTCTCCTTACCAGTTACTGCGTAATCAGCTGGGTATTTATCCTTATACTCAACATAGATCTTATCACCTGGTTTAGCGGCTACTCTACCAGTGCCTGGAGTCTCAGATACTAGTACTGCGATCTCAAACACACCTGTATTGACGTCAGTCTCACTACCAGATACTGTAGTACCTACCGGGTCTGTATCTGAGTAGACCCTAATAGATACTGTGTCGAAGCCGCTAGGATCTAAGTTAGCGTCTAAGTCCTTAATAGTTATCTTCATAACATCACCTACGTTGTAGTAAGACTTATCAAAGCTTATTGCTGGGTCAACACTAATTACCTTAACAACTGCTGAAATAACTGCTGTCTTACCTGTAGCATCCGCAGAATCCCTATACACAATACTTATCCTCTTACCTACTAAGTCTTCAGGCTTACCTACACGTGTTAGGTCTATCTTACCCTCAAACACACCTGTGTTAACGTCAGTCTCCTCTAATGTTACTTTCTTAGTACCTACTATACCTTCAATAACGTAGGATACCTCGATAGAGTCCTCTGACTTAGCATTCTTATTAGCATCCCAGTCGGTAACAGTTATCTTAATAGTTGCTGAAGGTCCGTACTCAGTCTTATCAGTACTTAACTTACCTGTGAATGAAGCTACTTTGACGACCTTACTCAACTCTATCTTATCCCAATCACCTCCTGGAGTTATGAATCCTGGAGTCGTATCAACATACTTAACCTCTATCTCCTTAGCAGGGTCTGCATATACATCACCATCCAAAGCAACTAAGAATACACCCTCAAACACACCTGTATCCTTATCAGTTTCCTTCAACTCTAACTCCGTAGTTGTATCACCGAATGTAGCGTTAACCTTAACACTATCTACACTCTTACTATCTAAGTTAGCATCCCTATCAACTACAGTTATCTTAATGTAGTCACCGTACTTAACACTCGTTACGTTAACAGATAATGAAGCTGATGTAACTATGAACTTAGCTGTAGCGTATGCCTTCTCAACACCGCCTACACTATACGTCACGTTAATCCAACCATTAATCATCACACTACTCGGTCTATCATCGATTACATCACCAATAGCATTTATAGTTATCTTACCCTCAAACACACCTGTATCAACATCAGTCTCAGTGAAGGAACCTACGACGCATTTCTCTTGCTCTACCGATGGGCTTAGTCTACCTCCAGTGTAGTTGTACAGCTTACATTCGATTGATGTTGGTGATATGCTATCCTTAGCGTATGGATTTACATTAGCGTCAGGGTCTGTAATCCACACACGAACAGTTAATGGCTTATCCTTAGGTAGTGGGTATGCAGTCTTATCAAGTTCTACCTTAACTACCTTCTCAACTACCTTAAAGTCTACTGATACGTACTTACCGCTAGTTAAGTCACCTATCTTAATCCTATAACTGGTATCCTCAGTTATATTCAGCTTAGTTAAGTCTATCTTTAAATCAAATACTCCAGGCTCTTCATAACGTTCAATAAGTGATAACGTTAATGTCTCACCACTACTTACGTTGACAGGTATTTCCTCAGGTAGCTTAAGTATTGATATGTTGAGGTAGTTAAGACCTCCTTTAGATAGGATTACATCCTTAACCGTCTCTCCTCCAGATAATGGAATCGCCGTGGTGTATACTTCAACAACATCTTTCTTATCGTTGAGGTCTGGATCCCTAAGTACCAACTTTATAGTATCTGTCTTGAAGTACTCAGTCTTATCTATACTTACTGTAGGTGGTACTGGAACTACTTTTAACTCCTTAACAACCCACTTACCCTCATAAGCGTAGGATACATTAACTCTAACCATCACTGCCTTACCTAACGAAGCATTACCTAAGAGTGTAAGGTTCCAGTCAAGGTCTATAGTCTCCGTAAATACTCCAGTATTTACATCAGTCTCCTCAATATCTACTGATGTATATGTTGGGCTATAACCTTCTGGGTATATAGCGTAGTATATAGTTAACTTATCCTTCTCCCAAGACTTTAAGTTATCATCTGGTGAGTTAACAACTACAGAGACCTCATCACTGAATGAACCACTTAAATCTATAGTAGGTGCTACAGACTTTATAGTAAATGATTTCTCATCGTATATATCAGTCTTATTTATAAATATTACTTTAATCTTAACAACGTCACCAGACTTCCAACTACCCCTACCAGTAAATTCGGAGAGATTCTTTAAACTGAAATCAAATCTAAATACCCCACTATTAATAGCTGTTTCAGTAGCACTTATGCCAGATTTAATACTGTCTAACGTACCACTTACTGTGAAAGTTCCTGAAGCATTTATTACTGTAACATAAACATTAACATTACTACCTAATAGGGTGTCCGTTGTTGTTGGATCTAAGTTCCAGTTAGGGTCATTAATAGTTAACCTAATTACGGTATCGTTGCAAGGACCATATGTAGTCCTGTCAAATGATGTACTTATAGGTGCGTAACCATACTTAACTTCAGTACTTATAAAGCCTAACGCAGGTACCCTAATGACTAATGTCTTATCGGTAAGGTCTGTAGTCACGTTATAGTAAGCATTAGTCTTAGGATATGCAGGACTGCTTATATTTACATCAACATTCTTACCTGCTAAGTATGCTACGAATATCCCTGGAACATATTTCTTAGCTACTCCAGCCGTTACATCACCACCTGTGGAATTCTTTAAACCCACAGGTTGCATCGTATCCTTACGTAGGACTTCAAATGTTACGTTATCCCAATCGGTAGGTCCTGTAATGACTATCTCTATCCATGAGTAGTTATGTAGGTAGCTAGATGATGTGGTTATTGTGTATTGTTGAGCTCTTACTGGTGTACTTACTAGTATTAGGGCTGCAGGTATTATTGATAGTGTTACTATTGTTAATGTTATTAGGGCTAGGGTTTTAGTTAGATTATCCATTACCTAAACTCACCTTCAACTACATACTTAACGTACTTAGGTTTTAAGTGTTAGGAGTACTTAAGTGTGTATATGTGTACATAACATTCTTAAGTACTTAACCAACCACTAACACATTAATACTTAGTAACTGTATTAAGTATTAATTGATTTGAAGGACTTAACACGTTAAGTACTTATTAAACGTATTAACTTAACCCAATCACAGCAAGTGATAGGTAGTTCAGTAGGTTACAACTCTAACTAACCTCCTGTTCCGAAGAACTGCTTTCACTTAATTTAATGTGATGTCGTACGGTTATACGCTGACCTCCTCCCCGCCCTGAAGGGCGAAGGTTTCTGCGAGGGCGGTTCATCGGTTTCCCGCATCTATTCGGGTTTACATCTGTCATTTGCGGGGCAGTCGGGGTGGTCAGAGATCCCCCATATTTTAGATGAGGCTTTCTTCTCAATATTTAGAACTGCTATTGTGTCTCTATCTGCTTTGAAACCGCATTCAAGACATTTCAGCATCCTATATCCGTTCTCCACCATCTTACTGCTACATATTGGGCATCTAGTGGATGTGTCCTTAGGCTCTACAACTAGAACTGGAACCCCGTACTTCTCGCATTGCCAGTCAATCCATTGTGAGATCTTCCTATAGCTAAGTATTAGTAGTGAGACTTTATGCTCTCTCGGTAGTTTCCTCAAACTCTCTACTAGACCTGTTAAATCCTCCCTAGCAACCACGTATTGATGTTGCTTCGCTAACATCACAATCATATGCGACACCTTCTTGACCCAATCATCAACTATATGTTTAGCTCTAGCGTGGAAATACGATATCCTCCTCCTGATGCCCCTCCTCCTAAGCCATACATTATACCTTGTTGAGGAATACTTCTTCTGAAGGTTCTCAGCTAGTCGTTTATAGCGTAATGCTCTCTCAACAGGAGTGTTAATCCTGTACTCAAACTGGGAGTTACCGATAACAATATGTTTCTCATTGACATCTACAGCTAAGACACCTTTCGGGGTATACTTAGGTGGTTTAGGTACGTGCTTAGATACTTCAAGAACTAACTTACCATCTTTAAATAACAACCTAGCATCTCCACTGGGATAGTCGTCATACCTCCTATCCCAACCAATGATTTCCAACCTATAACCTCCAAGTATTTCTACATGATTACCGCTAATCCTGTAACTATATCTGTATGCTAACCAGACCCTCAGAGTCCTAGCTCTAGGTATGTTACCCCTGCTTGGGTTGTTCAACCATGATTTAGCGATGGCTATTGCTTCACGATAACAATCCTGTGCAATTTTAGATGGAAGACCGTATCTATCTTTGAGGGTGGTGTAGAGTAGCTTATGTGCCTTACTTAACGTTAAGGCGTTATTCTCAATCACTACTTTGATAGCGTAGTTCAGCCCCTCTCTATACCTGTATAGAAGACTCATTAACTTCCTAAACGTTTCGGGCTCGGCTCTAACCCCCACCTTCACAGTCAGGGTTAGAGAACCCTCATCGCCCGAAACATCTTACTCCACCCTACACTTAGCTATGTGTACGCTACGGTGGCAGTTAGGACAGTTAGTGTAGTACTTCCTCTTACCCTTATAATCCCAGACATGACCACATGAAGGACATCTCAACTTAACCAGACATCCCACCAACTAACTAACATACTAACATACTTATAAGCTTTTCTCTACCATCTCCCGCCTTAAAAGGCGAGGCTTTCAGATTTAACTCATTATATTATACTTACTCACACAAAGACTTGGTATAAAATCGCTTTCTGTAAGTTAGTGACGATCTGATGTTACACTTACGAATCCGTGAACTGTAATATTACAGTATATTAATATTATATAGTGTAATATCAAGGCGTGGAATCACGCAGAAGTATAATATTATAGTATAAAATTCTATCAAATAGATTTTTATCTATTAGTAATGCGCTTAAGTATTCTCTTTATTGGATTGTGCTTTTCAGTATGATTTTATAGTAACGGTTATACTTCAGCGTTACTGAGCGTTTCTGAGTCATTTTATACTATAATATTATACTATAACGTTTTAAGTATTCACCTCCTCTCAATAGACTTCAACAACTTAACCGCCTCCTTAGTTAACATCTCTTTAAATTAGAAGTAGTTTTCCTTACGATTCAATTCGTATTAAATTAAATTATTAAATCATATTAGATTAGGGTTTAGAAATGATTATATATCAGTAATGGTTAAAATTCTAACAAATGAGAATAATTAACCGTTATAGATATGAATATAATCATATCTACCTAGTTAATATAGGATAGGGAAGAATTAAATCGTAAAATCAAGTAAATCTAATATGATTTATATGCTTTATCATAAATTCTATGTAGTTAGAGGTTCTCTAACATATTTTAACGTCTTAAGGTAGGTACTGGTAAAGTATAAATATGTAGGGATTGTAGTAATCATTAGTTAAGGGTTGTAGGGTAGGTAATTATGTCTGTAGTACTTAATGACCTACTTAGTAAGAAAGTTTATGATAGGTTGAGGGAGGAGGCTAGGAGACTTAATATCTCTATTGAGGAGTTAGTAGTTGATGCAGTTTTAAAAACCCTTAATATTTCCTTAGATCCTGATGATATGGTTGAGTTTCATTTAAGACTTTCTGAGAAGTTCTTAAATGAGGCTGAGGATTTCTTAGCTAGAGGTGATTACCTACAAGCTTCTGAGAAGGGTTGGGATGCTGCAGCTCAGATAGTTAAGGCATTAGCAGCTAAGGAGGGTAGAGAGTTAAGAAGTCATGGAGAACTACATAAGGAGGTTGTTAAGATTATTAAGGAGTTAGGTGATGATGAGTTAAGACATCTGTGGCAATCAGCAATATCACTCCATCAAAACTTCTATGAAGGGTGGCTTCCAAAGGAATTAGTTGAGAAAGATATCGAAGATATTAAGAAATTAGTTGAGAAGTTAAGGAAGCACCTATAACGTATTAAAAACATGTTCTGATAAGAATTTCAGTAATCACCTCAAGATAATGTAAGTTTAAAGTTGTTTAATTAATATAGACTGTTTTAGCTTCCATAACTGATTACCTGGTGGGTGTGGATATACCCTTAGGTAAATAGGGGGAACTCCCGTAGGGTGGTTAGGGCGGTAAAGCTGTTGAGAAGTAGGTGAGGGTCTTGAAACCAGTGAGGATGGAAGACCATGAACCACCACCTACTGAGAAACAGTAACCCATCAACACTACTAAACTCACTAAACACTACCTTACCACCAGAACTCTATACCTGAAGAACCTCACATCATCAATAACCTCTGAAAACTCTTAACCATAACCTCAAAATCCTTCAAACCACCAACGAAGACTCATCAGCAACACTCATGATCCTCAACAACTACAGACATCACCATCAACGAAAGAAACATACCAATAAACCTCCATATAATTAATAACAATATACATTTATAGAGATTCAAACATCCTCATACCCTTAAACTCCTTCTTATTAGGAAGTCTCAATAACGTTAATAAAGACACCTATTATAAAACCTTCAAAACATCATAATTAATCATCATATTAGTACCTTACTTCATCTAACACTACATGTACCACTTATAATGAGTGAATCCACTCTGAGATTTAAATTACAGTTATTAATGTTCTTATCATAAGTCTTACCCACATTGATTATCACATTTTTAGTAGTACCTGGTGGGATGTTTTGGAGTCCCGGTGGGTTAGAATAAATTAGAGTGTCAATTAATTGCTTCCCTAACAATAACTCTATCCTTACCTCACCTATACTTACTAAGTAGTTAGCATTATTAGTTACGTTAATACCTACTTGATTAACTGTGAGGACCTTACCTCTCGTTACATCTACTATTGCTGAAGCAGTAATTAATGGCTGTTGAGATGGTTGAGGTTGTACCTCTTTGATTTTATTACATCTCATGACTACTTCATAAATATTACCTGATAGATGTGTAGAATCTAACTACGTATACCCTACCGAGTGTTACTGTTACTGAACCTGAATACTCAGTATTTACTGTACTTAATGTTGATATTATTGATGTAGATGGTGTTATATACTGTAGTTCTTTAGGTATTGTATTTCCTGTAAATCTTATCAACTTACCTAAGTCATCATAGAATAATACCTCAGTGATATTACCTACAGCACTACCCTTATTAACCACTACTACATTTACCTCAACATCACTACCTACCTTAACTACCTCACCACCTATCTGAAGAGCTTCACTACTCCTTGAAGCAACCCATAAGTTAATGACTTGACTAGCTAAGGACATAGATATAGATAAGGTTATAGCTATCAATATTATCGTAGCCACTACAGGTGGTACTCCACACTCCCTCATCAAGGTCTATAATTAAGAAACAAATACTTAAGTTTACCTATCCCGTAACTTACTCATATGATACCTAATGACTTAGATAACTTCCTAACCCCTATCAACGCTACTGTCTGTAGTAGTGTTTTAGGAACTGCCTAAGTGATGGTGGTTTTGCACCAGCTGTTAGATACCCAGCTAACTCATATACCTTAGTTATAGCGTCTAACGCCGTAATTGCTATGAATTCTACAACTCCCTTACTCTTCGAGTTCTTAGGACAGCAAAAGTAAGTAGAAGAATTCTTGAAAGAGATGTTGTAGGAGCTATAAACATTGGGTTAAAGTATCTCTCCACAGATGCGCTCATGGCGTTAGGCTCGACAGACACCCATGATGTGTAGGTGAAGCTAATGAACCCGCACCAAGGCCTAACCCCGCTAACGGAAATACAGGTATTCACAGATAACATCAAGTACCGTTAGCGGGGAAACGCTAGAATATTCGAGTCCTTATGGATTAGCGTCATTATCTATGAGTTAATGAATGTTTAAAACTATATAATTACTTCTCAACCTTCTGGAGTAGTGTGTAGAAGAAGCCTATAGTGTTATGTCTATGCGGCCATACCCTCATAGTCCCAGGTATTAGTCCTTGGTCGTAAGGTCCGTTTAGAGGTACTAACTTAATCTTACTACCTTCCTTATTAAGTATCTTCTTAATTACCTCCTCATTCTCATCAGGTAGTAACGTACATGTAGTGTATAGTATGTAGCCTCCAGGCTTAACTAACTTTATAGCTGCTTTTAATAACTCGTACTGTAGTTGTGCTTGTTTAGGTACTTCCTCCTCAAATATCCTCCACCTAAGGTCTGGGTTCTTAGCTAACGTACCGTCTGAAGTACATGGAGGGTCTACTAACACCTTATCAGCAACTTCCTCACCAAGTACTTTAGGTGCTTCCCTACCATCCCTAACGTAGGTCTTAACAATAGTTACTCCAGTCCTCCTCATAAGCTCTTCTAACCTCTTCATCCTAGTCTTATCTATATCGAAAGCATGTATAACACCTTCATTCCTCATTAACTCACCCATATGTTCAGTCTTACCACCAGGTGCTGCAGCTAAGTCAACAACTACTTCACCAGGCCTCGGATTCAATATTATTGAGGCTAGTGCTGCAGGTTCCTCCTGAATAACTATCTTACCCTCCCTATACAACTCAGACTTATCGAAGTTGTAAGGACCTTCAAACTTAACCACCGTCGGTACTACCTTAGATAACTCAGGTACCTTACCTTCAGACCTTAACTTACTAACAACCTCATCAACCGTAGCTTTAAGTATGTTAACCCTAACACTAATTAACGGTTTCTTAAGGAATGACTTAAACAACTCCTCAGCTTCAGACATACCTAAAACATCTACAACCCTCTTAACATACCATGGAGGTAGTAAGTACTTAAGCATCAACTCATCATCAGGTGTCTTAGGTCTTAACTCATAACTACCTAACCTCTTAACAGTATCTACAAACCACATACCGACGTATGGGTGGGACCTACTAGATAACCAAGCACCAACCTTCTTATAACACCTAAACCAATTATCAAATCTAACCCTACCCTTAGCAAATAACCTCAAGTAAATAAAAACCCTTAAAGCAGCCCTTAACCTAGGGTCTAGTAGGTATGGACTCTTAGAACCTGTTAAATCAGTTATAACCATATCTAAAACACCTAACCTAAGCATAATACCGTAGAATATAGCTGTCAACGGAGGATCCTTCCTACTACCTAAAACCCCATACTCCTTAAACACATCCCTCTTAGCCTGCTGAACAGGTTTTACAGCCTCAGCCCTCAAAACAGCATCAATTAATACTGCTATATCTTCAGCAGTAATTACGAAAGACTCCCTCAAACCAACCCCCACTAAAACAGTAATGAGAGATCAGCTAAACAGCTTATAAGGTTTAACCAGCCCGAGAGTAAACCTCAATACCTAAATCCTTAGCTAACTCATAAGCTCTAACATCAACGTAAGGAGATATCATGACTAGCCTAGGTTTAACACCACATACCTTCTCATAAAACTTACCGATTCTTAAGAACTCGAGGTCGTCACCCCTAGATATGCTTGACTTAACCTCGACTAATATATGTACTCCATCCTTAATCAGTAAGTTCACTTCAACCACTGAAGGCCTCTCATAAACCTCACCAACACCAAATAACTTCTGAATAATCCCTCTCATACCATCTCTGAATGCTTCTTCAGTTATTAAACCCCACCTAGCTCCTAAAGCATCAACCCTCCTACTAAGTGATTCGAAAGCTCTGTTGAAGTC
>Ga0207433_10008510_pt1 | contig 16682 bp, 13 predicted proteins | sample YelNatPaOPGAMG01_FD_187559 | JGI IMG/M metagenome (GOLD analysis project Ga0207433, IMG submission 187559) | Hot spring thermophilic microbial communities from Obsidian Pool, Yellowstone National Park, USA - OP-RAMG-01 (SPAdes) (version 3) | ecosystem: Environmental > Aquatic > Thermal springs... | reverse complement strand
TAGGCCGGGCCATGGCCATGGCTTCCTGGATACTCCGGGGAACGCCCTCCCGATAGGAAGGAAGAACAAAAACGCTTGCCTGAGCTAAGTACGGCCTTACGTCCGCCACATGCCCCGGCCACTCAATAAGGCCTTCCTTCACCCACCCTTCCACCTCTTTTCCCGAAATCGCTCCAGGATTGGTATCGAGTCCGCCGAGGACGATGAAACGGGTACAGGGATACCTCACTTTGATCCGCCGCGCAGCTTCCACAAACTCCAAAACGCCCTTTTCCCGAAGGAGTCTCGCCGCAAGAACAAAGGTTATGGGTTCAGTAACCGGTGGGGCAGGTGTGAAAACTTCAAGATCAACACCAATTGGCCCTAAAAGAAAGACTTTCTCAGGATGAACAAGTCCCTTTTGTACAAATTCATTGAGATCATCTGGGTTGAGGAAGAATACCGCTGTTGCCCTTTGAAGCGCTAACTTATAAAGAAACTGGGCGATTGTTCGCACGACTCGCCTTTTTAATTCCTCTTGCTCTCCTGGAGCAGTGAAGGCATACCCAAGCCCCTCGATCATGGCAAAGCGCCGAGGAACTCCCACAATCCAGGCGGCAAGCGTTCCGTAAATAACAGGCTTGATCGTATAAGAAAAGGTCACATCTGGCCTAATTCGCCGCAGAGTGGCAATTAAACCCAAAAAGTCCAACGCGTCGCGGAAAGGGTTTAGACCGGTCCGAGAAAGGCGATATTGAACAGGCTTCGCTCCGAGCTTCCTCACCTTTTCGCGCGTCTCATTGTCATAGTCAGGCGCTAAAGCATAGACTTCTAAATTTCGCTTCACCATTTCTTGAATTAACGGACCACGAAAGTTCCAGAGCGCAAAGGCTTGGCTCCCGATTATGGCTATCTTTTTCTTCTGACAAGTCATTACCTTCTTCCTTTTTGTTCTAAAAGTTCCTTGTACAAGGCCTCCCACATATCCACAATGCGATCGAGGCTGAAGTTGTCTTCTACGTGTTTGCGCGCGGCCTTTCCCATTTCCCGGCGTTTCTCTTCCGGAAGATCCATCATCCTAAGCATCGCTTCTGCCAAAGCCTCGGGATTCCGTGGCGGGACAAGGAACCCTGTAATGCCGTCCAAAACAACTTCTCTATTACCACCCACATCGGTTGCCACACTGGGAAGCCCTGTTGCCGAGGCTTCAAGAAGCACGTTGGGCATCCCTTCCCAAGCAGAGGACATGACATAGGCATCGGCTCCATTCATGAGTTGAGGAATATCCCGGCGAATGCCCAAGAATTCCACGTGTTTTTCCACGCCCAGCTCTCGAGCTAAGTTTTCTATGGTTTCCCGCAGAGGTCCGTCTCCCGCAATCAAAAGCACGGTATTCGCGTGTTTGTGAACTACACGGGCAAAAGCCTGAAGCATGTTGGGATAGTCTTTTGGAGGATCAAATCGTCCCACAGCAAGCCATACAAAACCATCCACCCCCAATTCTTTTCGAACCTTAAGGCGATCCTCAAGATTAGGCTTGAAGCGTTCGGTATCCACACCATTTGGGATATAGCGGATTTTGTGGCGGGGCACTGCACCGACATGTACATACCGTTCCAAGCCAGCTTGGCTTACCTGAGTGGTGAGGTCGCAGAGTGGATCGGTCAACCGGTAGAGGATCTCGCGGAAACGACCACCTTCATCGACGCTACGGGCACTGCATATCAGCACCGGAACTGGTGCAAAAAGCCGTACCAATCGAGCAAGAAGATTGGCGTGTACCATAAAACTATGGATGATATGAGGCTGCCATTTCCGAATAATCCGGGCAAGTCGTAAGACCGGGCGTAGGTCCGGCCATTTCCGCCGAATGCCAAGAGAAAAAACAGGAATGCCCGCCGCCTCAAGGTCCTCAACATAAGCCTTGGGAGGCATAAGGGAAACCACGCTCACTTCCCAGCCCCGGGATTTAAGCCGGGTAGCCAGGCGGACAACCTGTGTTTCCGCCCCACCATAGGCGAGACTCGTCAAAAGAAATAAAATTCGCAAATTATTCACCTCTTTTTTAAGACTACTAGCTATCAAAAACTTAAGAAAAAAACTTTTCTCAAAATAAGTGTCCGTGCAAGCATAGGGTGAAGAACGGGCAATCGGCTCGTACCGATCGTGTTAAACCCTGACTCCTTCATAATCCAACCTCAGTCAGATAAAGTTCTTTTTTATTTCTAATAACTTTTCAACTGAGAGAAACTCCTTCCCTGGTCCGAGCGGTTGCCTGCACTGCCCGCACTTCGCACATGCCGGAGTCTAAAAATCTCGGTAAGGGCAGTCACGACAAATACGGTAATTAGCCGCCAGATTATCACTTGTAGGAATTGGTTTAAATCAGCAATAACGCTGTATATAGCAATTGAGGCACAGGACACATACAAGACCGGGCCAAACCGACGTCTAGAAAGTCTCAGATGTTCAAACAACCCGACAATAATCCCTATCAAAAAAGCTTGTACAAAAAAAAGCTGCCGGCCAAAGTTGAAAATACCATCAGCAACAATGTTCATTGCAAATCCCCCTCCTGTATAAAGGCCGCAAAATGTCTCGTTGAATAAATAAACAATAGTACGAGTCTTTATTGGATTTATAGTTCTAGGTATTAGACCAACGAGTGCATTAAGTAATGCGCTATTACCGGGCATTAGCTCAAAAGGCAACTTCCACCCCTCTGTATAGGCCTTGATAGTAACGTATATTTGAGCACCGGCGTCTGCTTCCAGCAATGACAGTCTTCCAAAATTACTGGGAAAAGGCATCCCATCATAAAATAGCGAGAGTAGGGGACCTCTCAAACTATAAAATGCCACTGCAACACCGACGGTTAAGACACCGTAGCTAACAAAAGTACTAAACCTTATACGTTCCCCTGTCCAAAGATTGAAAGCTAGCCAAACAAGCAAAGCCTCCGCGACAGGCAATCTTGAACCTTTAAAAACGGCAAAAAGCATGAATACGATTATGAAAAGTATGTGAAAGTATTTAATGAAATTTCTACGTTTCTTGGGCTGTGTTTTTACCCACATTAGCAACAACGTAAAATAAACAAAAAAGATATCTTTATACGGTAGATTAACCACTCCAAAACTTTTTTCGTAGCGCATCCACATTGCTGCAGTACGCTCTAAGCCTTTCAATGATGCGAAGTGACCTTCATATACTGCACTGGACACTGCCAAAATTAATGCGATATGTACGGCAATATCTAACTCATATCCACTCCAAACATGAGCCTTGTTCCAAGTTAATGTCATTCTCATAAATGCATTATAACTAAGCATAGCTGCTATCGTAAAGCAAACCGCACTTATGAACCAAAGTGATGAGAACAGATAAATATTTTCATCTGAAAGAACCGCTAGTGTCCATCGGTTAGTAACGCCTTTCCCCCCGAAAATCAAATATTCCATTAAGCTAACTCCGCCGAAAATGAAGAAAAGAAGGAACGCTAAAAACCATATCATTGGCTTGACGATCAAGCCTTGCTTAGATCTTTTAATAACAGAAAGTAAGGTAATGAACAGAAGCGTTACCCAGCCAAATACCAAAATTACTCCATTCACAAATAGCATATCAAAGCTCCTCAGAACACCATTTTGTCCAGCCTCGTTTTCCAACAATGTCTAAAGAAAAATAAAAATCGCCTTGCGCTTGGGGGAACTAGACAAGCAGTTAAAAGAACTATATTTTTAAGTAACGGGCCATTATTTTGCAAGCTCTGAAACACACATGTTATGGCCTTCCTCGTTTGTCCTGCAAGAGCAAAATACATTCCTGCGTAGAACAGGTAACGACCAAGTTGTTTAGGACAACAATTCCTCCATGTTTCCCCATGATCTTTGATAAGCCTCAGACACCCTTCAGCCATTTGGTTAGCGCGTTTGAGTGCGGAAGTGACGCTTGTGAGCTTATTGCTCGCATCACTATAATAGATTCGCCCAGGACGATTGATATAAAGCACTTGGTAGTATCTTGCCCGTGCAAAGTGGTGGAGACATTCAAGCCCTTGATAAGGAGACCATGGAGCTGCATTGAGATACTGCTTTTTACAAATCATAATAAATTCTCCCCTTGCTTTTTGTTCGCAAACAATTTCTTTATACCCTAAGACCATCCGTTCCTGTTCCAAGAATGACATTGGAATTCCTTGTTCATTCACAACAGTGAATGCTACTGCTCCAATATCATTTGCGGTCGCTTCTATTTCGTCTAACATCATCTTTAAAATATAACGATCGTATAACATATCATCACTATCGAGAAACACAATATACGGTGTCTTACTTTGATCCACTCCCTTTGCACGAGCAAAGTTAACCCCTCTATTCTCAGGAAGACGAATATACCTAATTCGATTATCCTCTTTCTGTAACTGTTGAACTATTTGATGTGTATTATCTGTTGAGCCATCATCAACAATTATCCATTCAAAATCTTCTTCTGTTTGCACTTTCAGACTTTGCCACACTCGAGGCAAAAAGGGTGCTCTATTATATGTGGGTGTGATCACACTAATCTTTGGATATTGGTTTTTACTCTCTAGCCAGTTATCTATTCCGATCATTTTCACCCACCCTTTCCTTTCAATTATCTACTGCTACAGCAGCAAGAATTCACAGTGGCCGCCCGGCTCTGATCCGTTCGTAAAATTGCAGTAGCTTAGCAATTATGTTTGGCCAGGCGAATCGCTGAGCATAGATTTGTCCATTCTCGCCAAGGTGTCGCCGATAGTCTGGATCATTTACTAGCCTTGCAATTGCTTGAGCCAGATCCTCCACATTTTCCGGACTGACCAAAATTCCACCGCCACTTTCCCGAACCATCGTCTTAAGATACCCTACATCCGTTGCTACAATTGGAAGCCGATGTGCCATAGCTTCCAATGTGGCTATACTGAAGCTTTCGTATGATGAAGTTAAAGCAAAAACATCGGCTCCAGACAAGATTCGATGCACTTCGCCTTGTGGCATTTGCCCTAACCAAAGAATATGATCTTGGAGTTTCCTTACCAGAGTCAAGTGCTCAAGAAAGGAGCGTTCTGGTCCATCGCCAACAAAAAACCAAACAACAGGTATCCCCAATTCATGAACCACTATCTCAAGCCCCCTGATAAGAAAAGGAATGTTCTTAATAGGCACAAGTCGAGCCACTGTGACCCCAACTACAGTTTCTGGAGGAACACCAAGTTCTGCCCGGATCTTGCCTCTCTGGGATGCATATGCCTTAACAAGCTCAAAATCAATACCTGGCTCAATTACCTCAAAATCAACACCTTGGACAAAACCGAGTTGATTCTCTAAAATCCTTACAGTATCACCATGACAGAACAAACCGACATATTGATAAGAAATGAGTATAGGTAAAATCCGCTGCATTAATCTTGACGGGGGACCTGGTAACCAAATTATTACTGGAACCTTTAGGTATGTAGCTATCCATCTTGGAAGCCAAAACATACTACAGCATTGAATTATGTCGTAGTAATTACCGCGGCGGGAAACCCATGAAAAGACACTCCGTTCAAAGATATAGCTATCAAGATAGCGCCAACCAGCCCCAAATTTCTGGCTAATTCGTCTACTCATCGCTTCAAAGAAGTGCAAGTCTATGGTCGGCAGATAAACGACGTTCAAGTCAGGGTAAGAGAGTCTAGGATCAGAAAAAAGCGGCCTTGCCGTAACAACCGTGACATCATGACCTATCTTTGCCAAATTGCAGGCTACACCAAGATCAAAAGTTTCACCGCCTCCCAAGAGAGTCCCTATCATCCTATTTACGATAAGAACACGCATTATCCTTACCTCTTATTAAGACCCATACATTGAGAAACTGTCCCTGAGCAGTAGCCCATCGCCATGGTCTCTTCAACAAGTTGAGAGAAAGCGTTGTATAGATCTGGGTGTTCAATAAGTTCCCAATTGTGAGTGGCCAGAACAAACGGTGCACCTAGCTTATAGCACACCCTCATTGTCTCACGAACCCAAGATAGCGATGCGGAAGGGGTTAAGGAATAGGCCACCAACTCTACATGCTTCCCTACGATAAGAGGAAATGGATAAGGTCTCCCTCGGAGGCAACGATATATCCAGCGGCGTGTGTAAGCTTTGAGGTAACTAAAGGAGATAGGTCTGTCTATCTTTCTTCCAACAACACCGCTTAGATTTAACCCTGCAGCTTCAATGGCGAAAATTCCTTCTCTTCCAATCATGTTAGAAGGAGGGACAAAAACTCGAATCGGATGCTGAAATATTTCCTCAAGGTATTCTTTGGCTTTGAGGGTTTCTTTCATAAGTTGTTCTTTGGGCTTCCAAAGATACTCACCAATACGATGACCTCGAATTATACGATATTCGTGAGAGAAGCCATGTAGCATTACTTCTGCTTCTTTACGTTGTATCTTCATTTTCAAATATTCAACTAGGTCTGCATTTTCGTGTAATGCTTTGAATGATGGATTCTGAGGTTTTTTTGCCATATGTACTTCACCACGCCAATAAGGAACGGCAAAAGGAATCACGGCAAACGAAATAGGCACTTTCCCCCACAAATTAGCGTAAAGATACTCCAAATCCTGCCAATTAGTGAAGTAAGAGACATCATCGTCTCTAATCGCAAAAATCATTTATAATCACCTCCTTATTTTTTCTATAAGTTTTCGGTTACCCCTAACACTTGAAGATAGGCAATTACCGCGTTATCTTTGGAGAACCGTTTCCATGCTACCTTGGGGGGAGAAATATATACATCATCTTGAAGTATCTTAAGGATAGCTCGCGCCAAATGGAGTGGTTCACCCACCGGCACTAGGTGGCCCCATTTGCCATTCTCGAGAATCTCCGCTGGACCACTCGGACAATCAGTTGCTACCACCGGTGTTCCTAAAGCCATAGCCTCTATAAGAACGGTAGGCAAGCCTTCCCACAAAGAAGAGAGCACAAACACCGCAGCCCGTTTCATGTACTTGTACGGGTTATCCACAAAGCCCGGTAACGCAACGTCCTCTTCCAGCCTCAGTTCCCGCACCAGGGCTTCAAGCTTCGGCCGTTCCTCGCCTTCTCCAAGAATCATGAGCCGGGCCGGGCGTTCTTTCCGCACCAGAGCGAAAGCCCGAATAAGAGTCGGAAAGTCCTTTTGCTGAGTTAGTCTCCCTACCCCCAGAACCACAGGAGGCTCGCCGGGACGAAACCAGGGGTGGTCCAGCGGTTCTTCGGCTTTGGCAAAAAGCTCAGGGGTAACCACAGGATTATAGATAACCTTAATGTTGTCTGGAGGAAGGCCCGTTAATTTCATGAGATCTTCTGCCACCCCGCGGGAGTTTGCCACTATTGCATCAGCCCAAGGATAGAAGGTTTTTATAAGGTGGGGCATCAATTTGGCTTTCAGAGTAGGAACATTGGCCGTTTCTACACTTACAGTGTTGGCTTCACGAACTACCAGGCGAGTAGGAACACGAGCTAATTTCCTTGCCCACAAGGCTATTATGTTAGCATGACTAAGAGTGGAAAGCATCGCCTGCGGCCGTTCCCGGCGAAGATAGCGCACAAGTCCTGGAAGGCTGTAAAGTACACGCCGCGCCCCCAGGTCTACCACCCGCACCTCTTTGGGCACTTGGGAAAGATAAGGTCCTTCAGCCCTGGCAAGTACAAGGTCAACCCGAAGCCCTCGTTCAACGAAGCCCCGGGCCAGGTTCACCATCACCCTTTCCGCCCCACCGCCACGCAGCGAAGGGACAAAAAGAGCGAGTTTCCCGGTCTTCATGTCAGTCATTTTTAGCCACCTTTGATATAGTGTATCTGTACTTACCTGAGGGAGAGGGTGGGATATCTTCGACCAATTTAATTTCTAACCTGCAACTCCTACCCATCACAATTTGGATCTTATGGAGCAGATCTTGATAATCATGCTCTACTATCTGTTTTGCCTTTTCGAACTCACAAGAAGGGACAACCAAAAGTGTAACAAGATCATAATTCTCCTGAATAAATTGAAATTTCTGAATCCAATCGCGAAAGTAGACAAGGTGAGTAAAATACTCTCCGTGCACACGTGTCCCATCCCTTGTTATAAACGTATCGCTAACCCTCCCGATGACGGTTTTTAACAAAGGCCAAGCCCTTCCGCAACTACACTTTTCTTCTGCCCATACAGCCATATCTCCGATTCGATAACGGATAAGAGGCATAGCGTAGTTCGTCAAGGAGGTCACCACCACTTCACCCACCTCTCCTGGGGCAGCAGGAGTACCGTCCTCGCGCAGAATCTCAACGTAATTCATCACGGGACAGACGTGTAATCCTTTATGAGCCTCACACTCGCACGCAGTATCTCCAACTTCCCGTGAGCCATAACGGTTAAAAACCGGGGCGTTGAAAACTCGTTGTATGGTTTCTCGCATGTAAGTGTAGAGAGTACCTGCAGACGTCATTACAGCACGCGGGGGATAGACTTTCAAACCCTCCCGTTCGGCGAATCTTGCTAGTTCATACGCGGCCTCCGCATACGCAAGAATCTGAACAGGACGAACAGTGTTAATGAGCCTAAGGCATTCCCTCATCTCTGATGGCCCCATCCGAAAAGCATTTAGCCAATACTCGTTTCGCAACCAGCGACCTAATCGAGTTCTCAAACGTTCTCTTCCTAAAAATAGATCCCGCTCAGAGCCCCACAGAACAATCTTTGGCATTCCTGCACGGTAACCGGTCCACAAGTCATAGAAAGCCTTAACTGCTCGAACGTGCTCACGAAAAACATAGTCTTGAATCAACCTGACAGGCTCACCAGTTGAGCCTCCCGAAGTGTTATAGAACCATTCGCGGCTTTTTAGGTCTTGAGATTTTAGATCTTCCCAAAATTCGCGTATGGTGGTTTTGGTAAGCAAAGGCAACTCAGACAAAAATGTTTTTACGTCCCCAGTTTCTATCGCTTGGAAGCCCCCCAAGCGCTCGATTTGCTTTCTATAATACGGAACGTTTGTGTAAGCATGGCGTAAGAGAGCTCTTATTCGCTCCTCCTGCAACTTCTGGATCTGTCCCTCGGACAGACTTTCTACACGCTTAAGGAAATTTAAGACAGTTAATTGATCGCGATCTCCAGCCATCAGATAGGCCTGATATAAGAGGTTTTTCATATCCCACCACCCCAAGGAACATATTCTACATGCCCTTTCCAACCCATTGAAGGTTCTGCAGGGACAAAAGCTTTTTTAGTGTAAATATCCTTGATAGTTATTATACCAGGTAAACCAACCACCTGAATATCCTCAGGTTGAAACAAAGCTAACGGCAACTCCTTGATATTGTAAGCTTCTTTCACCTGTGGTATTTTATGGAAATCAAATCCAAGAAGAGCTGCAACCACTGTATCCATCGCTACAGGATTCAAACCGGCCAAAACCCATCCAGTTTTCAATGGCGTAGGAGAAAGAGGGCTTTCCTTGTGACCGGAGACAATGCCATCAGCGAGGGCCAGGTAGCGAACTGATCGAATCGGATTGGGTTCGACTTTGCCTTTCTCTCGATCGTAGTAAAAGAACGCACGATTAATATCCAGAATAGTCCTCCATAATGTGTCGTTGCCGTACCAACCCCCACCGGCCACACTTCCGTATTCACGGGGATATCGATATAGCATTCGTAAGCCAAGGCCAGTCGCTCTTGCTGCAAACCATAACAGGAATTTAATAACTCCACTATCTCTCTCCCATTCCTTATGTGCTAACCACCATTTGAACTCCCAAAGCCGGTTGCCATCAGGATATTCATCTCCACCATTTTTAGGGCTACCAAAGCGAAAGTGAGGAAGATAGTCCTTCATCGAATTGATCCCGACAAGATTCTTAAGAGCGCACGTGATACCAGCCTTCATATGGGTCTTGACCTTTGGGAGGTTGATCAGAACATCGGCCTCGACAACCTCGCGCGGAAAGAGATATAAATTACGTTCAAGGCTATGCGCTCGAACCATACGGGTCCGTGGGTAGTTAGCGACACCAAAAGCGTAATTCCCTCCTTGCATCAAGGGAACCAAAAGACTTTTGTCCCCAAGGTCAACCTCACAGAAGGCATCGGGAGTTGGTTCATGTCGGGACTTAGCAACGATTCGCCCCCCTCGAACGTAGGCGTGCTCCAGCCGAAAGTCATGAACTTCGATTGTAACGCCTGGAAATCGATCTTTTATAGATTTTATGATTTCAGCTACGCCGGCAATTCGTAGCAAAGATTTCCAATCTGTATCCTGAATTGGTGCATCACCGATGATAATTGTTCCCTTCCCATCGAGTGCCAAACACACATAGTCCAAGACAGCCCGCAAAACGGATCCATGAGTAATCAATGAGTCCGTATCCGTCAACCCATACCGTTCACCATGATTTCTGTGACATACCCAATTGGGTTTGAGGACAACGGTATCTCCAGGACGAATCAAAAAACCGAGGGGATTCCAAAAGCTGGTTCCAAAATGGTCACGATCGCACCCTAACGTTCGGAAAACCTCTCTTATTGCCCGGTATGCGGGATTGTCTTCCTTTCCTGTTGGACCGTCATATTCAGGGAAAGAATCTGACGGATCAAAAGGGGCCGTTGAGCAATACTTTGATCTTTCTTGAACAACAGCAACCACATGATCTTTTAATATTGCTGCTAAGTCCTCCATACACCCCCCTTAGAACCAGTCGCCTTTTCGCCCTCGCCTTTTCAATTAAGTTTAACACACCGTTTTTTATGGTGCCCCATTGACTGTGCAAGAGCAACACGGTAGTTCCCTATTTGAATTTCTGCAAGCCCTCGGAGTCTGCGCACTCCCCATGCCTCATCCAGCTGACCCAAAACCAAGTATAGAAGTTTTTCCACAACACCTTCGCCACAGAACACCTCTACCACTTGGGTTCGTCTCTTCACCTCTTTCTCCAACCGCTCCCGTTGCTTCGTGGTGTAGAGGTAGCGGCAAACGGACCTTGAATGACGGAGGAAAGCCAAAAGAGCATAAGCCTTGGTCGCCCAGCGCTCCACGATTTTGGGGTGAACCATGCCCCACTGCTCCCGTAAACTCCGCAAAGCTTCCTCGGCCTTCCCTTGTGCCTTGGCCCAAGAGGTCTCCTTGAGGGTCTCGGCCAAAGCATCCCGGTTCTTCTTCTGTACAGCGTGCAGGACACGAAGCGACCAATCTGCTTCGGGAGAGTTGAGGTCCTTGAGCACCTTTTCCCAATTCCAAGCACTTTTCCCTTCGGCGCTGAAGAGTAAAACCTGAGGATTTCCCTTCGCCCATTGGGCTTGATCCCGAAAACCATCTCCACGGGTTCTTCCACCGTTTCCCGTCGACGAAGAAGCGAAAGGGCCCATCCAAAACAACCGCGTCGTACTCCTGCGAGGAGCCCACGTGACCTTGCGTGACCTCGATCAGACGGAGAGACTCCGGGGTGAGTGGAAGGCCTCGGGAATTTTCCCAAGGGAGAATCCCGGGACGGAAGTCGCCTTCCCGTACACGAGAAACCTTGAGGTCCTCTACCGGCCCTACGAGGGTTAAGGAGGTCGCAGGTGTAGTAGCCGTTGGCGCTTGTAGGGTGCGTCTCTAAGTGCATTGCTAGCTCCTCCCGCATAAAGCTCTCCGGAAGGTTCCGCACCAACTCCTTGAGCTCCGTCTCAAACGCCTTTACCATTTCGTCACGGGCTTTCTTCTGCATGGTAGCTTTCCCCCTCCTTTCTGAAAGCTTTCCTTTCGGGAAGGCTGTCATGCTACCCCTTTACACAATTCCCGGGACACTAGTTTTCTTTTCATGCCAGCTAATGTTTCTTGGAAACTTTTCTGTACCTACACGATTTTGCTCGCCATATCAGTTCAGGAGCAATAAACGCAAAGATCTTTCAGGCTCCCCAGTAAATCATTCGTACCTCGGGAGGAACATGAGAGATACAAACCACCCCTCCTTCGCCAACGCAAAGTGAATTCGACACCTTGCCCAGTAAAGCCACATCCCAATTTCAACGTTATCTTCTCTGCGTTATCACTGCGCAAAGAAGACACAAAAAGAGCAACAGGCTTTCCTTTCACCTTAATCGTTAACACTCACCTAGACTTGGCTCCGAGGAAAAAACGCAAAACGGCCTGTACTCGTGGAGAGACTTTGCTGAGCACCATACGGATTGCTTCAGTGCCAATGGAACCGAAAAAGAAAGTGGGACTAAGCCGCCAAAACAAAAACCAAATTATTAGACTACCTAGTCCTACAACCAAAATTACCGCAATACTAGGGAAATTAAAGGATCTTAATGTCTCAGATATAAGCCAACCCCATAAACCCAAAATTCCTCCCGAAATCAAAGCAGGAACAAAGGCACTGCATATATCACGCCATGCCATTTGTACTAACTGTAAACTCAACACAATAATCATTAGCGCATTGACTGCCATGGCTATCATAACACCGACAGCGACAGCGTTAACACCCCATCGCTGGCCAAGTAACGCTCCTACGATAACAAGGCCGAAATAAAGTATCTGCATTTTCCCTAATGGGTATACAGCTCCCTTTGCTTTTATTAAACAAAATGACACTTCATAGAGTGTAACAAACCACATCCCTGAAGCAAGTAATCGAAACGGAAATACAGTCTCTACCCATTGTTTCCCTAAAAGCACGTTGATCAGTTCTGGCGCAATAACTATAGAAATTATGACTATTGGACATAGCATTAAATTAATTAATGAAAGCGCGTGCAAGTAAGTTGAAGCAAGGCGTTCCTGCTCATGTTGAAGCTGCGTCATGACAGGAAATAGCACCCTTCCGAAAGTACTTTCAACGAACGTAGATGCAGTAGCAACAAAGTAATAAGCGCGGCTGTATATGCCTAACTGATAGGCACCTAGCCATCGCCCGACGACTACTTTGTCGGCCTGTGTACTAGCATAATTAGCGATGCGCGTAATTGTGTATCCTCCACCAAACTTGAGCAGCTCCTTTATCGCGCACCCATCTAGTAATGGTCGAAAGTCGTGCGGTCGTAACAATAGGGCTCCCATACTGCTCACAAACACTTCTGCTAAATATGCGCCCACCAATGCCCATACTTTGAAGCCAAAAATGGCAAGAGGTATTGCTACAGCAACATAGCCAACTGCATAACTCAGTGCTTCCAAACCGGCTAAAGCACGAAATCGCATCTCTCGTTGTAAAAGAGCTCTAGCCACCACCGACGTGTCTGTTAAAAGAAATGAAAAAGCTAGTACACGGAGGATGGTAGCCATGCCTTCAAAAGGAAAAAAACGCGCAATTGTTGGTGCCACTCTCCAAACCCCTAACGTCAAACCAGCACCAACGACCAGCGAGAAAGTAAAACCTGCTCGTATGTGAACGACCTCTAAAGCGGAATACTGTACAAGAGCCTGACCAATACCTAGATCCTGTAGCACGGAGAGAAAACCTACTACTGCTGTGGCAGCAGTCATAGTGCCGAAGTCTTCAGGACTTAAGAGACGTGCAAGTACCATTAAAGTAATAGTCCGAAGAGCGTAAATGAGGATTGTTCTAAAGCCTGTCCACATTATGCCTTGAATAGCCTGGTCAGTTAAGGGAATAGTGTTACGACAAAACACTTTGCGTTTCGCTTGTTTGCCCTTTCTCGCTGTCATTTTGAAAGATTTTTCATAAACACCAATAAAAGACACCTTTAGTTTGGCCTCTGAATACCGCCTTTACATCCACGAAGACCCCAGAAAAGTCATCGGCCCTTAAGAGTGATAAGAAATCCTCCACAGAATGCTCACGGAAAATTCGGTGAGGAACAGCCAAAATCAAGACGTCAAAGGCGCCGTCTAGTTTACGGTGTTGATCAAAGGGATTAGAAACCGGAGTCAGCCCTAGCTTTCGAAGGGTCGCTTCTTCTACCAAAGGATCATACCCAAACACTTCTATGCCGTGCTCTCGAAGTTCCCAAGCCAGCTCCTCAACTCTTGTGTTGCGCACATCAGGCACGTTCTCTTTGAATGTAACTCCCAAAATTAAAGCCCGCGCTCCCTTCACCCGCCGTCCAGCCTGTATGAGGAGCTTCACCGTTTCCCGGGCCACATAAACTCCCATGCCATCATTAATCCGCCGTCCGGCCAGAATAAGCTCCGGATGGTATCCCACCTCCTGGGCCTTATAGGCAAGATAATAAGGATCAACGGGAATGCAGTGCCCACCCACCAGCCCTGGTTCAAACGGCAAAAAGTTCCATTTAGTCCGGGCAGCCTTTAACACCTCCCACGTATCTAATCCTAAACGCTTAAAAAGCATAGCTAGCTCGTTCATAAGAGCAATGTTAATATCCCGCTGAACATTTTCGATCACTTTGGCAGCCTCAGCAGTGCGAATGTTTGGGGCCTTATAAACCCCAGCTGTCACCACTAAGCCATATATTCGAGCAAGGAGTTCCGTAGTTTCTAGATCTTGACCTGCTACAACCTTGACCACCCTCTCCAACGTGTGCTCTTGATCTCCTGGATTAATTCGCTCGGGAGAGTATCCTACCTTAAAATCCACCCCTGCCCTGAGGCCCGACACCTGCTCAAGAATCGGTATGCAGACTTCCTCTGTGCAGCCAGGATAAACAGTGGACTCATATACCACAATAGCCCCTTTAGCAAGGACACGCCCCACCAAACGAGTAGCTTCTTGAAGATGCGAGAGGTCAGGCCGCTTTACCCGGTCCACAGGCGTGGGAACAGCGACTATAAAAAGATCACAACTTTTGAGATCATCGGGGTTACTTGTGAAAAGAAGAGAGGGGCTACGCAATTTTTCTTCAGGGATTGCCATATTGCGGTCGTAAGCACGTCGAAGCTCTTCAACCCGCTCTTCATTCACATCAAAGCCCACAACGAAAAAGTGCTTAGCAAAAGCTACCGCCAGCGGCAAACCTACATAACCTAAACCGATCACAGCTATTTTCCCCGGTAATTTCTCACTCATGGCAGTGTTACCTCCTTTACCCATTCTCGATTTTCCAGATACCACCTCACTGAGTGATATAAACCCTCTTCGAGACTCGTGCTGGGTTCCCAATTAAGGAGCTGCCTGGCCTTTGAGATATCAGCCCAAGTAGCCCGAACATCGGATGGATGAGGAGGTTGATTTACAACTATTGCTTTTTTCCCCACAATCTTCTCGATAAGAGCAATTACGCAATTGATTGTTACAGGGTGGTCACTTCCAAGGTTGATAACTTCGTAAACAGGAGAAGCACGACTGGCGGAATCTGAGGAGAGAAGGAAATGAAGGGCGGAGACCGTGCCGTGAGCAATATCGTCTACATAAGTGAAATCTCGTTCCTGGGCACCATCTCCGTAGACCACAACTGGTTCGCCTTCGACGATCTCGCGAATGAATCGGAAAATACTCATATCAGGCCTTCCTGCAGGACCATAGACAGTAAAGTACCGAAGAACCACGACATCTATCCCACACAGACGATGGTATGCGTAGCAAAGTACCTCCGCTGCTTTCTTTGAAGCAGCGTAAGGAGATAATGGCCTATCTGTTGCCTGATCTTCCCGAAACGGCCGTTCATTCATGCCATACACGCTGGAGGTGGAGGCCAAAATAAACTTGTTCACACCATAGCGATGGCAAAGTTCCAAGAGGTTCAAAGTCCCGGTTACATTGGTGTCAAAATAGGCCCACGGGTCTTCTAAACTTTGACGCACACCGGCACGTGCAGCGAGATTCAAAACAGCGGCAAAAGAAGAGGTGCCTAAAGCACGATCAGTTTGGACATTCTGCTTATTGGTATGCTCGCATTGTTGCGAAAAAAACCTCTCCAGTGTCGAGAAGTCAGTAATATCCAATCGTTGGAAAACAAAATTCGAATGCCTCGTAAGCCGACTAAGGCGCCATTCTTTGAGGCGGACATCATAGGCATCGTTCAAATTATCAATCCCAACTACAAGGTAACCCTGTTCCAGCAGGCGTTCACACACCTTCCAACCAATGAAACCAGCACAACCGGTGACCACAACTTTCATGCTTTTTCTCCTCCTCTTCAAGTGAACTTGCCTTGTCAACAAGCATTAGAGGAATACCTTCCACAATTGGATATTTCAATTGGCATACCCTGCATAGTAAACCTTGCTTGTCGCTCGTTAACTCCAAATCTCCCTTACACTTTGGACAAGCTAGTATTTTTAGAAGTTCTGGGTCAATCGCCTTCATCGCCCAACCCCAAGATATATGAATCCTGCTTTACGGGCCTCATTGGGGTCAAAAACATTGCGACCATCGAGAAATACGGGGGTCCGCATAAGTTTGGCTAGACGGGTGAGATCAAGGCGGCGGTATTCAGGCCAATCCGTGACCAAAAGCAAGGCCTCCGCACCATCGGCAAGAGCATAGAGGTCTGAGAAAAATTCCACTTCCAGGCCGTTTAGGGCCCGGCGCGCTTTGTCTAACGCCATTGGATCGTGGGCCCGTACGTGAGCACCTCGCTGGCAAAGAATGCGAATCACGTCCAATGCTGGAGATTCCCGGACATCATCTGTACCCGGTTTGAAAGCCAGACCCAGAATTCCAATGATTCGGCCGCGCACACCTTTCAAAGCTTCCTGAAGCTTTTCCACGGCGCGAAGGCGCTGGCGGAAATTCACCTCCCGGGCGGCGGCCACAATGGGCATTTCGTAGC
>Ga0207433_10008505_pt1 | contig 16685 bp, 17 predicted proteins | sample YelNatPaOPGAMG01_FD_187559 | JGI IMG/M metagenome (GOLD analysis project Ga0207433, IMG submission 187559) | Hot spring thermophilic microbial communities from Obsidian Pool, Yellowstone National Park, USA - OP-RAMG-01 (SPAdes) (version 3) | ecosystem: Environmental > Aquatic > Thermal springs... | reverse complement strand
ATTCTTCACGCCACATACAGACCCAATACACAAGGTTACGATAATCCCAAGGGGTTTTGCACTTGGAACAACGCAGCAACTTCCCCTTGATGATAGAAGGACATACTCTAAGGATTATCTTGTTGCTCAATTGAGAACACTTATGGGTGGCCGTAGTGCAGAAGAGGTTGTCTTCGGAACTATATCAACAGGTGCAGGAAATGATATTGAAAGGGCAACAAATATTGCAAAAAGGATGGTATGTGAATGGGGTATGAGTGAGAAACTCGGTCCCATATCATTTGGATATTCTGACGAAGAGGTATTCTTAGGAAGGGACTTTGCTATAAGAAAGGAATACTCTGAGGAGACCGCAAGAATAATTGATAGTGAGGTTATGAGATTTGTGAACGAAGCATACGAATATGCAAAGAAACTTATACAGGATAAGATAGAACTACTTCATAAACTTGCAGATGCACTTCTTAAAAATGAAACATTGACAGGTGAAGAGGTGAAAAGGATACTTACAGATGAAAAAAAGAATTGATATTGATAAGATAGAGAGAGCAATAAGGGAGATTATTATTGCAATAGGAGAAGACCCTGAAAGGGAAGGTTTGAAAGATACGCCAAAAAGGATTGCAAATCTTTACGCCGAACTATTCAAGGGTTTGTTCTACGATGCTAAAAAGAGTATTAAGATTTATAAAGAAGAGAAGTATGATGAGATTATAATACTTAAAGATATACCTTTTTATAGTATTTGTGAACACCATTTTCTCCCTTTCTTTGGGAAGGTTCATATTGCGTATATACCGAAGGATAATAAAATAACAGGTTTTTCAAATATCATAGAATTTATAGATATTACATCAAGGAAGCCACAGATACAGGAAAGATTCACACAGGAAGTTGCTGATATGATGATGGATGTTCTTAATCCAATGGGTGTTCTTGTTATCGTTGAGGCGAGACAATTATGCCTTGAGATGCAGGGTCTTGAAAAATCAGGAACTATCACAACAACATCCGCTATAAGAGGTGCATTTAAAAGGGAATCAACAAGGCTTGAGGCATTAAATCTCATAAAGGGAAATGGTAAGAATTAAAAGATTTTACAGGAATGAAGATATAATAAGAGAACTTGAAAGGATAGGAACAGATAAGATTATAATGGAACATATTTCATCAAAGATGAGATTTTATACATTTCTTATAGAGGGTGTTTCACCTGCAATCGGAAACATTATTAAACAATCAGCACTTTCAAGAGGAACTGATGCAGGGATAAACAGACTTGTTATAAAAGGTGAACCTTCATCTTCTGATATTTTGATAGGTGGAACAAAGAAAGAATTCCAGTATATCTATGAGATGATGAAGGAGCAACCATTTAAAATAAGGAATATTTTCAAGGAGATAATGGAAACGATAGATTTTGTTGAGAAGAAGAGAAGGACAAAGATAATGGGAATACTGAATGTTACACCTGATTCATTCTATGATGGTGGAAGATACAATGATTTAAAAGCAGCGATTGATAGGGGAATAAAAATGAAGGAAGAAGGTGCTGACATAATAGATGTTGGTGGAGAGTCATCAAGACCAGGTTCAGAACCTGTTGATGAAGAGACTGAAAAAAGCAGGGTCTTCCCTGTTATTGAGGCATTAAGTAAAGAAGGAATAACGATTTCTATTGATACATACAAATCAGGTGTTGCAGAAGGCGCAATAAAAAGAGGTGCTAAAATTGTTAATGATATTTCTGGATTGAGATTTGATAAGAATATGATTGATGTCGTTAAGAATAACGATGTAGATGTTGTCATTATGCATATGAAGGGAACCCCTAAAAATATGCAGGAAAATCCTTATTATGAAGATACAATGAAAGAGATAATTGATTTTCTTAAAGAGAGAATAGAATTTGCGGAAGGAAGTGGTGTAAATCCTCAAAGGATAATTATAGACCCTGGAATTGGGTTCGGTAAGAGGGTGATTGATAATATAAAGATAATGAAAAATATTTTTGAATTCAATTCATTGAGAAAACCGATATTGATAGGTGCTTCAAGGAAATCATTTATAGGGAAACTCACAGGTGCTGATGTGAATGAGAGACTACCGGGTTCACTTTTATCCGTATTTTTAAGTATAGATGCAGGGGTTGAATATGTAAGGGTTCACGATGTGAAAGAGACCAAACAGGTGATAGAACTTTATTACAGGATAATGGAGGAAGATGATACAATTCACAATAATTGATATTATAGATATTCTTCTTGTATCTTTCCTTATTTATTTTTTCCTGCATTTCTTTAAAGGGACAAAAGCGATATTGACATTGACAGGCGTTTTTATTCTCTTTGCATTATGGATAGCAGGAAGTATATTTGATTTAAAGACATTGAAGTTTATTGTTGCAGGTCTTGGAAATATATGGCTCATTATATTTGTTATACTCTTCCAGAATGAGATTAGAAAGGCTTTACTTTCTCTTGGTTCAAAAGGTTTTTCAAGGTTCATATTTGCAGAAGAGAGGGAGAAACTTGCAAAAGAAATATCAGATGCTGCAAAGATACTTTCAGATAAAAGGATTGGAGCATTGATTGCTATTGAGAGAAATGATGTCTTGGACCAGTACATAGAAAGGGGAATAAAAATGGAAGCATCTGTTGATGCTAATCTTATTGTCTCAATATTCTCACCTTATTCGCCACTACATGATGGTGGAATAATAATAAGAGGGACATCAATAGTGGGTGCAAAATCCATATTCCCTCTTTCAAAAAATCCAAATCTTGGACCTTCTTTCGGGACAAGACATCTTGCAGCAGTAGGTATAACTGAAGAAACAGATTGTATGTGTGTCGTTGTATCAGAGGAAACAGGCTCTATTTCACTCTGTTCAGGCGGAAACATTGAGAGAAATATTGAACCTGAAAAACTGAAAACAAAGATAATTAACAAATTACAAAAAGGAGGATAAATGAAACAAAAAAGATTAAAGTTAATTTTCTTTCTTGCAACATTTCTATTTGTCATGCTTATTTATCTCTGGACAATTGCCCCAACACTTGCATTCTGGGATTGTGGTGAATTTATAACCTGTTCATACATTCTTGGTATTCCACATCCACCTGGAACTCCATTTTATGTTCTCATTGGAAGACTTTTCTCATTGCTCCCAATTTCAAAAGATATTGGATATAGAGTGAATTTCTTTTCAAGTTTATCAGGTGCACTGGCAACAGCATTTTTATACTTGCTCATTATTAAGATAATTGGAATTATATTGAAGGGCAAAGAGACCAGAATTATTCATCATATAATAGCATTTTCATCAGCGCTCCTTTCAGCATTTGCATTCAGTGTATGGGATAATTGTGTTGAGGCAGAGGTGTATTCACCTTCTAACCTCTTTCTTGTTATAGGTATGTACCTTATACTACACTGGTATGATAACAGAGGGACAAAAGGTAACAAAAACACACTTCTCCTTATAATTTATATTTCCTTTTTGTCTATGGGTATACATCTTTTGCCACTACTTATGCTTCCACCAATTATATTATTTGTTATACTTGTTGATTGGAGGGAGATCATTGATACAAAGTTTATTATATCTGGTATAATCCTTGCCATACTTGGAACAACAACCTATGCATATCTTTATATAAGATCAAAATTAAATCCTTACATAAATGAAGCAGATCCATCCACATTGAAGGCTTTATGGGCGGTTTTCACAAGGGAGCAATATGGACCTATGAAACTTTTACCAAGAAAAACACAAACAGAGACTGGTTTAAGCCTTATACCAGCATTCTGGGAGCAGATAAAGGTTTATTTTAAATATTTTTCATGGCAGTATTTCCCATTCCCAAGGGAGAAGACAAATACAATTCTCCAGATTTTTTCTATAATTGGAACATATATATATGCATTTATGGGTGTTTCTGGTATGTATATTCATTATAAAAAGGATAAAAAAACATTCTATCTCTTCTTCACATTGTTTATATTACTTTCCCTTGGACTTGTCACCTATCTAAATTTGAGATTTAGCCCATCAGACCCAAATCCAAAACATGAGCCAAGGGAAGTGAGGGAAAGGGATTATTTCTTTGCCTCATCTTACTTCTTCTTCGCATTTTATATTGGTATATTCCTTTATTACCTTTATGAAAATATAGAAGGTAAAAAATTTTATAAATATGTTATTTATCCATATTTTCTCCTTCTTTTCTTCGTCCCTATTTTGCCAGTTATAAGTAATATAAAAAGCCATGTGAATAGAAGGGGTGATTATATACCTTATGACTATGCTTATAATATGCTTGTTTCAGCAGATGATAATTCAGTTGTTCTCACAAATGGTGATAACGACACATTCCCTCTCTGGTTTATGCAGTATGTTGTTGGATTCAGGAAACACGACCTTCCAAATAAGAAAGGTGTTATTCTTGCGAATCTTTCACTTCTCAATACAAACTGGTATATAAAACAACTTAAAAAATGGGGTGTTCCTATTGATTTTGATACACCATTCAGGGGGGTTGGGAGATTTGAAGAGGCATACAAAAAGGCAAGATGGAAAGGATACAAAGGGACATTTGAAGATTTTGTAATAGACAACCTTACACCTGTTAAAGCGGATGATGGGAGTATACTTTTCGTGAAAGACCTTGCTATAAGAAACATCATACTCACGAGTTCAGGAATAAAACCAGAATTGAAAGATTTCTTCATACCAGAATCCGTGTTTGTAAAAAAATATATAAAAGAAGGTGTTTATAAACCATCCATAAATCTTTATTTCTCTGCAACAGTTGCATATGAATCAAGGGTCGCTTATCAGAATCATTTAAAACTTGAGGGATTCCTTTACAAGTTATTGCCAGAAGAAAGCACAGAAGAGATGGTTGATAAGGAAAAAACATACGACCTCCTTATGAATAAGTTTAAATACAGGTCTATTTTTGATAAAAGGGTATACAAAGATGATAATACCCAAAGACTCCTTTCAAATTATAGTGCATTACTCTTCACTCTTGGCAGAAGTTTGAGAATGGAGGTTATCACAGCACCATTTGTTTTGAATCCACAAACATACGAGGGTATTGTTCCCAATGAGAAGCAGAAAGAGATATTAAAGAAGGCAACAGAGGTTTTCTTGAAAGGTTTAAGTTATACTGATGATGAAAGAATCTGGGCAACAATCATGATTGAACTCCGTGCTATACTTAAGGTTCTTAATGAACCTGACTATGCTATGGAGATTATTTCAAAACTTGAGAAAGAAAATCCTTCATCTTATCTTTTGTTCTTAAAAGGTGAGATCTACAGGAGTATAGGTGATATTTCAAATGCAGAAGCATACTATAAAAAGGCAATGGAAGATCCAAAGAAAGACCCTGCCATATATTATTCATATCTTAAATTACAATTATTGAAAGGTGATACATCTACATTTAATACGATACTTTCCGAGGCATTTAAGGATCAGCAACTATTAGGCGGTATATTTGGATATGCGAATGCACTTGGTGATACGAGTTTGATGATTGAAATATTAAAATTTTACATGGTGGTGAATCCTTATGATACAGAGACAAAATCTTATCTTGATTCCCTTACTCGTAAGTATTATAGGATGCGAAAATAAATCTTTACCACATGCTGCGGGTAAAAGGGATGAAGTAATATTAATCTCAGATAATGAGAATATAGGTGATTTACTCTCAAAATATATAGAGAAGGAAGAGTTTCTCCCTTCAAGGGAGAAGATATACACACTGATAAATTATGATTATTCAAAGATGCAGGCATACAGGTTATGGAGAAATCTTATACTTATAGGTTATCCAGGCTCACCTATTGATACATTTTTATCTGATAGAGTGAAAGAGGAGGCGAAGAAAGGTGCTGTATTCCATGAAAAAGACCTATTTGTTCTGGGTCAAACAGTTATTGTTATCTATGGAAAACACAGGGATTCGCTTAAACAGATTATTGATGAATATGGGGATACTATTTATCAGATTTTAAGGTCTGACGAGAAAGAAAGGATTAAGAATCTCCTATATATTGATGGATACGAAAAGAAAAAAACTGAAGAGATGTTAAAACTTTATGGTGCATCATTTGATCTACCATTAGGATACAAAATCTCGGTGAGAGAGAGAAATATCTTCTCATACATAAGGCATTATCCAGACAGGCTTATAACATTGTATTATGAAATAAATGGTGAGATGAGAGAACCTATTAAATTAAGGGATTCCTTATGGACAATCTATTTTGAAGGAGATTCAGTCCTCCAGAGTCATACAAAAATTGATACTGTTGATTTTCTGAATATGAAAGCAATAAGGATAAAAGGTGTATGGCAGAATTACAGCAAAGTTATGGGTGGACCATTTGTGAGTTATATGTTTAAGAAGAATGGTGTACTTTATTTTATTGATGCACATCTATTTTCTCCACAATTTAAAAAATGGCCTTATCTTGATGAACTTGAAATTATACTTGAAACATTTAAAACGGAAAGGTGAAAATGATAAAAGAGATAAAGAAAGAGATATCAAAGATAATAATAGGTCAGGAAGATGTTATAGAGAATCTCATTATTTCAACACTCGTTGAAGGGCATACACTTATAATAGGTGCACCTGGTCTTGCGAAGACACTCCTTGTGAATGCAATAGGAAGGGTTTTAGGGCTTTCATTTTCCCGTATTCAGTTCACACCAGATCTTATGCCAACTGATATTACAGGGACAGAGATTATTCAGGAACTTGAGACAAAAGAGAAGGTGTTCAGATTTATAAAAGGGCCTGTATTCTCAAATATTGTCCTTGCTGATGAGATAAACAGGGCTCCACCGAAGACACAATCTGCTTTACTTGAAGCGATGCAGGAAAGGAAGGTTACTTATGCAGGGAAAAATTATCCGCTTGAAGAACCTTTCATAGTGATAGCAACACAGAATCCGATTGAACAGGAAGGGACTTATCCTTTACCAGAAGCACAACTTGATAGATTTATGTTTTCAATAAACATAACTTATCCGAGGAGAGAAGAAGAGAAGATGATTATAGCAAGGGGTATAATCAGTGATGTGAGTGAATTAAAGGTTATTTCAAATAAGAAAGAAATATTGAAGATGAAGAAAGAGATTGAATCAATACCTGTGAGTGAAGAGATTATAGAACTCGTTATGCAACTTGTTAATGATACGAGGCCTGAATCTACAAGCATACAAGAAGTGAAGAAATATGTTGAATGGGGTGTAAGCCCAAGAGGAGGACAATACTTACTTCTTGGTGCAAAAGCAAGAACTTTTATTTCTGGAAGACCAACACCATCTTATGATGATGTTCTCAAAACACTTCCGCTTGTCTTTTCTCACAGGATAATTTTAAACTTCCTTGCAAATGCTGAAGGTGTTAAAGTTAATGATATAATAGATTTAATTATAAAGAATGTTCGTTCAGTTAAAAGATGAGAAAGAACTCCTTGAGGAAATAAGTTCCCTTGGGGAGGAATTAAATGAAAAAGTTTATCTTGTAGGTGGACCTGCAAGGGATAAAATTCTAAATCTCCCTTTAAAAGATATTGATATTATGGTATTGGGTGACGGAATTAGATTTGCAAAAGAATTTGCAAAAAGAAAGAAAAAAAGAATAAAAATATTTTATGAATTTCTTACAGCGAAAATAGATGATTTGAAGATTGATTTTTCAACTGCAAGGAAGGAATTTTATCCTGAATATGGGAGTTTACCAGTAGTATCAAAAGGGAGTTTTGAAGAGGATGCGAGAAGAAGAGATTTCACAATAAATGCTATTTATATCTCATTAAATAAAGAAAATTTTTGTGAGGTTATAGATATTGTTGGTGGTTTAAATGATTTAAAAAATGGTTTATTAAGAATACTTCATAATGATAGTTTTAAAGATGATGCAACGAGGATTTTGAGAGGAATAAGATTTATTGGGAGATTTGGATTCAGATTTGATAAAGATACGGAGATAAAACTTAATGAGGATAAGGTTTATCTTCAAAATATAACTTTTGAAAGGATATTGAGGGAATTGCTTCTTTTATGTGAAGAAGAAGGGAAGGGATTTAAATGGTTGAAATATTATGGAATTGACGATATATTGAATATAAAAATACCTGATGAGAGAGATAAAGAGGAGATTTTGAATTTTTCAAGGAAGCACAATATAAGACCTGAAAAGAGTTTATTACTTTATCTATTTTTTAATGATGAGAGATTAAAAATAAAAGAATATAGAAGAAATTTAAATTTTATAAAGAATTTTCCTGAAAACAGATTTGATATAAACAGGATTTTGAAAATAGAAAAAGATTTTCTACCATTAATTTATGTAAAGTTCCCATTTAAAGAAGAGATAGAGAAATTTATAAAATTAAAGAATGAGATTAAGACAGAATTGAATGGTGAAGAAATAAAAAGTTTTGGATTCCCTGAAAAAGATTGCGGGAGGATAAAAAAGGAGATAATAGAAGAGAGATGGAAAGGGAATATAAAGAATAAAAAAGACGAAATAGATTATTTAAAAAGGAGGTTATATGAACATAGAAGAAATGAGAAATAAGATTGGCGAAATTAGGAGGTTACTTTGATATAGAAGGAAAAAAGAAAAGAAAAGAAGAGATAGAAAAGATAATGCAGAAAGAGGATTTCTGGAGCGATATTGAAAAGGCTAAAGAAGTAAACAAGGAACTGAAAGAGATAAAAGATAAGATAGAAGAGTTTGAATCCCTTGTAGGTGAATTTAATTTTCTTGAAGAGATTATTAAACTGGGAGAATCAGAGGATGAGATAAATAAAGAACTTGAAAGATTGAGTAAGAAGATAATGGATATAAATACGAAGATTTTACTATCTGATAAAGATGATAGAAGGGGTGCAATACTTACAATACATCCTGGTGCTGGTGGAACAGAATCCTGTGATTGGGCTAATATGCTTTTAAGGATGTATCTTAGATTTCTTGACAGGAAAGGTTTTAAATATGAGATCATAGATTATCAGGCAGGTGAAGAGGCAGGAATAAAAGATGCTTCCATTGAGATAAAATCAGAATATGCTTATGGCCTTTTAAAATCTGAAACTGGTATACACAGGCTTGTTCGTATATCACCTTTTGATGCAAACAAAAGGAGGCATACTTCATTCTCATCAGTATTTGTTTATCCTCTTGTTGAAGATGATGTTCAGATTGAAATAAAAGAAGATGAAATACAGATGGAGACATTCAGGGCATCAGGACCGGGAGGACAGAATGTGAATAAGGTTAATACAGCAGTAAGGCTTATACATATACCAACAGGTATCACTGTCACAGCAAGGAGTGAAAGGTCTCAATTCCAGAACAGGAAGATAGCGATGATGCTTCTTAAAGCAAGGCTTTATGCACTTGAAAGAGAGAAACAGGAAGAAGAGAAGAGGAAACTTGAGGAGAAAAAGACCGATATTTCCTGGGGAAATCAGATAAGGTCATATGTCTTACATCCATATAAGATGGTGAAAGACCACAGAACAGATTACGAGACATCTAATGCAGAGGCTGTGCTTGATGGAGAAATAGATGATTTTATAAATGAATATCTAAAATGGTTGAAATTAAAAGAGAAGAATTAATAAGAAAGATAAAAATAGGTTTATTTATTTTTGTTTTAATAACACTTTCTATATTTGTATTCACATTTATTTTTACATACGAAGAGGAGACAAAAGATTTCTTTAAATATTTTAAAAAATTATACCTTTTATATACCTTTCTTTTCTGGTTATTTTTTATTATATTTGATACACTCACAATTTATTTCATATCTTTCAAGATAAAAAGAATAGGTTTTCTCGATTGTTTTACTCTAATAACCACAGGACAATTTCTTGCCACCACAACACCTTTCGGTATTTTTGGTTTACCATTCCAGATCTACTATTTGAATAAGAAAAATTACGAGATTGGAGAGGGTTTATCAATATTTGGGATAAAGAGTGCGATTTATATTATTCTCTATATATTCCTTATACCGATTGTTCTAATTTATACTGGGAGTATTTTTGAAAATATTTATTTCAAGCATGCTTTCAAGGTAATCTCTTTTATCATTTTAATAGGGATATTTCTCATTATCCTATTTGCTATAAAACCTGAAAAGTTATCAAAGATTATAAAGTGGAAGAGATTAAACGATGAGATTATAAGATTCAGAAACACCATATTTAGTTATTTCTCAAGTTCCCCATTCTATTTTTTTCTATCTTTCATATTTGCATCACTATCTTACCTTTCTTATATTTTCATCCCTGTCTTTCTTCTTAAAGGATTACAATTGGATTTTTCTGTTCAAAGGGTTATGTTGTATCAGATTGCATTAAGATTTGGAATTCTTTTCTCTCCATCCCCAGGTGGTAGTGGATTTGCAGAGGCTGGTTTTCTCGCATTATTCTTTAAAGTTATACCTGTTCATTTTTTAGGAATATATACATTATTATGGAGATTCTTCACCGCATATCTTGGTCCAATTGTAGGTGGCATTTTTCTCATAAATTTTTTAAGAAAAGAAAAAATATAATCCTTATCCAGAAATAATTTTAGAAAGTTTTAAATTTTTTAACCTACCCAAACTTGCTCATAAAATATCTTGACAAGTGAATAAAAAAATAATATATTTTTAAAAAGGAGGTTGTATGGGATTTATAAAAAATACGATACTTTTAAGTTTAGGTCTTATGAATGTTAGTAAAGAAAAGGCGAAAAGTATTTATGAAGAACTTTTGAAAGAAGGTGAGAAGAAAAAAGAAGAGAGTGATTTCCTGAAGAAGAATTGGGAAAGAATAGAGCATCTGGAAGATAATATATGTGAAATACCAAAATTGATAACGAAAAAGGTTTTTATTGAAACAACAAACATTATTGATGCCTTTAAGAAAAGATTAAAAGATATTAAAGAGACATAAAGATTTTTAATGTCTTTTAAATTCAAAAGATATTTCAAAAGGTACATTCAAATAAATAGAATACTATTTAAATATGGATTTGAAGGATTTTTCAGGAATTTTCATCCTGCATTCATTCTCGCAAGATTAAGCAAAAGGGGAAAGTTTGAAGCAATTGGATTTCCTCAAAGGGTGAGAATGGCTCTTGAAGAACTTGGACCAACATTTATAAAGATAGGACAGATTGCTGCCTCAAGGACAGATATCCTTCCTGAAGAATACACAGAAGAGTTATCTAAATTGCAGGATGAGGTGAAACCTGTTGATTTCAGAGAGATGGAAAAAATTATAAATAGAGAGATTGGTGATATAAAAAAGGTCTTTGAAGATTTTAATAAAGAACCCATTGGTTCTGCTTCTATTGCACAGGTCTATCTTGCAAAATATAAAGGTGAAGATGTGATAGTTAAGGTGAGAAGACCTCATATTGAAGAGATAGTTAATGTTGACCTCGGAATATTAAAAATACTTTTTTCTATTCTTGAAAGAAATATTCCACTTCTTAAAGGTAAAAAACTTAATAAGGTTATAGAAACTTTTGAGAGAACACTTTTAAAGGAACTTGACTTCAATATAGAGGCAAACAATGCTGAGAGGTTCAGGGAATTATTTAAGAAAGATAAAAATATATATATCCCCAAGATTTACAGGGAAATAACAACAAAAGAGGTCCTTGTTCAAGAGTATGTTGATGGTATTAAAATAGATGATATAGAAAAAATGAAGGGGAAAAATATAGATTTGAAGAAGGTTGCAGAATCAGGTGCAGAATTGTATTTGAAACAGATACTAATATTTGGATTCTTCCATGCAGACCCTCATCCTGGAAACATCTTTGTTAGAGAAGGTAATGTAATAATACCAATAGATTATGGTATGGTTGGAAGAATTTCATCTGAAATGAGAAGGAATATACAGGAATTTATCATTGGTATGTCTGAAAGGGATTCCGAAAGGATTGTGAGGGCATTATTGAGGATAGGACTATTTGAAGGAGAAATAGATAAAGATTCATTAAAAGAAGATATTCTGTTTATTGTTGATAAATTTGAAGGAAGAAGATTAAAAGAAATATCATTGAGAGATTTTATTGTGGATATTATGAAGGTTATAAGGAAATACAATGTTCGTATGCCTGAGGAACTTCTTTATTTAGGGAAGGCACTCTCCCAGATTGAATCTATTGGAAAGAAACTTTATCCTGAATTTAACACTGTTGAATTTATAAGAAGGTTTTCAAAAGAGCATAAACTTGCATTCCTTTCTATAAAAGATAGTATGAAAGAAAAAAAATGGTTTTTTATTGATATGTTCAACACAATAACATCTATTCCCGAAATTGTTATGAGAGTTGATGAGACTATGAGAAAGTTTTTGGAGAGAAAGGAAGAAAAAAATCTTAAAAGCATAGAAAGGATTGTCTCCTGTTTCGGTATCCTCATATTATCAATGTTTTTATTCATTGTAAGTGAAAATTATTTGAAAGTAATATCAATAACTGGAATTATCTTCTCTTTTTTTATTTTTTTTAGAGAGATATTTAAAAGGTGAGTTTTTTAATCGTTATCCTTCCCCATATAAATCCTAATGTAGAACCACAGAGATTACCAAATACAATCCCAACCCATACACCGATGAGGTTCAATCTTAATAAATATCCAAAAAGATAGGCGAATAAAATCTGGAAGACAATCGTTCTCAGGAAAGTTACAACAAATGATTTCTCACCCTGTTTTATTCCCTGAAACATTGCTGATGTGAACATACCAAGTGGTGTTGTTGGAAGGAAGAAGACAAGCACTCTCATCGCAATGATAAGGGGTTTTAATATTTCCGAAGATGCCTTTGAGAATGTGAAAAGAAATGATATCTGTCTTGCAAAGATTGATATAAAAAGAAGAACGAATAATTCAATTAAAAGACCTATTTTAATAGAATACATATAACCCGTATTTAATTTCTCTTTATCCTTTGCACCAAATGCAGCACCTGTTACAGCAGTTACACCTGTTCCAATTCCTAAAAGAGGGATAGAACCGAAAGTGACGATCCTCCACGCAGTCGTAAATATTGCAATACCCTGAGGACCGCCAAGTGATATAATGAGTCTGTTCAAGATAAATATTGATAATGACATTGTTAATTGCACAAAAGAAGCAGGTATTCCAACCCTTAATATTTCAATTATCAATCCCCTGTGTAATTTTAGATCCTTCCTTGATAGACTTACATAGGTATCTTTCTTTATAAATAGAAAATAAAATAACATTAAACATGATACCATTATTGATAGAACAGTTGCGTATGCTGCACCAGCAACCCCAAGTTTGAATACATAAATGAATATCGGGTCTATAATTACATTTAAGACTGAACCAGTAACCATAGCGAACATAGTCCTCTTTGTATCACCTTCACCTCTTAAAATACCACCTGCAATGTTTGAGAAAACTATAGGTATTGAAAAGGAGATTATTATCCTTGAATATTCAAGTGTTAGATTTAATACATTACCTGATGCACCAACAATTATCAGAATGAACCTTATTACAGGGAATAAAAGCAATGTTATCAAAATCCCGAGTATAAATCCTATAAGGAGTGAGTTCATAGCAGCAATGCTTGCTAAATTTTTATTCCTTTCACCGATCTTCCTTGATATTGCTGAACTTCCACCAACACTCAAACCTGATGCAAGGGAGATAATAATCATATTTATTGGGAAAAAGAGACCAATTGCAGCAAGTGCATCAGTCCCTATACCTGAAACCCATATAGCATCTGCAAGGTTGTATAAAGATTGTGTGAGCATTGCAATCACCATAGGTCCTGATAATTTAAGGATTGCCTTCTTCGGGTCTCCAAGAAGTATCTTCACACCTTTAGTGTATTCTTCGTTCATATTTAATGAATTATAAATATAAAGAGAAAAAGTCAAGGAACAAATAAAAATTTCAATTGACAGAAATTTAATTTTGAATAAAATTAAAATAATAAAAAAATTGGAGGTTTTTATGGGATTAAGAAATGTTAAAGTGATTAAAATATGTATTTTCATTCTATTCATATTTTCCCTCTTTATCTTTGCACAGGGATATAATGATTCTCCAATATTGAAATGGAGATACAAGGCTGGTTTTTGGGTATATTCTTCCCCTGCGATAGGTTCAGATGGGACAATATATTTTGGCTCTTATGATCGTTGTCTTTATGCATTAAGAGGAGAAGGGTCAGGGCTTGCAAATTCTCTCTGGTCAAGATTTAGAAGGGATAATAGAAATAATGGGAGTATGATTGGTAAGAATAGATGGGAATTGAAAGATTAAAAAGAGATATAGGGATTGGGAAAGTAAGATGAAAGGAGCAAATTATGACAACCAGGATTTTTAGATTTAGAAGCATTGAAGAGGCAGAAGGCTACAAATGGCAAGAGATATTTAAGAAAAGACTACCCTATTGGGAGTTTGATAGATATGAATATGCCCGCCTAAACATAAAATTTACCCCCGGAGTATATCGGTTTAAAAATATTGAAGAAAAAAGAGAATGGGAATTTCAGGAGGTCTGCAAAGAATGGAAGAGGCGAAGTTAGAGACCTTTATAGAGATCTGTCAGAGGTTCAATCAGAAGGCTGTTAAATATGTGGTTTGTGGAGCATTTGCCTCTATTCTACACGGTGTTGAAAAGGTTTCAAGACAGCATAGACCAACCAAGGACTATGATTTTTTAATTGAAGGAAGCGTAGAAAATGTTCGTAAAATAAAAGAAGCGTTGAGAAATTTGTTTGATAAGATAGACGAATTACAAGATGATGAATTTAAAAATTACACAACAATTCAAATTGTTGAGGAAGAATCTGGTCTTGTTCTGGATTTGATTTTTAAAATGTGGGGTATAGATTATGAAGTTGCAATAAAGGATGCAGTTATGATTGAGTTTGCGGGGATAAATATTCCAGTGATAAATATTGACCATCTTATAAAAATGAAAAAAGATTCACCTCGTCCCCAGGATAAGTTTGATACCTATTGGCTTTGTCAGATAAAAGATAACTCAAAATGAGACTCTCTTCCTATCAGCAATGTCCAGATTTTAGTTTTAAGACCAGAAAAGGAGATAAGGATTGAAAGGTGGAAGGAAAAGTGGAGGATTGATTTCATAAAAACCCTTGAAAAAATTTTTAAAAAATGTTATATTAAAAAAATGAAGGTGATAAAGTTTGTGAATGTGAGGTGAGGATGAAGATAATATTTATTATTCCATTGTTTTTATTATCTCTTTCCTGCACAAAGGTATTCCCAGAACCTTATGACCCATTTGAAGACCCAAGAAATATATCAAGGAATATTGGATGTTCAGTTGGTTCAGGAATAGCATTAGACCCTACAAGAGATTTATCATATGTTATCTGGCTTGATATGGAGGAGAGGGCAGATTGGGAGTTTAAATTATTTTACAGGGAGAGGAGGAATGGTATATGGTCAAAGATAGATACATTGTTCCACAAGACAGATAGTGTATGGTATGATGCTTCAGAAATTGTTTGTGATAGCAAAGGTATACTTCATCTTGTATATACAGAAGAGGAAAAGATACTTTACAGGATGAGGATAAATGATGAATGGACAGAGCCTGAGACATTATCAAACCCTAATGAAATAGCACTTATACCTCAACTTTGTATTGATAAAAATGATAATCTATATTTGATTTTTGAAGAAAGTCCAAAAGGGGCGACATTCAGGAAAAGGGAAGGTGGTGTCTGGAGTGAGAAGAGTTATCCACCACAGAGGGGTGACTTTGATATGTTCGTTGAAGATAATGGTAATATCCATCTTGCAATGGATACAGATGACCAGATAACATATGTCTTTTCAAGGGATGGGGTTAACTGGAAGGATGAGATTATACTTTTAAATGATACAATCTATTATAATCTTTGTTCTACGGTTGGTGTCTGTTTCGGGAAGGTGTATGTTGTATGGGTAAGGAGTTATGGAGGTTTTATAAGGGGTTTATATATGAGGGTGAAGGATACATTAACAGGGAAATGGAGTGATATTGAGAGGTTAGGGATTGCAGGTGGAACTGGTAGAGCGCCTTATCTACCGAAATTTGTGAAAGGTGATGATGGTTATCTTTATTTAGGATGGATTGAAAGGGTTGGTGCAAATGATGAGGTTCTTATATCAAGGATGGTTAATGATAGGGTATGGGATAAGGTTGTGAATATATCAAATACACCAATGCATTCAAAATTTTATTCATTCATAGTAAAGGATGGTATTATTCATATTGCCTGGTGGGAGGGGATAGATGATAGCAGATGGAAGGATGAATGGGATATATTTTATGATGAGATCCAGTATTAGTTTTATATTCATTTTATTTTTCATCACAGGTTGTTCTTTAAAAAGGATAGATGTTTATAAGGTGATAAATGAATCTTCTTATACTGTTTATCTCTGGGATTTTGACCCACCTGCTGATAGGGAAGAGGTAATTGTAAGGTCTTTGTTCACCGACAGTTTCACTATTGAATATAATATTCTCCCAGTATACACATTGCATTTTAAATATGGTCCTGCAAATTTTGTTGAATATGAATTGGAATCAGATAAAAAAATAATTTTTAAAAATAAGAAATAAAAGGTGG
>Ga0207433_10008504_pt1 | contig 16687 bp, 22 predicted proteins | sample YelNatPaOPGAMG01_FD_187559 | JGI IMG/M metagenome (GOLD analysis project Ga0207433, IMG submission 187559) | Hot spring thermophilic microbial communities from Obsidian Pool, Yellowstone National Park, USA - OP-RAMG-01 (SPAdes) (version 3) | ecosystem: Environmental > Aquatic > Thermal springs... | reverse complement strand
GGGTCTTCCGGATTATTTATTGCTTCTAATTCCTCTTCTTTGGTTTCATCATAGTTGTCTATAATTAACTTTACCGGATTTAAAACTGCCATAACTCTTTTTGCTGTCTTATTTAATTCCTCCCTGATAAAATGCTCAAGAAGTTCTATTTCAACAATACTATCTGTTTTTGAAACACCTATATGCTCACAAAATCTTATTATTGAAGACGGAGTATAACCTCTTCTTCTTAAGCCGGCTATAGTCAAAAGTCTTGGATCATCCCAACTATCTACATATTTTTTTTCAACAAGCATAGATACTTTTCTTTTACTTAAAACAGTATTGCTTATATTTAGTCTTGCAAATTCTACCTGTCTTGGGTGATGAAGATTTAATTCATTTAGTATCCAGTCATATAATGGTCTATGCACTTCAAATTCTAAGGTACATATTGAATGTGTAATACCTTCCAAAGCATCAGATATACAATGTGCAAAATCATATGTTGGGTATATACACCAATTATCTTTTGTCCTATAGTGAGAAGCTTTTTTAATCCTATATAGGACAGGATCCCGCATCAATAAATTTGGATGTGTCATATCTATTTTTGCACGCAAAACCTTAGAACCATCTTTAAATTCTCCATCTTTCATCCTTCTAAATAAATCAAGATTTTCCTCTATACTTCTATTTCTATAAGGACTTTCTATTCCGGGTTGTGTTATTGTTCCCCTATATTTAGAAATCTCCTCGTTAGATAAATCACAAACATAGGCTTTATTTTTTTTAATAAGTTGGACTGCAAATTCATATAATTTTTCAAAGTAATCTGATGTAAAATAAAGCCTGTCCTGCCAATCAAATCCTAACCATTTTACATCTCTAATTATTGAATCTGCATACTCTTGAGTCTCTGTCTCTGGATTTGTATCGTCAAAGCGCAAATTGCATAACCCATTATATTCCTTTGCTATAGTAAAATTTATATATATACTCTTTGCATGACCTATATGCAGATAACCATTTGGTTCAGGCGGAAATCTTGTATGGACATTTGTAAATCTTTTATTTTTTAAATCTTCGTTTATAATATCTTTTATAAAATTTTCTCTCATAATTATTCAATATTTTGAGCTTGTTCTCTTATCCTATCTATTAAAATCTTTGATTCTAATACTAAATTTGCAATTTCCTTATTAATTATTTTGCTTGATGCTGTATTTAGTTCTCTTAGTAGTTCTTGTGTTAAAAAATCTATTATTTTTCCTTTTGGTTCCTCTTTTTTAGAATTAATAATTTTATTTAATTTTTCTATATAAAAACCAATAAGGCTTATCTCTTCTGATATATCATCTTTATTATCCTCTTTTAAATTCTTTTTATCCGGATGTATTTTTTTAATTTTTAAAATGTTTTCCTTTATCTTATTAAAATTCTCAAGCATATTTAGTCTAATATCCTCTCCGGCCTTTTCTTTAAAATCTAAAAGTTTTTTTAATGCTTCATCCAAAAGTGGTAATATTAATTCTTCAGATTTTATCTCTTCCTTATAAACAACACCATCTAAACCTAAAAGATTGTTTAATTTTAAATCATATTCTAATCCATATTCTTTGGCTGAACTTTTTATCTCAAAGATATATTTTTCTAAGATTTCTTTATTTATCCTTATATTTTTTGTATTATTTTTAAAATATATATAGACCTCGACCTTTCCTCTGCTTATTAGTTTTTTTATTTTCTCTTTTATCTTTTCTTCCAATAAAATATTTTGATTTGAATTTGTATTTATAACTACATCTAAGTATTTAAAATTCAAAGAACGCATTGTAATTTGAATATTTTTAGAAGAATCCTCTATATAAGAATAACCTGTCATTGACCTCATTTTGGACATTAAATTTTATAAGTATTTGATTATCAATAACTTAGCAACTTCATTTCCATATTGTAGTTTTATAATTCTTATAAACTACCTTTTTTGTAGGATAAAGCTTGTATACTATCTCCTCTGGCTTAAACCAAAGTTTTATTTCTCTTTCGGCTTCTTCTCTACTACTTGATGCATGCACTGCATTTTCATACAATCCACTTGTCAAAATCCTTCCATAGGCTCCTCTTATACTTATAGGATCAGCCTCTTCCGGATTTGTTGCACCACAAATTTTTCTAATTTTTGAAATAGCGTTATCTCCCCAATAAATTAAAGCCATAACCCTGTTTTCTCCATGCAGTTTACCTGTTATATATTTTATCAATTCAGGATAAAAAGACTCATTTTTTAAGTGTTTATAGTGTTTATGAGCCAATTCTTCAGATACCTTTACAATCTTTGCTGCTATAATCTTTAATTTTGTCTCAGAAAGTCTGCTTAAAATATTACCTGTCAATGATTTTTTTAAACCATCAGGCTTAATGATTACTAATGTTGCTTCTTTCATATAAATCACCCCTTATTTAATTGTCTTTAAAATCCTATCTAAATCGTCTAAACTATAATATTCTATTACAATTTTACCTTTATTACCCCTTTTATTAAAAATCTTAACCCTTGTTCCTAATATTTTCTGTAGTTTTTCCTCTACTTCTAAAACAAAAGGATCAATTTTTATTTTTTTTGATACTTTTTTTACTTTATTTTCAATCTCTCTAACAGAAAGTTTATTAGTTAATATTTGCTTAAATAAATCCTGTCTTAATTCCTCTTTTTCTACTGCTAAAAGGGTCCTTGCTTGAGTTGAAGTAATTAAACCCTTTGAAATCGCCTGTTTTATATTGTCTGGAAGATTAAGTAGTCTTAAAGCATTTGATACAGTTGTCTTATCTTTTCCTATAAATTTTGCAACCTCCTCTTGGGTATAGCCAAATTCAATAGTTAATCTCTTAAAAGCCTCTGCCTCTTCTATAGGATTTAAATTTTTTCTTTGTAAATTCTCTATTATAGCTATTATAAAGGCGTCTTTATCACTTAAATCCTTAATTATTGCAGGAATTTCTTTTAATCCAAGGTTTTTGGCAGCTGTATACCTACGATTTCCGGCTATTATTTCATATCTATCTTTTATTTTTCTTACAACTATTGGTTGGATAACACCTTTTTCTTTAATAGATTTGCTTAATTCTTCTATTTCTTTATTATCTATTTCTTGACGTGGCTGAAACTTTGATGGATCAATTTGATTTAATGGTATATATACAAATTCCTTTTCCTCTGTTATTTTTTTTGGTATTAAAGCATCTAAACCTTTTCCTAACACTCTTTTTTCCATAATACTTAAGCTACTTCTTGGACTAAATAATCTATTTTGATTTTTTGTTTCAAAATCTCCTCTGTTAAATTTAAATAAGCCCTTGCTCCAACGCAAAAAGGGTCATAAAAATGTATAGGTTTTCCAAAACTTGGAGCCTCTGCAAGCTTTATATTTCTTGGTATAATTGTATTAAAAACCTTATCATTAAAGAATTTTCTTACTTCCTCAATTACTTGGAGCGTAAGTTTTGTTCTAAAATCAGCCATAGTAAGCAAAAAACCTTCTATTTCTAAATTAGGATTTAATCTCTCTTTTATCAAATCTATAGTGTGTAAAAGGTGTGAAACTCCTTCTAATGCATAATATTCACATTGAATAGGTATAATTATGCTATCAGAACTTGATAATACATTTACTGTAAGAAGACCCAAAGAAGGCGGAGAATCAATAATAATATACGAGAATTCTTCTTTTATTCTATTTAATTTTTCCTTTAATTGAACCTCTCTATTTTCAATATTTACTAATTCAATTTCGCCGCCTGTCAAAGAGATATTTGATGGTATAATATAAAGATTTTGCCATCTACTTTGATGAATAACCTCTTTTATATCAAACTCTTCTGTCAAAACTTCATATATTGATTTTTTATCTTTATTTTCAAAGCCTATGCCAGATGTAGCATTTCCTTGAGGATCCAAATCTAATAAAAGGGTTTTTTTACCTGCTAAGCTTAAATATGAACTTATATTTATTGCTGTTGTAGTTTTACCAGTACCGCCTTTTTGATTACAAATCCCTATAATTTTAGCCATTTTTTTAAAAAGTTTTCACGTGAAAACTTATAACACTATATTTATTCTATAACAAAAAAATATACTGTCAAGATTTTTAATAAAAAGTTTTCACGTGAAAACTTAAAGAAAAATGTAATAAAATCAATGGTTTTTAAAGATTATTATAAAAATTGCAACTCATTTTTTATATTTTACCTAAATCCAAATATATTATAAATTGTTAAATGTGTAATGGAATATATAACAAATAATATTAAATTTTACCCTTTTTCTTTTTGGTATACACTTTGTTCTGTGCTTTTTATCCAATATTTTTAAAATTTTTATTAAATTGCCCACTAAATTCCAAGAACCAAAATTATAATTACCGAAATAAAAATAATCAAAGTCTGTTCGAATAATTTGGTGATTTGGTAATTATTTGTATTGGAATTTTAAATTAAGGCATGTATTTTTAGTTATACAAAAACTGGTTTAAAAAGTTTTCACGTGAAAACTTTTTAAAAAATTCAATAAAATCAATAACTTTTAAGCCCTAAACTCTTAAATTGTTGTAGTTGAAATAAAAATGTAAGTAAACTTTGAATTAACCAATAGATTAGTAAAGAAGATGGAAAGTGATAAAATAAAATTCCTATAAATCCTAATAAAAAAAAACTACTAAATTTCTGTTCTTTTGAAGAATAGGATTGAGGATTAAATTTTTGTTGAAAAATATTTAAAAAAAGCATTAAAATAGGTAATATATTTATATAATTACCAAAATATGGCAAATTAAAAGGCAATTTAAAAGCTCTGTCAGGTAAAGTTAAATCATCTATCCATAAAAAATTAACTCCTTTAAATTCGATAAATCTTGAAAATACTTGAAAAAGTGCAAAGAATATAGGTATTTGTAACAATAGAGGAAGACAACCACCCAAAGGATTAATTCTGTGTTGTTTAAACAATTCAATTTGTTCTTTTTGAAATTTTGCTAAATTATCTTTATATTTTTCTTTTAATTCATTCAATAAAGGTTGAATGCTGGCAAGTTTTTTTGCTGTTTTTGTGCTACTTAGTGTAAAAGGAAATAATATAATATATATAATTATAGTCAAAAATATTATACTTAAACCCCAATTTTTTGTTAAATAATATAAAAAATATAACATTTTTCTTATCAAAAAGGTTATCTCACCTAAAAAACCATAATTTATTATATCTTCTAAACCGAATTTTTTTAATTCTTTTTCAATCTGTGGACCAATATATAATTCAATTTTAGATGGAGGAGAGGCTAATATAAAATCTATTCCATTAACTTTTTTTTCATATCTTATTGAATAAGAAGAACTTAGAAGAGAAATACAGAAATATTTATCCATTGCTCCTGTAAATTCTACATTTTTTGTAATATTTTTTACTTTTTTTAAACTAATATGGTTAATATTTTTATTTATAGAAGAAAAAATAAATTGATAATTTTGTTCTAATATATTGGAATGCAATGGGTTAGAGAAAACTAATAATTTTTTAGTTGGATAATTAAAATCAATTATAAGTTTATAACCATCAAATATGTACTCCTTTTTATATCCATTTTTATCTTTAAAAATTATCCTATTTTCTTTGATTTCAAAATCAAAAATCTTATCTTTATCTTCATCTATATACCCTATATTTTTAAATATTAAGTCTTGGTTATATTTTTTTATAAATAATTCATTTATATAACCTCCTCTGGGAGAAAAAGTTATGGAAAAAGTGTCCAAATCAGCCCTTTGCAAATCTTCTTCTTTTTCTATTATTTTTGTTTTTTCTTTTTCCTCTATAACCTCTTGAACAACTTCTTGGGGTTTTTTAACGAATTTAGATATTAAATAATAATATCCAATTAAGAATAAAAATGTAATAAAAAAGGCAAAAACTGTCCTTCTTTCCATTTTATTTTAAAGGATCAAAACCTCCATAAGAAAAAGGATTGCACTTAATAAGTCTAAATAAAGTTAAACTAAAAGCTTTAAAAAAATTATATTTTTTAAATGCTTCTTTTGCATATTCTGAACAGGTTGGAATATATTTGCAAGAGGAAGGAAATATATGGATATTTTGATAAACATAAATAAGAAATATAAAAAACTTATTAATAAAAGATTTTGTATTAGGTTGCTTTAAAACAATATAATTCATTGTTTTCTTTTGTTTTTTAAGTTTATATTATCTTTTAAATCAAAAGTTGGTTTATACAGTAAGTCTTTTTCTTCCTTTTCTTCTGCGCCTATTTATAATCTTTCTTCCGGAATGGCTAGACATCCTTTTAAGAAAACCGTAAGCTCTTTTACCTTTAAGTATAGTTGGAGTAGTTATGTTTTTTTTCATCGATTTTATAAATTAAGTTGTTATTGAAATTATACAATTCATTACTATATATTGCATAGCGCAAAGAAAATATCACATCTACTAAAAAATCTTTTCGCCATACGCTATATGTACGTTTTATGCTTTATATTTTTTACTGCAAATTTAAATTTATAGTGAGAAATTTTAACATATAAAATTTTAATGTCAATATTTTAATTGAAAAAAATAAAATATATGATATTCTAAATAGGGAGGTGGTGTTATGAAAAGAATGCCTTTAGGTTTAAAGTTAAAAATAAAATTTAATTTCTTAAGGATAATTTTATTAATTATAATCTTGGGATTTGTTTTGACATTTTATCTTTCAATAGAACTTTTAAACAAAAATGACTCTCTATATGCTTATTATTATTCTTTAGTTATCCAATCTACTTTCACAGCAATTGTAATTATACTTTTAATTACAATTGTATTTTTTCTCCACAGAACAATTGGGCCATTAGATAGAATAGAGAACGAATTAGAAAAAGTTATCAATGGCAATTATTATGTAAGGATAACAGTAAGAAAAAAAGATGTTTTATATTCATTGATAGAGAAAATAAACAAAGTTTTAGAAATTCTCTCCAAAAAAGCTAATAAATAGTGAAACTTTCTCTTATATTAATTTTTTCTATATTATTAAATTTTAAAGTATTTAGCCAAACCCAAGACAATCTAAAAGCAAGATTCTATGATGGGAGATTTTTAGTCTATGCCTCTAATTATAAAATAGCAGAGGAGGTGGGTTATAAAATAAGAGAAATCTACAATAAAACAATAAAAAAATTAGGTTATGTAGATGCCTATAAAACACAATATCAAATATTTATATGGCAGAATAAAGATGAACTTTTAAAATTTTTGGAAAAAATTAAATTAAAAAATCCAGAACAAATTTCTGCTGTTGCCTTGTATGATTATAAAGAAATACCAACTATTGCCTGTTATTATAATGAAAGACTTATAGAGGAACTCCAACATGAATTCACACATTTATTAATTGTCCAGATATTAGATGTATCGCCAAAAGAAATACCTCTATGGCTTAATGAAGGACTTGCAATGTATATATCAAAAGACTCTGTCATAAACACTAATAATTTTTTAAAAAATAGTCCTTCTTTTATAGAATTATCTAAATTATTAGATTTAGATGACTATCCAAAAGATAAAAAGGAAAGGGATTTATTTTATTTAGAATCACATAGTTTAGTTAATTTTCTTATAGATAAAGCAAAAAATAGAGAAGTTTTTATGTCTTTTTTAAGATGGTATGTAAAAAAAGGTTATCCTTTTAAAAAGGCTTATTTATATTCTTATAATATAGAAATAAATTTAGAAAAATTCCAAGAAGAATGGAGAAGTTATATAAAGAAAGGAGATGGCTATGGAGATTAAAACAGAGAAATTAACAGAAAAACAGATAAAGGAACTTAATATAAAGAGTTGGCCTGTTTGGGAAAAAGAAGAAAGTAAATTTAATTGGTTCTATGATCAAGAAGAAAGATGTTATTTTTTAGAAGGAGAAGTTGAGATAACTTTTAATGGTAAAAAAACAAAAATCAAAAAAGGAGATTATGTAGTTTTTCCAAAAGGACTTTCCTGTGAATGGAATATTTTAAAAAAAGTAAAGAAACATTATAGTTTTAAACCTTTATAATCTATGCTTTTATTTTTAAGTAGTCTTTGTAAATCTTTTTCTTTTTGCTAACAATCTTTTTGCAAGAGAAGTTAATTTATCGTATCCAATCTCTTTTTTTAAATATGCCTTAACTTTTTCCTTTGCTTTTCTTATCTTTTTCCTATGAATTTTCTTTAGTTCTTTTTTATATCTACCCATAATAAAACCTCCTATTTTGTAGATTTTATATCATAAATTTTTAATATTGCAAATAAAAAAATAGAAATCGTTTACAGAAATATTAATTTAAAACTTGCTTTTTACTAAATTTTTATGATAACCTTTAATAAGGGGAGGTACTTATGAAAAAAATATTATTGTTTTTAATTTTTGAGTTTTTTTTATTATCTTGTTTTGCTTATAGCGAGATAATAGGAAAAGAAGTAATATTAAAATCTTATAGCCAAAGAGGTGTAGTCTATTTAGGTATAGATAAAAAAAGTTTTAATTGCGCAATTTCAAATTTAATGGGCAATGAAAGAAATAACTATTTAGCGCTATTACTTAATAACAAAGTTTTTGAAATCCCTTCGTATACAAAAGCAAAAGTTTTAGATATTGATTTCTATTCCAAGGCTATATTGGTAAAAATCCTTGATGGAACATATAAGGATAAAATTGGTTGGGTATTAATGCAAGAAATTATAAAATGAAACCTAAAACAAAAATATTTACAATAAGTAGATTTTCAGAGATAAAAATTTTTATATTTTTATTATTTTTAAATTTATTTTTATTTTCTTATAGTTATTCTTACTCTGAATTAGATGGTAAATATATAGAAATCCGCGGTCCTTTTTGTTGGGAAAATTTAGGTGTTGCAAAGGATGAAGAGATGTGTGATTTACTAATAAAAGCAATAGAAAAAAATGACAAGGAAAGATTTAATTATTTACTCGAATCCTTTAGGGTATTAAGGATTAAAAAGAACACAAAAGCAGTTGTTTTAGAATTAAAAATAGAAGAAAAGAAAGCAAAGATATTAATTTTAACTGGCATATATAAATATTCTTGTGGTTGGATTCCAATCCAATGGCTTTATAATCCTTCCTTAAATTAATCTAATTTTACTTGAAAAATATAAAATAAGGAGTATATTAAAAGTATGCGAATTTTATTTTTATTCTTATTTAGTTTTTTTATTAATTTTATATGTAGGGGAGATACAACTTTTGATGAAATTTTAGATACATTAAATAATAAAGATAAACAAAATAATGTATATTTACTTCAGGAAAAATATGCAAATGAATATATAAGAGGAAACGGTTATTTAGTAAAAATAGAAAAAGATAATTTTGGTAATGTTCTTTTGGAGTTATTAAATAAAAAGAGTTCTTTAAAAGAAAATGTAGTAAATATAAAAGTTTGGATAAAAAATAAATACAACAAAGAAGTTCTTAAATATTATAAAGCAGGCGATTATATTTATTTTTGTGGAAAACTTATATGTATATCTTCAATAAATAAAGAAATTATAATTAAAGAAGCCGATATAAGTAAAGACCACAATTTAATAGTCTATTAATTTTATGGTCTCTAAAATCCTATCCTTGGGATTTTTAGGTCTTGATGTGTATCCTGTAGAGATTGAGGTTGATATCCAAAGAGGCCTTCCTACAATAAGTTTAATTGGACTTTTGGATACATCAGTTAAAGAAAGCAAAGACAGGATTCGTTCTGCAATAAAAAATAGCGGATTTGATTTTCCTTCTTGTAGAATCACGGTGAATCTTGCTCCGGCAAATATAAAAAAAGAAGGAACACATTTTGATTTGGGCATTGCCTTAGGAATAATATCTTCTTCTTCGCAGGCTGTATTAAATTTAAAAGATTATTTTGTTGTGGGAGAATTATCATTAGAGGGAGAATTAAAACCCATAAAGGGCGTATTTCCAATGGCATTAAAAGTTATGGAGGAAAAAAAGAAATTAATTCTACCTTTTGAAAATGCAAAAGAAGCAAGTTTAGTAAAGGACTTAGAAGTTTATCCGGCAAAAAGTCTTTCAGAGGTGATATCGTTTTTATTGGGTGTAATTGAGATAAAACCTTATAAATCTAATTTGGAAGAGATATTAAAAGAGAGCATAGAATATGGTGTTGATTTTTCTGATGTAAAGGGCCAAATTATGACAAAGCGCGCATTAGAGGTTGCTTGTTCCGGTATGCATAATTTGCTTTTAATTGGACCTCCCGGAGTTGGAAAAACTATGCTTGCAAGAAGACTTCCAACAATATTACCTGATATGGAGTTTGAAGAGATATTAGAGATAACAAAAATTTACAGTATTTCAGGTCTTTTAAATCCATATAAACCTTTAATTAAAGAAAGACCATTTAGAGCTCCGCACCACACAGCATCTGATATTGCTTTAGTTGGAGGAGGCACAAATATAAAACCCGGAGAGATTACATTGGCAAATAATGGGGTATTATTTTTAGATGAACTTCCTGAATTTGGTAGAGATGCTTTAGAAGCATTAAGGCAACCCTTAGAAGATGGTTTTATAACAATATCAAGAGCATCTAAACATATAAGGTTTCCTTCAAAGTTTTTATTTGTTGGAGCAATGAACCCTTGTCCCTGTGGTTATTTTGGTTCTTCTGAGAAAGCCTGCCATTGTTCAAGTTATCAAATACAAAAATATAGAAACAAAATCTCAGGACCACTCCTTGACAGGATAGATATACAGATAGAACTACAGCAAATAAAAACAGAAGAACTAATCTCTTCTGATAATAAACAGGAACCATCTTCAGAGATAAAAAAGCGCGTTGAAAAAGCAAGATTAATTCAAAAAGAAAGATTTAAAAAAGAAAAGATATTTTTTAACTCACAGATGTCTACAAAACAGATTCAGAAATATTGCATATTAGAGGATAGCGCAAAAGATTTTTTAAAAAAGGCAATTAAGCATTTTAATTTCAGCGCAAGGGCTTATGATAAAATCCTAAAAGTATCAAGGACAATTGCTGATTTAAAAGGAAAAGAAAAGATACAAGAAGAGGATATCTCAGAAGCAGTCCAATACAGAAGTTTAGATAAAAACCTCTGGGTTTAATTGGTATTTTCCTTTTAAAAATGTTATAATTTAATGAGGGAGGCAATAAATAAAAAATGGGTAAACAATCTTTAAAAAGTTTTACTATTTTAGAGGAGGTTTTAGGGATAGGTATTATTTTAATTGTTTTTTTAACTATACTTTCTTTATACTTTAATATAGAGTTATTAATTAATTTAATGGGAGATTTTACAAAAGTTATTGCTAGTGTAGAGAAAAAAATGGAAGAGATAAAAATAAAAGATTTTAATAACATAACTAATGAGACTTTTAATATTGAGGGTTTTTCTTCTGATGATGCTAAGGGAAGAGTAATAGTAATAGATTCTAATGATTTAAAGACAGTTAAAATTGTTGCCTGTTTTAGAAGTAAAGGAAAGTTAATTGGAAAAGAAAGTATAGATAATTGTATTAATTCTCCTATAGAAGTAGTTACGCAGATTGCTAAATTTAACAATTGATTAATTCGATTAAATATGAAAAAAAGTTTTACATTAATAGAGGTATTAGTAGCAACTACGATATCTATTATTTTATTTGAAATAGCTGTAACTTTCTTAATCAATTATGATAAGTTTTTTAAATTAAATGAAATTAGAATAAGGCAACAGGAGGAAGCAAAAAAAGTATTCTTGAGTGTTTCGGAATTACTAAGACAGGCTATTAATGCTACGAATTGTCGAATTAATCTAATCCAGAACAATACAGGTATTGAGTTTTGTATTCCAAATATTACTTCAAATAACAATATCGGAAGTCTTATAAAGGTTAAATTTTTCTTTGATCAAACAAATAATACATTATTAAAAAAAGAAGGAATAAACCCTTATAATATAACTATAGCAAATAATATAAAAGATATATATTTTTATAAAGAAAATAATTCCACAGTATTAATGAATATTACTGTAGGTAAGGATAATGAGTTTAAATTTAATAATTATACAATTATTTTAAGGAATTTTACTCCAATATCTTCAGAAGGTATTTGGATTGAGGAACAAATTGGAGAGGGAGGTACTTAGATTAAGTAATAATTTATGAAAAGAAAAAAAAGTATAAGTTTAGTGATAATTTTTGCAGTTGTCATAATGGTTGCAACCTCAAGTATTGCTTATCTTTTAAGGAGCATTACGGAAAAAAGATTTGTTGATTTATATAAAGCAAAAATTCAGGCATTAAATTTAGCAGAGGCTGCAGCAAATAGAGGTGTTGTTGAGTTAAGAAAACGGATAAGAGAGACTTTATATTATAATGTTAAAAATCAAACTAATTTCTCAATTTTTGAAAATTACACTTATAATGACTATTTAGGATTATTAAGAGATTTTGCTAATTTTAGTATTACTAATACTACTACTGCTTCTTTTTATATTAATGGTTCTGCTATAGATTTAAGTAGTGATATCAAAGGAAATTATAATGCTATTGTTATAGTAAAACCAGATGGGGAACCGCAAAGAAAGGGAGATAAATTTATTTTCCAATACAACTATACTATTGAAGGCACAGGGAAAATAGTAGATATTATAACTATAGAAAAAAATATAACACTTTTGGGCAACCATTTTAATATTACTGTCCAAAAAGAGAATTTTGCAAGATACGCTATTTTTACTAATCACTGCACTATGCCATCAGGCCAAATAGTCTGGTTTATAAACCAAACTAAATTTACCGGACCTGTTCATACCAATGATCGTTTTAGTTTTGCTAATAACCCATCAGGATATTTTAGCGATGAGGTGACTCAACATTTAACTACTGCACGTTTTTATAATCAAGGTCAAACTCGTTTATTAAATGCAGATAGCAATCCACCATATGATGTGCCTACGTTTGAAAAAGGATTCCAAAGAGGTGCAGGTTTAATTAATCTTCCATCTTCACTCACCCAGCAGGATTTAAAAAAACAGGCAACAGGCAATCAAAATGACGATCCTTGGCCAAATGGTATATACCTTCCTAATGATGGTAGTGGTAATTTAGTAGGTGGGATATATATAAAAGGAAATACTAATAGTCTTATTATGGAAGTAGATACAAACAACAGACCTGTTTATACTATAAGAAGTGGCTCAAATACGAAAAAAATTACTATTGACTATAACAATAATATGACAATTGTTCAAGATTTATCTGGCAGTGGCGGAACTCCTACAGGTAATTATACTGGAATCCCTGATGGTATAAATAATGAAGGTATAATTATATATGGTAATGGCAGAATATATAACCTTTCAGGCACAGTTCAAAAAGATACAAAGTTAACTGTATCAAGTGACAGTGATATTGTAATTAATAATCACATTATGTATCAAGAATATACCCCTGATAATCCGGAGACCACTGATAAAAATGAGCTATCTGCAGAAGGGTATAATAATCTTTTAGGTATACTTACATGGAATGGGAATGTAAGAATTTCTACAAGCGCACCAAATAATTTAAATATCCATGCAATAGTGATGGCTGCCGGTAGAAACGGTATTTTTACTGTAGATAATTATAATTGGGGTTCTCCAAGAGGAACTGTTACGCTTTTAGGAGGTGCAATTACTGATTTTTATGGTCCATTTGGCACATTTTCAGGTCAACAATTGCTTACAGGTTATGGAAGAAATTTTATTTATGACAAAAGAATGCTTGAAGGATTTTTTCCGGCTTATTTTCCTTATAGTGGAAATTTAATTTCAGATGATGATGGAAACTTAGATAAAAGGCCATTTTGGTATGATAAAGATTGGCAAAATCTTGGCAAAAATTAAGAAATTAAAAAAGGAGATTTTATGAATAAAAAATTACTAATTATAATAATCGCCTTGATATTAATTTTTATTTTTATATTATTTAATAAGAAAAATAATAAAAAGGAAATCAAACCCAATTTAAAATTAAAAGAAGAAATTAAAACCAAAGAAGATAGTTATTCTAAATCAAAAGAAGAACAGGAAGAAATTGATTACCAAATAGGCCCCTTAATCCATTAAAATATTTAATTATAAAAAAGTTTTTAGTTTAATAAAAATAATGATTTTAATAATGTTATTGTAAGTGGGTAGGTTATGTTAAAAAAGGCTTTTAGTTTAGTGCAGATAATGATTGCGATTTTAATAATGGGTATTGCTTTTAGTTCAATTATACTTACTTTTATAAGCTGTTATGTATTAAGTGAATTCAACAAAAGTTTAACTATCGCCTTAAGTCATGCACAATATATAATGGAGGAGAAAAAAAATTTAGCTTCTACATCTGCTGGTTTTAATAGTTTAGTTAATGAAAGTTTAACAAAAGTAGATATAGAAGATAAAGGATTAGGCAGTTTAAATAGCGAAAATATTACCCTTATTGTTAAAAATGTTACCTCTGATTTAAAAAACATAACTGTAGAAGTTTTTTGGAAGGATTTTAATAGAGATAGAAATATAACACTAAACACAAAAATAGCAAAGCCATGAGTTTATTAAAAGCAACAACACTTGTTGAGATTTTAATTGTTATGGCAATATTTAGTATAGTTGCCTTAGGAACAGTAAACATTTTTATTGTTGCAGATAAGATGTGGAATTTAGATATGGGATTAATAGAATTACAAGTAACAGCAAGAAGTGCAATGGAAAGAATTTTAAAAGAAGTGAGGGCTTGGGATAATGTTGTAATAGAAAATACGACATTTCCTAAATTTACTAATGCTAATGGGACTATAACTTATTTTGTAAATGTTATAGATAATAAAATTATTCGTCAAAATGCCACTACAAACACTACCATAGCAAATAATGCTAATTTCACTATTTATAATATTTCATCAGATAAATTTTATAACATCACAATATATACAGGAAAAAATATAAGGGGAAGAATAATACAATTTAATTTAACAGAGGCTGTAAGGTTAAGGAATTGATATGAAAAAAAATAGTTATGTTATAATTTTTGCTATAGTTATAATCACTATATTAACTATTCTTGGTGTGGCTATTCTATCAAAAAACATAAATGAAGCAAATTTAGTAAACAAAAACTTACATTATATAAAGGCTTTTTGGTTAGCTGAATCCGGCATAAATAGTGCATTGAGTTCTTTAAGAAATCCATCTAACTGGACAATTGAAAATTATAACTTTACTTTGCTAGAGTCTAACGGTTATTGTGAAGTTAATATTACTTTTTTAGATAGCCAGAGACGAAATATAACCTCAACTGGAACTGTAGAAAATATAGATAGAACTATTGAGGCTATAGCTTTAAAATACCAAGCAGCGCCTCCTGATTTCTATACAAATGCAATCTACTCTGCAGGTGTTGTAAATATAAATGGAAATGCTTATTCAATAAATGGAAATGTAACTACAGCTTATAATATTAGTGGTAGTACTTCTAACATAAATGGGACTATAAATATAAATTCTTCAGTTAACCCATTAATGCACTTAAATTTTGAACAATTAAAGCAGATAAGTCAAACTCAAGGAAATTATCATGATGCTGGTAATTTAAGCGGACCTTTTCCTACATCATTTTTTTATAATAATACAACACCTAATATTGTTTTTTTAGAAGGCAATCTAATATTAAGAGGTAATGATAAAGTTGGAGGATTTTTTGTTGTAGGTGGAGATGTAGAATATGATGCTACTTTAAGTGGAAATGTAAAAGTAAATGGAACTATATATACACTCGGCAGTATTACTATTAATGGTGGTGGTAGTGGATTAAATATCAACGGTGGATTATGGTCAGGCGAAGGTATTAGAATTAATGGAGGTGTTACAATTAACTATAATCAAACTTATATGCAGGCAATTTCTAATTTAAATATTACAAGTGAGGTGCAATTAGAAAATTGGAGAGAGGTTCTTAAATAAAATAACCTACCAAATCTTAAAAATTATATTGCCTGAATTTATTTTATATCTATAATATTAAGTATGGAGGGATTTTTTTTAATATTTAAAAATAAAATTTTAGGTTTAACAGTTTTAAGTTGGGTAATTTCACAAGGTTTAAAAATTTTTTTAGGAATAATCAGGGAAAAAAGATTTGATTTTGATTGGATTTTCAGACCCGGTGGTATGCCATCTTCACATACTGCCGGAGTTGTTACTTTAACATTTTCTTTGGGAAAAGAATTTGGATTTTCTTCTTCTATATTTGCATTAAGTTTTGTAATTATGATTATGACAATGTTTGATGCCCAGACCTGGAGACGCTCTATAGGTATTCAGGCAAAAATTTTAAATCGTATAATAGATGATATAAGGGAGAATAAAAAAATTAAGGAAGATAGGATAAAAGAACTTGTAGGACACACGCCAACAGAGGTTTTTGTTGGAGGACTAATAGGTTTTTTTGTGTATTTTTTGTTATATAAGTAGGAGGTAAGATGAGAAGATTTATTTTAATTTCTGTTTCTGTATTTTTTATTTTAGTAATAGTTGTAAGTTTAATTATTTTAAGCAAAAAAAATACTAAACAAATTCAAAAAAATAACTTAGATTTAAGTCAAGTAGAAAGTTTAATAAA